>Ga0207695_10003749_pt1 | contig 21132 bp, 21 predicted proteins | sample KBSC54metaG_FD_184354 | JGI IMG/M metagenome (GOLD analysis project Ga0207695, IMG submission 184354) | Corn rhizosphere microbial communities from Kellogg Biological Station, Michigan, USA - KBS C5-4 metaG (SPAdes) (version 2) | ecosystem: Host-associated > Plants > Roots > Rhizosphere > Soil...
CTATTCCGCCAACCGCGTGAAATACCCGCTGGTCCGCTCGCGGCTCCTGAAGCTGTGGCGCGAGAAGCGCGCGGCGATGACTCCGGTCGCGGCCTGGGCGGCGATCCAGGAGGATGCCGCGGCGCGCAGGTCCTACACGCAGGTGCGCGGCTCCGGCGGCTTCGTGCGCGCGCGCTGGGACGAGGTCACCGAGATCATCGGCGCGGCCAACGCCTACACGGTCAAGCGCTGGGGCCCGGACCGGGTGTTCGGCTTCTCGCCGATCCCGGCCATGTCGATGGTCTCCTATGCGGCGGGCGCACGCTATCTGCAGCTCTTGGGCGGGGTCTGCGGCTCGTTCTACGACTGGTACTGCGACCTGCCGCCCGCCTCGCCGCAGACCTGGGGCGAGCAGACCGACGTCGCCGAGAGCGCCGACTGGTACAACGCCGGCTTCCTGCTGCTCTGGGGCTCGAACGTCCCGCAGACGCGCACGCCCGACGCGCACTTCTATACCGAGGCCCGCTACCGCGGCGCCAAGTCGGTGGTGATCTGTCCGGACTACTCCGAGGCCTCGAAGTTCTCCGACCTGTGGATTTCCGTGAAGCAGGGCACGGACGCGGCGCTCGCCATGGCCTTCGGCCACGTGATCCTGAAGGAGTTCCACGTCGAGCGGCAGGTCCCCTATTTCCGGGATTACCTGCGCAAGTACTCGGACCTGCCGATGCTCGTCCGGCTGCTCCCGCAGGCAAACGGCTACGTCCCCGAGCGGCTGGTCCGGGCGGCCGACTTCAACGGCGACCTCGCCCAGAAGAACAATCCCGAATGGAAGACCGTCGCGGTCGACGAGGCCACCGGCGAGATCGTCGCGCCGAACGGCTCGATCGGCTTCCGCTGGGGCGAGGACGGCAAGTGGAACCTGGAGGAGCGCGACGCGACTGGCCGCGAGGTGACGCTGCGCCTGGGCCTGAAGGGCGCGCACGACGAGGTGGTCGCCGTCCGCTTCCCCTATTTCGGGGGCTCGGCCGCGAACGGCTTCGCTGCGACCGACCATCCGGACGTGCTGACCCGCAACGTGCCGGTGAAGCGGCTGAAGCTGAAGGACGACGAGGCGCTGGTCGCGTCAGTCTACGACCTGTTCCTCGCCAACTACGGCGTCGACCAGGGCTTCGGCGGCGAGCACATGCCGAAGAGCTTCGACGATCCGCAGCCCTATTCGCCGGCCTGGGCCGAGCTGATCACCACCGTGCCGCGCGCGCAGATCACGGCGGTGGCCCGCGGCTTTGCGATCAACGCGGAGAAAACCAACGGCCGCTCGATGGTGATCATCGGGGCGGCGATGAACCACTGGTTCCACATGGACATGAACTACCGCGGCGTCATCAATATGCTGGTGATGTGCGGCTGCGTGGGCCAGTCCGGCGGGGGCTGGAGCCACTACGTGGGCCAGGAGAAGCTGCGTCCGCAGACCGGCTGGACGCCTCTCGCGTTCGCTCTGGATTGGATGCGCCCGCCGCGGCAGCAGAACTCCACCTCCTTCTTCTACGCCCACACCGATCAGTACCGGTACGAGACCGTTTCGGCCGCCGAGATCCTCTCGCCCACCGCGCCGCAGGGTCCGTGGAACGCCTCGCTGATCGACTTCAACGTCAGGGCCGAGCGGATGGGCTGGCTGCCTTCCGCGCCGGCGCTGAAGACCAATCCGCTGGAGGTCGCCAAGGCCGCCGCGGCCGAAGGGGTCGATCCCAAGGTCTATGCCGTGCGCGAGCTGAAGGCCCGCAAGCTCGAGCTGAGCTGCATGGACCCGGACGATCCGGCCAACTGGCCGCGCAACATGTTCGTCTGGCGCTCGAACCTGCTGGGCTCGTCCGGCAAGGGCCACGAGTACTTCCTGAAGCACCTCCTGGGCGCCGCCCACGGGATCCAGGGCAAGGACCTGGGCGAAGCTGGGCGGCAGAAGCCCGCCGAGGTCGCCTGGCATGACGAGGCCCCGGAAGGGAAGCTCGACCTCCTGGTCACCCTCGATTTCCGAATGTCCACGACGGCCGTCTACTCCGACATCGTCCTGCCGACGGCCACCTGGTACGAGAAGAACGACCTCAACACCTCCGACATGCATCCCTTCATCCACCCGCTCTCGGCGGCCGTGGACCCGGCGTGGGAGACGAAGTCCGACTGGGAGATCTTCAAAGCTGTCGCCAAGGCGTTTTCGGAGGTCGCGCCCGAGGTGCTTGGCGTCGAGACGGACGTCGTCCTTACACCCATCCAGCATGACAGCGCAGGCGAGCTCGCCCAGCCGTTCGACGTGAAAGACTGGTTCTTGGGCGAGTGCGACCCGATCCCGGGCAGGACCATGCCCCAGATCACCGTCGTCGAGCGCGACTACCCCAACCTCTACAAGCGCTTCACCTCGCTCGGCCCGCTGATGTCCAAGCTGGGGAACGGCGGCAAGGGCATCGCCTGGAAGACCGAGCGCGAGGTGGATCTGCTCGCCCAGCTGAACGGACGGGTGAGCGAGCCCGGGGCGAGCGAAGGCCTGCCGAAGATCGAGACCGACATCGACGCCTGCGAGACCATCCTGACGCTCGCGCCGGAGACCAACGGCGAGGTGGCGGTGAGGGCCTGGGAGGCCCTGGAGACGCAGACCGGCCGCAAGCACGCCCACCTGGCCATGCCGAAGGAAGACGAGAAGATCCGCTTCCGCGACATCGTCGCCCAGCCCCGGAAGATCATCACCTCGCCCACCTGGTCCGGGATCGAGAGCGAGCACGTCTGCTACACGGCGGGCTACACCAACGTCCACGAGCTGATCCCCTGGCGGACGCTCACCGGCCGGCAACAGCTGTACCAGGACCACCTGTGGATGCGGGCCTTTGGCGAGGCGCTCTGCGTCTACAAGCCGCCGGTCGACACCAAGAGCACCTGGGTGAAGGGCGGCAATCCGAACGGCGAGAAAGAGATCGTCCTCAACTTCATCACCCCGCACCAGAAGTGGGGCATCCACTCCACCTATACCGACAACCTCCTGATGCTGACGCTGAACCGGGGCGGCCCGGTGGTCTGGATCTCGGAGACGGATGCGAAGAAGGCCGGCATCGCCGACAACGACTGGATCGAGCTCTTCAACGTCAACGGCGCGCTCACCGCCCGCGCAGTGGTCTCCCAGCGCATCCGCGAGGGGACGACCTTCATGTACCACGCGCAGGAAAAGATCGTGAACACGCCGGGCTCGGAGCTGACCGGCCAGCGCGGCGGCATCCATAACTCGGTCACCCGCACCGTGCTCAAGCCGACCCACATGATCGGCGGCTACGCCCAGCTCGCCTACGGCTTCAACTACTACGGCACCGTGGGGTCGAACCGGGATGAGTTCGTCGTCATCCGCAAGATGAGGAAAGTCGATTGGCTGGACGAGCCGGCGGCCAAGGAGTTCGCGTAAATGAAAGTCCGCGCCCAGATTGGGATGGTGTTGAACCTCGACAAGTGCATCGGGTGCCACACCTGCTCGGTCACCTGCAAGAACGTGTGGACCAACCGCAAGGGCGTTGAATACGCCTGGTTCAACAACGTAGAGACCAAGCCCGGCGTCGGCTATCCCAAGGAGTGGGAGAACCAGAAGCGCTGGAATGGCGGCTGGGTTCGCAAGGCCAACGGCAAGATCGAGCCCCGGATCGGGGCCAAGTGGCGGATCCTCGCGAAGATCTTCGCCAATCCCGACCTGCCCGAGATCGACGACTACTACGAGCCGTTCGACTTCGACTACGCGCACCTGCAGACCGCGCCGGAGATGAAAGCCTTCCCGACGGCGCGCCCGCGCTCGCAGATATCGGGCCAGCGGATGGAGAAGATCGAGTGGGGGCCGAACTGGGAGGAGATCCTGGGCGGCGAGTTCGCCAAGCGCTCCAAGGACCAGAACTTCGAAGGCGTCGAGGCCGAGATCTACGGCCAGTTCGAGAACACCTTCATGATGTACCTGCCGAGGCTGTGCGAGCACTGCCTCAACCCCGCGTGCGTGGCCGCCTGCCCGTCCGGGGCGATCTACAAGCGCGAGGAAGACGGCATCGTCCTCATCGACCAGGACAAGTGCCGCGGCTGGCGGATGTGCGTCTCAGCCTGCCCCTACAAGAAGATCTACTACAACTGGGAGAGCGGTAAGTCCGAGAAGTGCACCTTCTGCTTCCCGCGGATCGAGGTCGGCCAGCCCACGGTCTGCTCCGAGACCTGCGTCGGCCGCATCCGCTACCTGGGCGTCCTGCTCTACGACGCCGACCGCATCGAGGCGGCCGCCGCGGCCCCGGACGAGAAGGACCTCTATGAGGCCCAGCTCGACGTTTTCCTCGATCCGTTCGATCCAGCGGTGATCGCCCAGGCCCGCGCCGATGGCGTGCCCGAGGCCTGGCTGGAAGCCGCCCGCAAGAGCCCGGTCTACAAGATGGCGATCGACTGGAAGGTCGCCTTCCCGCTGCATCCGGAATACCGGACCCTGCCGATGGTCTGGTACGTGCCGCCGCTCTCGCCGATCCAGGCGGCGGCCTCGGCCGGAGTGCTGGAGATGGACGGCGAGATGCCGGACGTGGGCGCGCTCCGCATCCCCGTGCAGTACCTGGCGAACCTGCTCACCGCCGGCGACGAGGCGCCGGTCATCCAGGGCCTCGAACGCATGCTCGCGATGCGCGCCTACATGCGCGCAAAGACCATCGACGGGCGCATCGACCACAGGATCGCCGAGCGCGTCGGCCTCACCGCGGCGCAGGTCGACGAGATGTACCGCTATATGGCGATCGCCAACTACGAGGACCGCTTCGTCATCCCGACGACGCACCGCGAGACCGTCGAGGACGCCTACGATCTCAAGGGCGCCTGCGGCTTCTCGTTCGGCAACGGCTGCTCGGGCGGCACGACTGAGCTCGGCCTGTTCGGACCCAAGAAGCGCTCGCGCGCCAAGACCCCCGTGGAGGTCGCGTAATGACCCTGTCCTACCGCGCGCTGGCGCTGCTGCTCTCCTATCCGACCGAGGCGACGCGCGCGCTGCTGCCCGCCGCCTCCGAGGAGCTGGCCGACGACGCTCGCCTGCCCGGCCCGATCCGCCGGGCGCTCGCCAGGCTTTGCGAGGAGATCGCGGCCGCCGATCTCTACGAGGCGCAGGAGCGCTATGTCTGGCTGTTCGACCGCACCCGCTCGCTGTCGCTGAACCTCTATGAGCACGTGCACGGCGAAAGCCGCGACCGGGGTCAGGCGATGGTCGCGCTTCTGGAGCTCTATCGCTCCAAGGGCCTGGAGCTCTCGGCCAACGAGCTGCCCGACCACCTGCCCGTCTTCCTGGAGTTCCTCTCCACGCTGCCGGAGGCCGAAGCCGCCTCGCTGCTGGGCGAGGCCGCCCACGTGATCTCGGCTCTGGGCGAGCGGCTGCACAAGCGCGGCAGCGCCTACCGCGCGGTCTTCGGCGCGCTCACCGCACTGGCCGGCGATCCGGCCGACGCCGAGGCGCTGGCCGCCCTGATGAATGAGCCCGACGACAATCCCGATGACCTCGAAGCCATGGACAAGCTCTGGGCCGAGACCGCCGTCACCTTCGGCCCGTCGGACGTCGGCTGCCCCAGGGCCGAGGCCCTGGTGAACGCGATGAACGCGGGCCCCGCCCCCGCGCGACGCCGGCCGGCGGCGCAAGGAGCCGCGTGATGGACGCCAACCAAATCCTCTTCGGGGTCTATCCCTACATCGCGCTCTCGGTGCTTGTGATCGGCTCGATCGTGCGCTTCGACCGCGAGCCCTACACGTGGCGCTCCGGCTCCTCACAGCTGCTGCGCCGCAGGCAGCTCGTTCTCGGTTCGAACCTGTTCCACGTCGGGATGCTCGCCATTTTCGGCGGCCACTTCGTGGGCCTGCTCACGCCGGTCTGGGTATGGGATGCGCTGCACGTCGCCCACTCCGCCAAGCAGATGCTGGCGATGGTCGCAGGCGGCCTCGCGGGCCTGATGGCGCTCGCCGGCGGCGCGCTGCTGCTGCACAGGCGCCTGTTCGACGTCCGGATCCGCCGGAATTCGAGCTTCGGCGACACCGCGATCATCATCATCCTTATGGCGCAGCTCGTCCTCGGTCTTTCGACCATCCCGGTCTCCTTCCAGCACCGCGACGGGACCGAGATGCTGAAGTTCATGAACTGGGCGCAGGGCGTCTTCACGTTCCGGCCGCAGGTGGCTGACTACGTCGCCGACACCCAGTTCGTGTTCAAGGCGCACCTGACGCTGGGCATGACCATCCTGCTGGTCTTCCCGTTCACGCGGCTGATCCACATGCTCTCGGCGCCGGTCTGGTATCTCAACCGCCGCGGCTGGCAGCTGGTGCGCACCAAGCGCGCCCTGCCGCGCAAGCCCGAGCGACTCGCCCCCGTCTATCCGGCCGTCGCGGCGGCGTCCGCCGAAGCCGGCCGCCTCGAGGCCGCGGAGTAGCCCATGCGTACGGTCGTCATCGACGGAGTCGAGATCCCTGAAACCCTGATCGCCCAGGAGGCGCAGAACCACCCCGAGGCGACCGGCCGGGCCGCCTGGACGGCGGCGGGCCATGCGCTCGCGCTTCGCACCCTGCTCATCGCCCGCGCGCGCGAGCTGGGACTGGAGGCTGCGCCCGAGCGCGACGCCGATGGCCGCGAGGAGACGCCCGACGAGGCGTTGATCCGGGCGCTCCTGGACGCGGAGCTCGATGTCGCCGCGCCCACCGAGGCCGAATGCCGGCGGGTCTATGACGCCGATCCCACGCGGTTCCGCACGCCCCCGCTCTGCGAGGCCTCGCACATCCTGATCGAGGCCGCCGGCGGTGACGAGCGGTCGCTGGCCGCCGCCCGCGCGACCGCCGGACGGCTGATCGAGACGCTGGCGAGCGGGGGGGCGGCTTTCGCCGACCTCGCCCGCGCCCACTCGTCCTGTCCGTCGGCGGCGCTCGGCGGCTCGCTGGGCCAGCTCCGGCCCGGCGATCTCGTTCCGGAAGTCGAGGATGTGCTCGAGGTCCTGCAGCCCGGCGAAGTCTGCCCCGAGCCGGTGCTTTCCCGCTTCGGGTGGCACGTCCTGAAGCTCGACCGTCGGAGTCCCGGCCGCGAACTCCCGTTCGAGCTCGCCGAACCGCGGATCCGCGTGCACCTGGAAAGCCGCGCCTGGACCGCGGCGGCGGCCCGCTATGCGGCCGAACTCACGGCCGAGGCCCGCGCCCGGGGCGTGGCCCTGACGCTGACGCCGGAGGGGGTGGTGGCGCCAAGCACGTTCACGCTCGGCGATTTCCTCGCCGACGGCGCGGCGGCCCATCGGCTGGAGTCCTGGCTGACAGCCTCCGACGCCGACTTGGCCCGGCGCCTGGCGACGAGCGCCGAAGCCGCCGGCGAAAGCGTCGCCGACTTCGTCCAGGCCGCGCTGGCCGAATTCGTGGAGGAGGCCGACGACGAGCGCTGGACCAAGCTGATCTCGGCGGCGCGCGATGCGGAAGATCCTGCGCTCGCCTGCGTCGCGGCCGTGGTCCGCGCCAAGGTCGCCCCCGCCAAGCGCAGCTTCACCGTCGTCCGCAGGGTCTGAGCATGCGCCACGGAGCCGCCGCCTTCGCCGTCCTGCTGGTCGCCAGCGGCGCGCCGGCGGTCGCGGCGGCGGGGCCCGAGGACGGGCGCTGGATCCTCGACGCGCGGCTTCGGTCCGAGACGGTGAGCCAGGACGGCTTCGCCAAGGACGCCGAGGCGCTCACCCTTCGCACCCGGCTGGGCTACGAGACGCCGGTCTGGAACGGCTTCCGCGCGCTGGTCGAGGGCGAGGACGTCGCTGCGATCGTCGACCACTACAACAGCACCCGCAACGGCAAGACGGCCTATCCGACCGTCACCGATCCGGAGACCACGCAGCTCAACCGGGCCCAGGTCTCCTGGAGCGACGCGGACGCCGAGATCACCGTCGGGCGCCAGCGGATCATCCTCGGCAACGCCCGCTTCATCGGCAATTCCGGCTTCCGCCAGACCGAGCAGACCTTCGATGCGGCGCTGGCCCGGTATCGGCCCTCGAAGGACATCGCGGTCACCTACGGCTATCTCGACCGGGTGCATCGGGTCTCCACCGACGCCAGTCCGCAGGGCCAGTGGCGCAGCGACTCCCACCTGATCCAGCTCGACGCCCGCCTGCCGGAGGCGGCGCTAAGCGCCTACGGCTACCTGCTGGCCTTCCCCAACGCGCCCACCCAATCGAGCGCCACCTGGGGCGCGCGCTATTCCGGCGTCCATCCGATGCGGCCCGGATTCGCGCTCACCTACGAAGCCGAGTTCGCGCATCAGAGCGACTATCGGAACACGCCGTTCTCGTTCAACGCCGACTATCTGGACCTGGGCCTGGGTGTGAAGGCCAATGCCCCCTGGGCTGCGGTCGGCTATGAGCGCCTCGGCGGCGACGGCCGCCACGCCTTCCAGACGCCGCTCGCCACCCTTCACGCCTTCCAGGGCTGGGCCGACGTCTTCCTGACCACCCCGTCGGACGGGGTGCAGGACCTGTTCCTGAACGCCGGGACGACGGCGCCCGCCAACCTGCTCGGCAGGCCCCTCAAGCTGCAGGCTGTCGCCCACGACTTCCGCGCCGCGCACGGGAGCGCCCGCTACGGCCGCGAGCTCGACGCCCTGGCCTCAGCCCCGATCACGCCGCATCTCGCCGCCGAACTGAAAGCCGCCGTCTTCGACGGCGCCAGCCGGGCCTTCGCCGACCGGACGAAAGTCTGGGCGACGCTCGAGCTGAAGTACTGAAAGGAGCCGTCCGATGCCCGAGACGCTCACGACGATCACGGACATTCCCAAGACGCTGATCAAGCGCCCGCTCGACTGGTTCACCGCCGAGCACTATCGCCATCGCCAGTTCTGCGCCCTCATGCACGGCCTCTCCCGCGCGGTGCTGTTCGAGCCGGAGCCGATCGCCGCCGTCGTCGAGTTCCTGCGCCACGAGCTCGGCCGGCACCTTTCCGACGAGGAGGAGGATCTCTTTCCCCTGCTCCGCGCCCGCGCGCGGCCGGAGGACGAGGTGGAACAGGTGTTGGGTCGCCTGACCGCCGAGCACCGCGGGGACATGGCCCATGGCCATGGGCTTCGCCTGCACCTGGAGCGCTGCCTCGAGACCCACACCGCCCCGGGTCTCGATCCCGCCGCCGCCCTGGCGCTCGACGCCTTCGCGACCCAGGAGCTCCGGCACCTGGCGCTGGAAAACGCCGTGGTCCTGCCGCTCGCCAAGCTGCGGCTCAGCGCGAGGGACCTGAAGGCGCTCAGCCGACGGCTCGCCGCGCGACGCGGCCTGCAGCTCCAGCCGGAGGCGGCGTGATCACCCTCGCGGTCATCCTGGCGGGCGGCGAGGGTCGCCGGATGGGCGGCGGCAAGCCGCTGCGCCGGTTCGGCCGCACGACCCTGATCGGCCGGGCGCTCGATTTGGCGCACGGTTATGCCGAAAGGGTCGCCGTCGCCGTGCGCGATCCTGGCCAGCTGCCTGCTTGCGATGCGCCCCTGATCCTCGACATGCCAGGCGTGGAGGGGCCGCTGGGCGGTCTTGCCGCCGCCCTCGCGTACGGCCGCGAGATCGACGCGGAATGCGTGCTGACTTTGCCGTGCGACATGCCCGACCTGCCGGCCGACCTCGCCCGCCGCCTCGCAGCCGCGCTCATTGCGCAGTCGTCCGCCCGTGCGGCCATGGCGGCAAGCGAGGGCCAGCCCCATCCGGTCTGCGCGCTTTGGAGGATCGAGGCCAGGGACAGGCTTCCCGCCTATCTCGCGTCGAGTCGGCGCTCACTGCGCGGTTTCGCCGAAGCCTGCGGCGCGGTCACCGTAGCCTGGCCGACGAGCGCCCGCGACGCCTTCGCCAACGCCAACACGCCGGCGGAGCTCGCCGCCCTGCAGCCTGTGATCGCCGCCTGAGGCGCGAACGCAAACGGCGCCGGTGACGCCACCGGCGCCGTCCACGGCGCCTATGCCTCCTCATCGGGCCTCCCGGAGGGGAGAGGGGAGAACCCCGACGAGGCCCGATCACCCTGCACCGGTGAGGCTCCGCCTCACATGATCATTGGCAATCCCTGACCTGACGGGCGTCAGGCGCGGCTCGCCCGGCCCATGGCTTGATCTCGGCCATGACGGAACTCGCCCGCGGGCGCGACATCAGGACATGACCGCTACGCTCAGGATCCCGCTGCCACGCGACCAACTGATCGCCAAGTACGAGGGCTGCGCCCCGCGCTACACGAGCTATCCGACCGCCGTGCAGTTCACCGCCGCCGTCCAGGCCGGCCTCTATCGGCGCTGGCTGTCCGAGCTGCCGGTCGGCGAGCCGGTTTCGCTCTACGTCCACATCCCCTTCTGCTCCCGTCTTTGCTGGTACTGCGCCTGCAACACCCGGGCGGTGAACAGCCATGACGCCATCGGCGGCTACATGCGCCTGCTCACCCGCGAGATCGCCCTGTTGGCCGAGGCGCTGCCGGGTCGGATGGGCGCCCGGGCGCTGCATCTCGGCGGCGGAACGCCCAACATGCTCGACCCGGACGATCTGGACGTCCTGTTCGGCGCGCTGCGGAGCGCCTTCGCGTTCGAACCCGGCGTCGAGATCGCCGCCGAGCTCGATCCGGCGGTGCTCACCCGCTCTTGGGTGGAAGCCGCCGCACGCCACGGGCTCAATCGCGTGAGCCTCGGCGTGCAGAACCTCAGCCCGGAGGTGCAGACGGCGGTCAACCGGCCGGAGCGCTTCGAGGACCTCGCCGAGTGCGTCCGCTGGTTGCGGCTGGTCGGCATCGAGTCCGTGAACCTCGACCTGATGTACGGCCTGCCGCGCCAGACGACGGCCAACACCGTCTCCACGATCGAGGCGGTGCTGCGGCTGCAGCCGGAGCGGATCGCTCTGTTCGGCTATGCCCACGTGCCCTGGATGAAGCCGCACCAGAAGCTGCTCGACGAGGCGACGCTTCCCGGCCCCGCCGAGCGGCTCGACCAGTTCGGGGCCGCCACCGAGCGCTTGCGGCAGGCCGGCTATGTGAGGATCGGTCTGGACCATTTCGCCAAGCCGTCGGACGAGCTGGCCGTGGCGCTCCGCCAAGGTCGGCTGCATCGCAATTTCCAGGGCTACACGACGGACGCCGCGCGCACGCTCCTGGGCGTCGGCGCCTCGGCGATCGGATCCCTGCCGCAGGGCTTGGTCCAGAACGTGACCCAGGAGCTCGGCTGGCGCGCCGCCGTGGCCAGGGCCGAGCTGCCGATCGCCCGCGGCGTCGCGCTGACCGACGAGGATCGGTTCCGCAGCGAGATCATCGAACGGCTGATGTGCGACCTCGCCATCGACTTGGAGGCGGTCTGCGCGCGCCATGGCCGTAAACTCGCCGAGCTGGCCGCCGAGCTCGCTTGCCTGCAGCCCTTCGCCGATGACGGGCTCGTTCGGATCGACGGGGCTCGTCTGGCGGTGACGCAAGCGGGCCGGTTCCTGGTGCGGTCGGTCTGTGCGGTGTTCGACGCCTATCTCGCGCCCGAGGCGCAGCGTCACGCCAAGGCCATCTAGCGGAAGCCGGTCATCTTCCTGGGCGAGGGACCAGCGCCCTCAGCCGTCCAGCGCGCGATGGATGTCGTGCACCAGGGTGTCGCCGAGAAGCGGCTTCTCCACGATGGGCACGCCCGCCTTCTCGGCCGCTTCGATGACCGCGCGGGGCGGATGGCTGGTGATCAGTATGGCCGGCGAGTCATTGCGCCGCGCGCGAAGCTCGTCCAGCGCCTCGAGTCCGGTGATGCCGGGCAGCTTCTGGTCGAGCACGAGGCAGGTGGGACGGTCGGGGAGCTGGCGCATCAGAAGCGCCTCGCCACTCTCGAAGGCCTCGACGTCGAAGCCGTCGAGCTCCAGCGAGAAGGTGAGCGACCCACGCACGGCGGGATCGTCGTCGACGACTACGATCAGCGGACGGGTGAGGCGAGGGGGAATCACGGCGACTCCTGAGCCCATACGAAACGTGGCGCGCAGACCTTGGGTTTGATCCAGATCAAGACAGCTCTAGGCCGCGAGCCGCTCGAGCACGTCCCACCTGCGCACGCGGAACTGCCGGCAACTCGCAAATTCGACCACCTGCGAGCCCTGAAGTTGCGTGAGCATGCGCGAGACCGTCTCGATGGTGAGGCCGAGATAGTCGGCGATGTCCTGACGGCCCATCGGCAGATCGATCGCCTCGTTCGGTCCCTGCTGCGCCAGGTCCATCAGGAAGCTCGCCACCTTCTCGCAGGCGGTCTTGCGGCCCAGCAGCAGGATATGGTCCTGCGCCCGCTCCAGATCGCGGCAAGTGGCTTCCCAGATCGCGCGGTCCAGCTCGCCCTCGTCCGCCTGCGCCCGCAGGGACGAGCGCTTCACCACCTGGATGGCGCAGTCGCAGAGCGCCTCGGCCGAATAGCGATGCAACGCGCCGACCTCGAGGCCGAACAGGTCGCCCGCCTGATAGAAATCGCCGACCTGACGCCGGCCGTCGGACAGCAGCCGCATCGTGCGGACCACGCCTGAGACGACACGGTAGATCAGGTCCGCATCCTCTTCCTGGGCGTAGATCTCCTCGTCCTTGGCGAAGTTCATCCGCACGCCCAGGCGGTCCATGACCTCGGCGAGACTTGCGGACTTGATCTGGGTGCGGACGTCTTCAAAGGGGTAGGCCAGGGTCATCGGATGGCTCCAATTCGACCACCTATGCCTACGTGCGGCAGCCCTCCCGGAAAATTCGGGTCTACTCCTTATGGGGTTCTACGTACGTGGGGCATGATGTCGGAGTCCGGTGAGCGATTGTATGGCCCAAGATGACAGGGAAGGCGCCTGTGACATCTCCTGCCGCAGCCCTTGAGCGGGGTCGTGCGCTCGTCAGGGCCGGGCGTCTCGACGAAGCCGCCAGGACCGCCGCAGCGGCCCTCGAAGCGCATCCGGATTGCTTCGAGATGTGGAACCTGCAGTCGGTCCTCCATCGGCAGATGCAGCGACCCGAGGAGGCTCTGGTCGCCGCCGAGCGGGCGATCGCGCTGGCCCCCCACTACGCCGCGGCGCGGGTCAACCGTGGGATGGCGTTGCGCAGCCTGCATCGACCGATCGAGGCCGTGGAGGAGCTACGCGCCGCGACGCGGTGCGATCGCAATCTCGCGGCGGCTTGGTTGACGCTCGCCGAGCTGCTGGCGGAGCACGCCGACGTCGACGACGCGGCAGCCGCCCTCGACGAGGCGATAGCCATCAATCCTGACAACCTGGCGCTGCTCGAGGGAAAGGCGGTCCTGTTGCGCACTTCGGCGTCCCCACAGCGGGCCGAGGAATTTCTCCGCAGCCTGGAGGGGCGCTTTCCGGACGTGGCGTGGCTCCAGTTCTACCTGGGCGACCGGGTGGCGGCCCATGACCCCGAGGCGGGCCAGCGCCGTCTTCGCCGCGCCTGCGAGCTCGAGCCGGCCGCGGCGGCGCCGAGACCGGTGGGAAGACCACGGTCGAGGCGCTTTGGATGGGGGCGCCGGTCGTCAGCCTCAAGGGCCCCGCGTTCTTCGAACGTCTCAGCTGGTCGATCCTGGCCAACCTGGGGCTTCAGGAGCTTGTCGCGGACGACCTCGAGTCCTACCACGCAATCGCCGTCGATCTGGCGATGGATCGGACGCGACGCGCCGAACTGCATGCCGGCTTGCGGGCTCGGATGAAGGCCAGCCCGCTCGGCGACGCTGCAGGGTTCGCCCGCGACTTCTTCGATCTCATCGAGCGCGTCGTCCGTGAGGAGACGGCTGTCGCCACCGCCTAGAGGCCGGCAGGCTGGTTGGGTTAGCAGGCCGAAACCCTGTTGGTGCACGCGTCCGAAAGGCCGCGCCGGTTAGTTACCCGCGTCTGCCATTGATCAGACCCATGGCCGGCGCTCCGCATGGCGTTCCCCCCGTTCCCTCGCCGTGCGGAGCGCCTTCCAGGAACGAGGGCGACCTCGGCGCGCGAGGCCCCAGCGGTCGCCCGCATCTCGCCGCCGCCCGCATCCGGATCGAGCCCGCCATGTCCTATCCATCTGCGGACGAAGACGCCGGCGGCGCCGAAACCGGGCCGCGGCTGCAATCGCAGATGACGGAGGTCGAAGGCGCCCACGCGATCCGGCTCCGGGCTGCGGGCGAGCCGGCCTGGGACAGCGGCGTGTTGGTGGTGCTCAGCCTGCGGCTGCTTCGGCGGCTGCTGAGGTTCGCGCACGCGGTGCGGCCGCGCCGGCGCAGGCCTCGCAGCCGGCTGGACATCCGGGTCTGACTCCCCCGCTCAGGCGGGAGGGCGGGCTCACGCCGCCGCTGCGGTCCGCGGGGCCGGCGGGTCCTGGATAGCGCTCGCCGCCAGCAGGCGACGGGCCGCCTCGGCCGGCGCGAGCTCGATGAGCAGGCTCATCGAGGATTCGCCCTGCAGGCCGGTGGTGATCAGCTGCGTGCGCCGGTCGCCCAGGTCGATCAGGCAGACCACCTGGCTCGGGTTCACGAAGACGCTGCGCCCGCCAGCGCCCGCCAGAGGCATAGGGATCAGTTTCATCGGGCTCTCCACCGCTCCGATCAATCTCCGCTCGGCGCCTGGAAAAGCCCTGAAGGAAGATGGTTTCGGCGCCTTAACGGTCGGGAGATGCGCCCTGCGCCTGCGCTCCGACGGCTCGGCGGCGGCGCGTCAGATCTTCTCGCTGATCTTGATGGCGGCGCGGCAGCCGGTGCGGATCACGGCCGACAGCAGCCCATAGCCGGGGGCCTCGCGCGCGCCTTCCTCCAGCGCGAGGTCGCGGTGCGCCAACTCCTCGTCGCGGAACCTCGCGAGCTCGGCCGCGAGGGCGGGCTCGCGCTCGCCGATCTCCGCGATCTGGCCGGCGTAGTGCTGCTCGATGACGGTTTCCACCGCCTCGGTGCAGGCGTGGGCGGCCTTCTCGCCCAGCAGGGCGGTTCCGGCGCCCAGAGCGAAGCCCGCCATCCGCCAGAGCGGCGCCAGGGCCGTGGGGCGCACGCGTTGCTCGGTCAGCAACCGGTCGAAGCGAGCCAGGTGCTCGGCCTCGTGCGCCTCGAGCTCGGCGAGCTGGCCGGCGATCCGCTCCCGGCCCGGCGCCTCGGCCAGCACGGCCCGCTGGCCGCGGTAGATGTGCACGGCGCCCAACTCCCCCGCATGGTCGACGCGCAGGATCTCGGCCAGGCGCGCGCCCATGGCGCCTCCCCCGGGCCGGGGTGGAATGGGCTTCTCGGTCATCGCCTCGATCTTTATCTCCAAGCGGCCACCGCCCTCAATCCGGCGCGCCCGCCCCTGGGCTCAGTGCAAGTACCTCAGCGCCAGCACCACCAGCACCACCGCGACGCCGACCAGGGTGGCGATCAGCGCGAGACGCTTTTCGACGAACGCCTGGATTGGTGCGCCGTAGCGCTTCAGGAGCGCGGCTTCCAGGCCGTAGCGAACGCCACGGACGGCGATCGAGACGCCGATGAACAGGGGGAAGCTCACGCCCAACAGCCCGCACGTGATCGCGGTGATCTTGTAGGGTATGGGGGTGGCGATCATCGCGGCCAGCCACGGACCGGCGGCGTCGCGGATCTGATCCATCATGTTGGCATGGCCGGTCAGCGACAGCAGCCAGCGGCCGAGCGGCCGCAGGAAATGGCCCACCGCATAGCCGACCGATCCGCCGAGGATCGAGCAGACCGTGGTCAGTCCCGCGAACCGCAGCGCCTTGTCCCGGTTCGCCAGCGCCACCGGCATCAGCAGCACGTCGGCCGGCACCGGGAAGAAGATGCCCTCGATGAAGGCGACGAATCCCAGCGCCAGGCCCGCATGGCGGGAGCCGGCCAGGCTCATGACCCAGTCGTATGTCTTGCGCAGCATCGACGATCCGGCGGGGAGGTTCGGGCGTTCAGCTAGCAGCCAAGGGGGCGCTTGTCTCGCCGCTATCGCGAATTAGTTTCAGATGATACCAACTGGCCCACGGGAGTTAAGGCCATGAACATCGAAGCCAAGCCGCAGAGCCGCGACCTGTTCGACAATCCGCTGGGCACCGACGGGTTCGAATTCGTCGAGTTCACCTCGCCCGAGCCGGAGCGGTTGAGGGGCCTGTTCGAGCTGATGGGGTTCACCGCCACCGCCAGGCACCGCTCGAAGAACGTGCTCCGCTTCCAGCAGGGCGACATCAATTTCATTCTCAACATGGAGCCGTCCGGCCAGCCGGCGGCGTTCCGCGAGGCGCATGGCCCCTCGGCCAACGCCATGGCGTTCCGCGTCAGGGACGCCGCCCAGGCGTTCCGGCTGGCGGTCGAGCGCGGCGCCAAGCCGGTGACCGGACCCGTGGGCCCCATGGAGCTCAACATCCCGGCGATCGAGGGGATCGGCGGATCGAACCTGTACCTCGTCGACCGGTATGGCGCGCAGGAGATCTATGACGTCGACTTCGTGCCGATTCCCGGCGCCGCGGAGGCCCGGGCCGGCGCCGCCATGGGCCTGACCTACATCGATCACCTGACCCACAACGTCCATCGCGGCCGCATGGCGGCCTGGGCCGAGTTCTACGAGGGGATCTTCAATTTCCGGGAGATCCGCTACTTCGACATCGAGGGCCAGCAGACCGGTCTGTTCTCCAAGGCCATGACCAGCCCGTGCGGCAAGATCCGCATCCCGCTCAACGAGAGCCAGGACGAGCACTCGCAGATCGAGGAATTCCTCCGCGAGTACGGCGGCGAGGGCATCCAGCACGTGGCGCTCGGGACCGGCGACATCTTCGCCTCCGTCGAGCGGATGCGCGACAACGGCGTCGCCTTCCAGGACACGCCCGACACCTATTACGAGCAGCTGGAGGCGCGCGTGCCGGGCCACGGCGAGAACCTGCAGCGCCTGCGGGCCGACAAGATCCTGCTGGACGGGGCGCCGAGCGAAGGGCAGGGGCTGCTGCTGCAGATCTTCACCGAGAACATGATCGGGCCGATCTTCTTCGAGCTGATCCAGCGCAAGGGAAACGAGGGATTCGGCGAAGGCAACTTCAAGGCCCTGTTCGAGTCGATCGAGCTCGACCAGATCCGACGCGGGGTGCTTCCGGCCAAGAAGGAGTGAGCGTGATGCGGGGGCTTCTCGCGCTTGTGGCGGCGGTTGTGGCGGTGGCGGTGAGTTCGACGATGGCTGAGGCGGGACCGAAGTGGGCGATCGTGGTGCACGGCGGGGCCGGCGTCATCGAGCGCAAGGACCTCACGCCCGAGCAGGACAAGGCCTACCGCGCAGCCATGGCCCGGGTCACCGAGGCCGGCGCGGCGGTGCTGCGGAAAGGCGGCTCGGCGCTCGACGCAATCGAGGCCGCGATCCGCTTCATGGAGGACGACCCGCTGTTCAATGCCGGGCGGGGGGCGGTGTTCGCCGCCGACGGCCGCAACGAGCTCGATTCCTCGATCATGGATGGCAGGACGCTCGCCGCCGGCGCGGTGGCCGACGTCACCCGCACGCGGCACCCGATTTCGCTCGCGCGCGCGGTGATGGAGCACTCGCCGCACGTCTTCCTGGTCGGCGACGGCGCGGATGCATTCGCCAAGTCGCGCGGTCTCGAGCAGGTCGATCCGTACTTTTCCTCCACCGAGCGCCGCTGGCGCTCGCTGGTGAGGGAGCTCGAGAAGCAGCAGCTGCCGATCCCGCCGCGTCCGCCCGGCGCGCCGGGCGCTTCGGAAGCGCGCGCGGCGCTTGCGCATGACGAGGGCAAGCACGGCACCGTCGGCGTCGTCGCGCTCGACGAGCACGGGGACATCGCCGCCGGCACCTCCACCGGCGGCACCACCGCCAAGCGCTGGGGCCGGGTGGGCGACAGCCCGGTCATCGGCGCCGGGACCTACGCTTCGAACGCCGCCTGCGCGGTTTCGGCCACCGGCACGGGCGAGTACTTCATCCGGCTCACCGTCGCGCGGACCATCTGCGCCCTCGTTCAGTACAAGGGCATGGGCCTGCAGGCCGCCGCCGACGAGGTGATCCAGAAGGAGCTCACCGCCATGCAGGGTGACGGCGGGGTGATCGCCATCGCGCCGGACGGCCAGATGGCCTGGAGCTTCAACACCTCGGGCATGTACCGGGCGAGGCTCGCCGACGGCCAGCCGCTGGTGGTGGGCATCTACAAGGACGATCCGTGATGGCCAGCCGCAACTGGATCCCGATCCGCGCCGCCCAGGGCGCCCACTCGCGCCAGGCCCACGCCGACCTGCCGGAGGGGACCTATGAGCGCGAGGTCTCCAAGGAAGGCTTCTTCGGCCCGGCGTCCTTCCTGCATCACAAGCATCCGCCCACCGGCTGGGTGAAGTTCGAAGGGCCGCTGCGGCCGCGCGCCTTCGATCTCGCTCGCCTGAACGCAGCGGAGCCCTCGCCCTGGGCGGCGGGCAAGGTGCTGTTCAACGCCGCCGTGGAGATCCGGTTCTGGAAGCTGGCCTCGGCGATGCCCAACCTCGCGCGCAACGCCGACGGCGACCAGCTGCTGTTCGTGCATGAGGGCGAGGGCGAGCTGTTCTGCGACTATGGGCGGCTCGCCTACCGGCCCGGCGACTATCTCTACCTGCCGCGCGGGACCATGTGGGGGCTGAAGCCGTCGACGCCGAACGCCATCCTGATGATCCAGGCGACCAACAGCCACTTCGGTCTTCCCGACAAGGGCCTGCTGGGCGGCCACGCCCTGTTCGATCCGGCCATGCTGGAGACGCCCGTCATGGACGCGGCGTTCCGCGCGCATCAGGACGAGCCGGGCGAGTTCACCGTCGAGATCAAGAAGCAGGACGAGGTGAGCCGCGTGACCTACCCCTACAACCCGCTCGACGCCGTGGGCTGGCACGGCGACCTCGCGCCGGTGCGGCTGAACGTGACGGACCTGCGCCCGGTCATGAGCCACCGCTATCACCTGCCGCCGTCGGTGCATTCGACCTTCGTCGCCGACCGGTTCGTCGTCTGCACCTTCACGCCCCGGCCTTTCGAGACCGATCCCGGCGCGCTGAAGGTCCCGTTCTTCCACAACAACGACGACTACGACGAGGTGTTGTTCTACCACGCCGGGGACTTCTTCAGCCGCGACCACATCGAGGCCGGGATGATGACCTTCCACCCCTCCGGCTTCACCCACGGGCCGCATCCGAAGGCGCTGAAGAACATGCTCAAGCAGCCGAAGCCCGCGACGGACGAATACGCCGTGATGGTCGACGCGCGCGATCCGCTGGAGGTCGGCGAGGCCGCCGCGAGCGTCGAGAACCCCGGCTACGTCGACAGCTGGAAGGGCGCATGAGCCGCCTTCGGCAAGGCTTCGGAGGGCGGGTCCCGATGCTTCGTAGCTCCGGAGGGGCGAAGTAGGATGAGCCGGCTGGACGACGACCTGGCCGAGGCGGCGCGCGACGAGATGGAGCGGGCGCTGACGCTCGGTTGGCGCGAGCTCGCCCACCATACGCCCTGGGGCGACACCTTCGAGGGGTTCACGCCGGACGGCCGCGCCGTCTGCTTCGAGCGGAGCTACCTCTGGGAAGCCGCGCGGGGCGGCGACATCCGCGTCGAGGTGCATGTCTACGAGTCGCGCAGCTATGAGGCCGGCGTGCGCCTGACCCGGGCGATCCGGCGGGAGCCCGCGCAGTGAAGCTCGCCTCGCTGAAGGGCGGGCGCGACGGCCGCCTGGTGGTGGTCTCCAGCGACCTCGCCTGGTTCACCGACGCGAGCCACATCGCTCCCACTCTGCAGGCGGCGCTCGATCACTGGGGCCGCTGCGAGGCGGAGCTGCGCGGCCTGGGCGAGAGCCTGGAGCACGCCGCCGTGCCGCGCGAGCGCTTCCATGAGCATGCGGCGGCAAGTCCCCTGCCGCGCGCCTACCAGTGGGCTGACGGCTCGGCCTATGTGAACCACGTCCAGCTCGTCCGGAAGGCGCGCGGCGCCGAGATGCCGGAAAGCTTCTGGACCGATCCCCTGATGTACCAAGGGGGCTCGGACGGTTTTCTGGGGCCGCGCGATCCGATCCCGTTGCGGGACGCGGCCTGGGGCTGCGATCTGGAAGCGGAGATCGCGGTGATCACCGGCGATGTGCCGATGGGCGCGGATCCGAGCGCCGCCCTGGCCGCGATCCGCCTGGTCATGCTCTGCAACGACGTCAGTCTGCGCAACCTGATCCCGGGCGAGCTCGCCAAGTGCTTCGGCTTCTTCCAATCGAAGCCTGCCTCGGCCTTCTCGCCGGTGGCGGCGACGCCGGACGAGCTGGAGGGCTGGGGCGAGGGCATGCTCCACGGCGCGCTGGAGGTGGAGATCAACGGCCAGCCGCTCGGCCGCGCCGATCCCGGCGTCGACATGACCTTCGACTTCGGCGTCCTGATCGCCCATGCCGCGAAGACGCGGAGTCTCGGCGCCGGCACGATCGTGGGCTCGGGCACCGTCTCCAATCGCGGTCCCGACGGCGGCCCGGGGAGGCCCGTGGGCGAGGGCGGCGTGGGCTACTCCTGCCTGGCGGAGGTCCGCACCGTAGAGACGCTGCTGCACGGCGCGCCCAGGACGCCGTTCCTGACGCCGGGCGACGTCGTCCGGATCGAGATGCGCGACGCTCGTAGACGCTCGATCTTCGGCGCCATCGAGCAGGAGGTGATCGCCGCATGAGCCTCCTTCGCCAAGGCCCCGGACGCCTGCGAAGCTCGCAGGGCGAGGCAGGCCGGCTGCAGCTCGACGCCTACCTGCCCTATCGGCTGTCGGTGGCCTCGAACGCTGTTTCCGACCTGATCGCGCGAGCCTACCAGGACCGCTTCGGCCTGGCGGTGCCGCAATGGCGGCTGATCTGCGTGCTCGCCGAGGACGGCGCGCTGACACAGGGCCAGATCGTCGCCCGCACGGTCATGGACAAGGTCACCGTCAGCCGGGCGGCGCAGGGCCTGCTCGGACGGCGTCTGGTGACCCGGGTCGCGCACCGCGCCGATGGCCGCAGCCACGTCCTGGCGCTGTCGCGCGAGGGCGAGCGGCTCTATGCCGAGATCGCGCCGATGGCGCTAGCCTACGAGCAGGCGCTGATCGCCGGGCTCTCGCCGCGCGAGGTCGAGGACCTCAAACGCCTGCTGCTGCGGCTGCAGGCGACCGCCATGAAGCTCGCCGAGACGACATCCGCGGACTAGCTAGAGCGTTCGGCCATCGAGTTGAATCGATTGTGATCGCGGCTGGGATTCCGCAGGGGGGC
>Ga0207695_10003750_pt1 | contig 21126 bp, 17 predicted proteins | sample KBSC54metaG_FD_184354 | JGI IMG/M metagenome (GOLD analysis project Ga0207695, IMG submission 184354) | Corn rhizosphere microbial communities from Kellogg Biological Station, Michigan, USA - KBS C5-4 metaG (SPAdes) (version 2) | ecosystem: Host-associated > Plants > Roots > Rhizosphere > Soil...
CGCCTGCCGGTCCTCGGGACTGTAGGTATAAGCCAAATTGAAACGGGTCGCGAGATTCTGATGATTCTCGTAATCTCCGAAAGCTCCCCGCGGGCCGAATTCACCAGTCGTTGGGTACCATGTTAGAGCGGCGCCGGCGGAAAGATTCCGGTCGAGCTTGACCGCGGGTACGTCAAGGTTGCTATTGTTGTTTCCGAACATCCATCTGTACTCAAGCTTCGCTAGCAGGTTGCCCTTGGCGAACACACCTTGCGAGAAATAGGGCCGGAAGAATTCATCCGCCATGACGCGATCATAGGATTCCCAATAGGGGTGAGAACCTTGTAACGATTGTGTGCCAGGATAGGCGTTCCATCCCAATCCGAGCGTCATGATTTTGCCAAAACTGTAATAGAGTGCACCACCGACAGCCACCTGATTCGTGTCCTGTACTGTCCAAAGGAATGTTGAATATTGGAACTTGGGGCTGAACAGCCATCCTTGTGAAAACAACATAACGCGATGGAACTGGAAGTCTTTGCGAGGAGTCACTTGAATCGGACGATCCAAATGATCGAATGCTGTTTGCTGGCCTGGCATCTGGTCTAGAAATCTTGCAGCCATATAACCGCTGAGATTCAGTTCGCCGTATTCGCCCCTTCCAACAGTGAATCCGCGGCCGGGATTGAATTCTCCGAAAATGGCGGAGTTTCCTGCCGAACTTTCCGGGAACTCAGTCTTGTCATCGCCATTGCTCTGGTTTCGAGCTGAGGATTGCGCCGTCTGGTCTTGGGTTGGAGCTTGGGTGCTCTGCTTTTGGCTGGAGGATTGCCCAGCCTTTGCCGCAGTAGTTTGAGCTGACCCAGGTTCAGTGGGTTGCTCGTTCACATTGACACGCAGCGTCTTGATCTGTTCTATCAATTCCTGGTTCTGCTTTTGTAGTTGCTGGTTCTGTTTTTCCATCTGCTGATTTTGTATCTCCAGCTGCTGATTTTGTTGAATCAGTTGATCAAGAGTTTGGATTACATTCTCAGAGTTGGAACCTGAGTTAGAGCTTGGCGCGGTCTGCCCAATTGCAAACGCAGTTGTCGTGACTGCGATAGTCAAGAGAACGGTGAAGCGAATCGGCGTGCCTGTCATCTCAGGTCCTTTCGAACGAGTGAGAAAGCCAGAGTGCAATCGCAGCCATCGCCCCTCAGCTTTCAATTCAATACGAGCGACTGCGCCAGGCCTGATGTTACTTTTTGACCCGTGGCGGATAGTTCTTGAGGAGCTTCGCGACTGCTTTTATGAGATTTTTCTGTTGTTTGTCCGGCTTGGCATTGGTGTCGATAGTCTTGCTGGCCACTCCTCTCCATACCAGGTCGTGGTTTGCCGAGTCATACATATCGAGATCTAACTGGCCGGTGTAGATAGTCGAAGTCTGTCCCGTTGTCATTCCACCGCCGGGAGAGCCATACCATCCGCCACGGTACCAGCCCGGTCCGTAACCCCAGCCTGAGTTGTAGGAGGTAAATGCTTTTTCCTGCCCGATAGCGGTCTGATAGCCGATATATAGATCGGCCGTATCCTCTTCCACTTTGGTAAGACCCTTCACGCCTAGCTCTATGTCTACTGCGGACTTGATCTGCTTACTAAGCAGGGCGTCGCCTTTGGCCGTGGTGCCTAGAGAAACCCACTTGTAAGTTTTAAACTTTGAAAAGTCCGCATCTCGGTCGAAGTTGTATCGGACGTCTTGGGCGACGGCGCAACCCGCAATTAGCGTTACAAATGTGATCGAGAACCAAGGTAATTTCGTCATATTCAGTCTTCTTTTTTTCATTTGGTGCCACCGGCACCCTTTCCTGCTGACTTCCACCCGACCGACTCCGGAGAGTAGAGGTTGTAGTTCAACTTATTCGCAACGTATTCAATAACCTCTTGCGCTTTGACACTGTTGCCAGCGTCATCTAAGGGAGGAGCAAAGACCGCGATGGCGCCTTTCCCAGGGACGATCGCGACGATTCCACCGCCGACGCCGCTCTTTGCTGGAAGACCGACATGCCAGGCCCAACCGCCTGAGCCGTCATAGAGGCCGGCCATCATCATGGTGCTGAGAATGTGCGGTATATCTTCGGCTTTAATCACCTGTTCGCCGGTCGTGGGATTTATACCGTTATTTGCCAAGGTTGCTCCCATGCGGGCGAGCTGAACAGCATTCACTCCCACCGAGCATTGTTTTGTATAAATGTCGACGGAAGTGAAAGGATCCCCGTAAATCCGGTCATACTTCGCGAGCAACATGGAAAGGGCTTTGTTTCCGGTGTTCGTGGCGGCTTCGGATTTGTAAACCTCATCAATGAGAGACAGCTTTTCTCCCGCCGCCCGGCTGTAGAAATCGAGAATCTTGTTCCATTTTTCGTCTTCGTCTTTACCAGAAATCAGGCTGGTAGTGGCAATGGCGCCCGCGTTAACAAAAGGATTGCCGGTGTGAGTCGGCATATCTACCACCGCAACTGGCGAATTGAATGGTCGTCCGGTGGGTTCAGATCCTATTTGTTCAAGGACTTTGCTCGGCTGCGACTCTTCCATCGCCAGCGCCAGCGTGTAAACCTTGGAAATAGACTGTATGGAGAAGGAATACTTCACGTCTCCGAAAGTGAGGACCTGATTGTCCGTGGTAACGATGGCGATACCGAATAGCTTCGAATCCACCTGCGCAAGATAAGGGATGTAATCAGCGTTCTTTCCTTTTTGATCGTTCTTAAACTTGTTGTAAGCTTCCTGAACCACCGACTGCACGAGCTCTCGGCGCGGAGCTATCGGACTGGAACTACTGTTTTGAGCTGCGGATCGAATCGGAAAGGTAGCTGTCGCCGTCAGGACCACGATCAGAAACGCAGAAGGCACTAGCTTCGTATTCATATTGATCTCCTCATGTCTTAGCGCGCGGGTTCACCGAAGGCAAGGTCACAGCGTTGGTGACTTGAAACTCTTGTCCCAGTCATATTTAAATGAGAATTGCATTCGGTAGTCGTTGGTGTTGAATCCATCGCTAAAGTTGACGCGCCTGCCAAACTGGAACTCTCCACCTATCATTATCTTTTTAGTTGGATGGTAGAGCAGGTTCGCGATTGCATAATGGCCCTGGTGGTAATCCGACGGAAGCTGTGCGTTCGAGTTCCGGATGTCAACCATCGAGTAGCCGACCGAACTAGTAAATTGCTCGTTCCATGTGTGGTCAAGAAATGACACGACACCTAACACTGGCAATGCAACTGCTTTGATCGGAAGCCTCGACCCGGGAGGGTTAGTCGCGACACCGACATCAACTGGTGCGTCATTCATGTAATTCTCGATACCATTGCCATAAACAAAGGCCAGTTTTGCGAGATTCTTTTTTGACACATTCAGGTTGGAGGTTACATTCACTCCCCAGCCCACGACACTGCCACCCAAATTAGGGGTATTGGTGCTGGTATCCACCCACCCGATTTTTCGAACGATGCTGGCTACTTGAAGGTAGCCCCAATCCCTCTCTATGCGGGCGTTTCCGGACAGGTCTGGAAAATTAAAACGAGGGCGAATGTTTTGGAGTTCTATACGGCCGGCATAGGTCCCCTGGTCACCGCTCGCGCCCGGTCTCTCCAGGGCGATGGTGACGCCGCCCTTCTTGCTTTGGATCGGCATCCATCGCACCTGCACGTTGCGGAAGAAAACCATCCCGTTCGGGCCCCAGTATTCAATCGTGTTAGGAAAGACGCCTATGTCCATGAATGGGCTCCAGGTTTGCCCAGCCCCGAACTGACCCAACTCGCCATATGCATGCCGCAAGCGGAAGGTCGTTTGGCCAGCATCCACTCCTGTTCCAAATAGTTCAAATTCGAAGATAGTTTTCAGATCGCCGAACTTCGTAGGCGTAGACGATTTCACTCCGAAACGACTCTGGCGCACACCCGCATAAACGTTTCCACTAGGCGCGAACTCGTTGTTAAAGGATGGCAGCTTGGTAGGACGGACTACATCAAACCAATTCGGATCGACTTGCTGAAAGTCATAACCAGAATCAAGCATGGCGAACCCATAGAAATCGATACTGTTCAGTCGTTCCGTAATTTCGCCTGCCAGCGGCACGAGGTCTGTCTGTGGCTCGGTCGGTCTCGGCTCCCCCGGAATGGCGACCTCTGGCTCCTGAGTTGGGGAAGCCGGCGCGCTCTGTGCTCCGTTTTCCAGCCCCTCGATCTCACCTTGGATCTCTTTCATTGTTTGGTCCAATTGCTGAAGCTTGTCCTTTAGCTGCTGCACTTCTTGCTGCCTGGCGCGTTGAGATTGCGCGTCAGCAGGCTGACTCGAAGCCGCAGAAACCATCAATAGCAACAGAGTCGCCGGGAAACTTATTAAGCTTTTAGGCTTTGATTTCATAGGGGGCTCCTGGATGAAATACTTGCTCTTCGCTGATATAACTTCGCCGCGAAACACCTGTTACTCTAGTGTTCCGCTATTTAGGCTGGAACTGTTATTTTTACTAGTACTCTCGCTCACCCTAAATCGGAATGACTCTAAGCCTTGGCAGGTTTATAGGAGCCACGGTATGGTATTCGTTGCTTGCAAGAGTGGACACTTGCACGGTGGAAGCTAGGTGAAGGGAATGTTCTGTTTACTATCACTTTTGATAGTGCCAACCGATACAAGGCGATCAACGCTGACTGCATTCTCGGCGCGGCTTGATTCCGCGAAGGTTGTGACAGTGGGGACATACTTGTAGTTCAGGCGCAGTGGTCACGAAACCGCGGAGACCTCGGTCGGGAAAAACACATTGAACGTTGTACCGCGACTTGGTTCACTTTGTACTTCGATGTCGCCGTTATGTTGCCTCACAATTCCATATGAACTGGATAGTCCAAGGCCGGTCCCCTTCCCTGCGGGTTTTGTAGTATAGAAGGGTTCGAAAATCATAGATTGGACCTCACCGGGAATACCGATTCCCGTATCAGCTACCGAGATACAGATGAACTCCTGGTTGTTGTCTGCATGGCTAACCGCTTTCTGGTTGTGGTTGCCCGCTGAGGTTGAGACTCTAAGCGCGCCACCGTTCGGCATCGCATCGAGTGCATTCAGTATGAGGTTAATAATGACCTGCTCCATTTGGGAAGAATCGGCGTACACCGTCGGAAGGGCATCGGCAAGGTTAACCGCCAGTGAAATATTCTTTCGCAACAGTGGTTGAACGAGTCGTAACGCGCCACGAACAACATCGTTTGCCTGCAAAGTGCGCCGATGAAGATCTTGCGTTCTGCTGAACTGCATCAACCGCCTGACAAGTTCGGCGGCCGTATCAACGGCTTCAGAAATGTGATCGAAACGCAACTGGAGCTCTGGGGTGCAACTCTCGGTTGTCTCGGCTATGCCTATATTGGTCGAGATTGTGTTCAGGATGTTATTGAAGTCATGAGTTAATCCCGCTGCCACGGCCCCGAACGTTTCCATTCGATGCAGTTGCGCAGCCGTCTTGCGCAGTTCCACCTCTGAGGTCTGGTCGACTATAAGCGCAATTACGCCCTTAAGGCCCATTGCGCAAAAGTGATACGCCCAGACGTGAATCCACTTGACCTTGCCGTCCGGCATTTTAAGGCGAAGTTCCTGAGATTCGACGTGCTCGCCCCTCAATGCTTTCACTACGGCGGATTTTTCGATTGGGACCTCATTGCCCGCGAGATCCTCAAAGCGAAAGTTTTGCCTCCAATCCTGAAAGCGTACAGGAGCTCCGTCTGCCGTCCCAAACAACTGCAACGCCGTGCTGTTGGCGAAGACTATTCTTTCATCATCGTCAATCACTGCGACTGCAACTTCGATGTTCTCAAAAATTGTCTGTAGCAGACCGGCGGGTTGAAGACCGAATATTGGCATGAAGCTAGGTCCGTACTCGTCTCGCTGACGACGAGTATCGTGAATCAGGCGAATGGAAACAAACAACAAGTCGTCATTCGCTTTCTCCCTAAAAGTGAACAGCTGCGATGACCTGCAGGGAGTACCCTTGAAAGCTTGCCCGATTTGCGAACTCTTTAAAATATTTGAACCCTAAGTTCACCTTCTGTTTTGGAAGCGTTCCGGTGACACCTAATCCCACCGCGTTAATTGCATAGCGCTCATTGGTCGTCGTCGCTGGGGCTTTGGTCGTGGTTTGCCGCTGCTCATATCCGACGAGACCGAATTGAAGCCTACGATTCATACCTGGGAGCGATACCATTAGCGAATAGTCCAGGTCGAAGGTATCGCCGGAACGACTACCGGTATCTGTTTGCTTGGCGTGAAACTCGTACATCTGAAAGGCAGAGAAAGCCAGGTGCCTGTTTTCCGTTAGAAAAAACGTCTGTCCTGACGATACAGTCTGCGTCCAATATCCGGAACCGACGTTGTCGTTCGTGCCGGTGGCGAACCGTCCGGTGGGCGCGAGGAATCCATACATCACGCGAATATCAACTCGCTCTCGATTCCATCCGAGACTTAGTGGAACGTAATACGAGTCCGCAAATCCGGCGCCTCCACTAATTGTCCCGCCGACATCCTCTGTCAGGTCGTTCTTTGCGAAAGGAAGCGTGGCTATCGCGGAGTAATGTGCCCCCCAAAAGACCTTGCGTTCACTTACCCAGGTAAACGAGTTCATATCCATTGCGACGTACTGCTGTCCGATTACCGGGCGCGTGTTGCCGTTTTCGTCCTTGGATTGATCGCGCGAATAATAAAGAAACTGGTTCGCATAGGTGAACCCGGGTTCAGGCGTGATTCCGGAAGACGTGGCGCTCATGCCGAGCGGGTAGACGCCTCGATTCTGAGCTCGCATCAAATTGGTTCCGCCTAATAAACAAAACACTGTCAAAACAAACCAGCTCTCAAAATTCCGAGTTCTTTGAACCCGACACGCTGTGCTGCATTCGCCCAAGGGCTTACCCGACATCTTCTTCAGCTCAAGCGCCGATTGATTCGTCGGCATTCGTATGTCGATACGCTTCGTCCTCAATAGATTTCATGCGACACGACTACGATATTCGCCCTTTCGAGTACGGGAGCCGCTCGCAATTTGCGTCTTCGCGAGATTCCCCCAAAAATTCGTTAACGATTGGTCGCCACCGAACAGCGTAGTGAATATCGTTGAGTCAGCAAACAGAATGTCGCCTGCACGGTTGCCAATCGGTGGCATCCAGAGAAACATATTGAATTCCCGGTTTCCGGCTTCGGTAAAAGGATGCGGACGCGACAGATCAATCGGCTGTCTTGCGAGCACATGAATGGCACTATTGTCTTCGGTCGTCAGCGCATAGTGCGGCAAGTGGGGATGAAAGTTGAAGGTTGTTACTCCGTCGAGCCAACCATGGGTGTCCAAGTCTTTCACGGTGGTCAGAGGGGCAATTTGATTGGTTCCCCTGACCACTGCGGGGCGAAGACCGTAGCGGTTTTCGACGGGAGTGCCCAGACCTTGCATAAGCGAACGGGTGTATTTTCCAAAGCGCTGCTGGCGCGGCACCAAAGCGTCACCGTGGTGCGCATATTCCATATTTCGTTCTTGGATATCGGGTGAGAGCCCGACATCATGATGCGGTCCGAGGACTAAACACGTTCCCTCGCGGGTGAGGAAATCTCGAACGGCTTGGACTTCCTCTGGAGAAGCTTCTTGTTCCGTAATCATGTGGTCCAGACCAAACACCATTAGAGTGTCAGTGTCTGAGAGCACTCGCTCGTCCAGCGGCAATCTTTGCCCGGCCTGGTCGATACGCTGGTAAACCGCAACCGGATGTTCTGTGACCTCTCCGACCAGCGACTGGAACTTCAAGAGCGATAAGTGAAATAGCTCCAGCGTTCCGGCGATACCCTGCAGGAACATCTTCTCTGAATAATCCAATGACTCGTAAGCAGGCCAACCCACACGGCGAACTTCGGTCATAGTCGAGAAGCGATTATCAAGTTCGGTCACGTCCCGATTTGCCTCCCACGGATAACTCCACGTCCAATAAATGCTGAACCTTCTTTTGCCCGGCTTGTATTTGCGCGGTACATGGGTTTGGTTATAAGTCCGTGGTGCAGATATTGAAGCACTCATTACAAATCCTTTCGGGTTGATCAGCAGCCAGACCTGTCTTCGAGTGTTGCCAGGTATCTGAGAGCTCTAATACCCGGCAGAAAAAAATAAGCTCCTCCTCGTACTGTGGTAAAGGCGGGTAAGCCTTTGATTGTTTTTCGAATCGGTCTCTTCGGAATCGTCATGTCAAACGTGCCGTCTTGAGTACCGACGAATGGATCGCGCTCGTTATCGAGGTCCTTGAATTTCGGGTCATTTACCCACACGTTCATTGCAAACTCGAACTGGCGAACAAGGCTCGCGCACCCGACGAAGGCAGCGATTCCGCGCTCTACGAAATCTTCGGGAGCGCCTTCCGGTAATGGCGGGCCATACGTTCCTCCTCGCCGGATCATCTTTCGCCGTTTCACATTCTCGCCTGTGTCGCGCGGGTTCATGCGCCGAATATGCGAGCCCACGGGACAGCCGTACCCGTGGGGGTCCATCGTCCCGTAGTCAAAGTTGTTGGTGCGCTGCATGTCAGCGCCGAGCTGCGGGTCATCTTTCTGCGGCGCCAGGGTAAGAGGAGCGCCGCTACGCCAGCGCCCCATGAGCTTGGCAGCAATCAGTTCTTGTTCTTCGCGCGTCTCGCCATGTTGTCGAAGAAAGTCGCGAAATTCACCCACATGTTCTTCCAATCTTAGATAGGCCAAGTAACTGCCGTTACGTGAAAGAACCTCGGGTTGGGGCAATGCAGGTTGAGCGTCAAATTCGTCGGGATAGCCGAGAAAGAACTCGCCGGCTTTGATAGGCGGGCCCGAGCCGGGTGTAGTCTGATCGCCGGTGCCCTCGATCACAGGTTGCGAAAGCCGGTCGCGGTAACCGAAGTGTTCTTTGGCGTAGGTGAAGGGCGGTATCGCTTCCATATCCAAAGAGGAAAGAACCTCTACCCCTGCGCACTCCGAGAGATATTTTTCGTGCTCGACCCTGCATCGCTCGCGTTCCGCAACGTTTCGGGCGAATAGCACCACAATCGCGTGAAGGTTGGGGCTTGCAAGTCCTCCTCGCCAGTGCTGGGGGTGATTCGCCCCCGTGGTACCGAGCATCTCGGCCCGTGCAGCCATACCCTGGCGAAACTCTTCGGGAAACGTATCCAGCGACTGCTCGTTCACGGCCAGAGCCCGCAAGCCGTTCCAGGTGAAGGCAACACTGACCCATCTCGAGTCCGGTTCATTGGATCCGACCTGCGTTGCAATCCCTACTTTATCGACGATGCCACTTAGCCATTTGCGTCCGGCCATCGGCTGGCGAAAGGTTAGGAATTCGTATCGAGCCGTCCGCGCAGGCGGCCGCGAAATGAGGAAGTGTTGGATATCGTCGAGTTCAAGGGCGGGGCTCTCCACAAATTGCTCCTATTGCATCTGGTCGAGCATGTTTGAGAAGGCCGCCTTCAGAGTGAGCGCCTTCCTGACCTCATGGGCGCTTACATACGGATACTCCCCATATTCCAAAAAACTCGGACACTGATGTTCGCGAAAGAACTTGCTGACCGCTGGCACATTTGTCCGCCAGTTTTCCGGCCATCCTTCGAGGTTTGTGAACACCGTGGTGATGCCGGTCTTGTTAAAGAGCTCGATCGCGTCCTCGATATATTTGTCGAAATCGGTGTCGAAAATGCCCTGATACATAAAGTGCAATCCGGAGCCGACGTCGAACAAGATCCAGCGGAGATAATGGAGCTGGAGCGGCGCGAGTACATGGGGGGCACCTTTCACCGCCTCTTCTATGGTTTTCCCGTAATCGCGTATCGCCTGCTCCCGGCCAGGCTTGACCTTGGCGACGACTGAAAAACCGTAGTTGGCGGGAGTTCTCGGAAAGACTGGTCCGTAGCGTCCTTTTTCAAGTGTGAAGTAGCCTTCCTTCGGGATCGCAACAGCGGCCGGTTTCGTCCAATCGTTCGTCCTTGGCTTCTCGACTATTTGTGGTTTCTTTGGCTCGCTCTTTGGTTCCTTTGGCAACGGGCGTGTGGCCATGATTCCCCCTTCTCGAGTGCGGTGACGTATCGTCTAGACCTGTCGGCTCATTCTGCTTTTTGCTTCTTTCAGTTGCCAGAATAGTTAGTGTCCACAGTCAGACAACTGTCAGTTTTGTCAGGCGGAGCGGGGCTATAACCGCTATAACAAGGAAGCGTTGCAGTTTGCGATTTCGATTTATTCTTTGACTTTCCCTCGACATATCCGCGCTCGTCGTGGAGTTCAGCCCTGCTCTAAGTCCAAATAGCACACTGGTAACACTACCAGTGGAAAGACGAAGCGCTACCCGCTATGCCATGAATACGCCTGCGCGTCTCGGGTTACATGTTGGGTTGTTATCGGCACACAGGTCACGTCGAGCAAGTTCACTGGAAGGATTGACCGAATGCGAAACAAACGGCTCTTGCTACTGTTTTTAATCCTGCTGAGTCGCGGGGTGACGCCGGCGCAGGTGAACCCAGAAAACAGACGCTTGGTGGTGAATGGCAAAGCAGGCGACGCGACGGTTGTCGAGCTTAACAGCCGAACCTACATCGATCTCGAGACGCTGGTTCGAATCGCAAACGGGTCCCTTGGCTACCAAGGGCGGCAAATCACCCTAGTTCTCCCAGGATCTGAAGCGAACAGTCAAGCATCCAGCCCTGGACCGGAGGAACCGGCTGGCCACGACGGTTTGACACGACACTTTATGATCGCAGGAATTGAAACCATCGCTCAAATGCGGGAATGGGTCAGTACGATGGCAAATGCCATCCAGCACGGATATGGAGTGAGCGAGACTTGGGCCGCGGACTACCGGGGAAAAGCCGCAGACAGTCTGCGCCAAGCGAGCGCATCCGCATCCACCGATGCCGATCGCAATGCTCTGCAATTGCTTACCAATGAATTCCACAATGTGGGAACCTGGAGCGACGAGCTTGTTGAGGCACAGAAGAATATGGATACTGCAAAATATTCCATGTCGAGCGGCGCACTTCGTAATGAGCCGCTGTCTCAACAGATCATAAACTGCGGGCATTTCCTGGCAACCATGTTGGGCGGCGCGGAATTTAGGGACGATCCATCGTGTCACTAAACGAACCCATGGGATATAGATTTTGTGCAGCTAAGTGGCAAGCTCGAACGAATTTGTTCTAACGTCTCTGGTGAGCGTCCATCATAGGCGCCAGCCGGCTTCCCAGGCTTAATGACTTGACCGTGGAAATAACTGAATTCAAGCGGCAGTGGTGCGGACGCTCTTTTCGGACGAGACAGCTTTTTTGGATAACCCTTCGCGGAGCAGCGCCAATTTGTTCTCGGGAGTTGTGAAGTAAGAGAATCCGCACTCCAGACAGACGAATATCTTCGTGAATATCAAAGTCCCGGAGTTGTTGAGTTTTTGGACGCCGACGCAATGGATCATCATTTCAGTAAAAAATTCTTCCAGTGCATTCGAGGAGCAGTTTGGACAAATCATAAGGCACCTTTCGGGATGTGCAAGATTACGCGCAAAATGCCTTTTCGCGCCTGTATTTTTTACCCAAGCGCTTCGGTCGGTATTCCGACTGTTCTGATTTCGTAACATGGTTTTCAAGATAGCAACTCGTGAAATGGAGCATCAGATCACTTTGTGGGCTTGCGCCGCCAACCTCATAACTGGCAGTTCTGACAGGTGCGCGACGTATCGCGCCTCAGGTAATTTGTGCACGAGCGCGAATTAACGGGACGCGGAGTTAAACGGACCTTTTCTCGGTACTCGAAACGCCCGTGTCCCCGCCGCTCAGTCATCATTGCCGAGTTTGCCCATTACGCAAGGCGGTATTTCACGTTAGGCGATGTTTTCTGGCATGGGGGTGCGCGGTATGCGCTCTTGCCTGATCCAATCCGCTAAGCCTTTCCCGTGGCTCCGCCTCGGCTTCGTTGGCGCCTTGACCTTAACGTTATCTGGTTGGACCTGCACAGCAATCATCGGTTTCCAGACCTGTCTCGGCGTGTCAGCGACACCTCAGATCACATCACTGTCCCCAAGCGTCGTCTCTGTTACAGCAGATTCAGTTGTCCTCATTGTCAGAGGAAGCGGTTTTGTTCCCCAGTCTCAGATTCTTTGGAATGGAAATGCACTGCTGACCACGTTCATCGATTCGCAAGACCTTCGGGCAACGATTACACCGCAGACGTTCACCCAGTTCGGCGGGGCTTTCGGAAGTAATGTGTTGATTTCTGTAAATTCTCCAGTCACCGCTACTGTTGTGGGATGCCCGATTGCAGGAAGCTCTGCCACCATAGTTCTAGTGATTCAGTAAGCGCAGCGTCGCTCGTCCTCTCACAAAATGAATCGGGTCGCGAAATGGTCAGAGACTATGAGTTATCCCTGAGAGAACACGAATATCCAGTGTTCAGGATCCGACCGCCGCATCGCCTGGGAACGACGGGCTGCGCTAAAATGGTAGGATCTTTGCCTGCCGCTTTCGTCGCTCCATAGAGGGGTGTCTCGCATGAATCCAGAAACGCAACAGTCCGAATCCCCGTATTCCCTGAAGATCGAGACCGAGACCGGTCAGTCCGCTACTGTTCCCATTGCCGTCTTGACACCGAAGCAGTTGGAAGTTTTTCTTACGAGTGAGTTCAAACGGTTGGTGCACGAAGCAGGCGTAAAAGGCGTCCGTATTCATGTGGAACGGGTGATAGCCGCTGACTACGAACAGGTCCTCCGTGAGGTGACGGCGTGCCTGTCTGCGAAGGCACGAGCCGCATAACTAGGGCTGCGAGCGATTGCACAAGTGAGCACGGGAAAAACTATCTTGACTCGCGGTTGATGAGTGAAATGGCGATGTTACGCCAGTCTCGAGCACACGCGCGGCAGTGCAGAAGTTGGAACTGCGTGGGAATTGCATCCGGCCGAGGTCACTATGCTGCCATAACTCTTCTTACAACGTGGAAAGAATCTCGCGACTAATCTGCTAACAAACACGAGACTGGAAAAATGGTCGGGAGAGAGAACCAGGGTGATCCGGCATCTACATCGGAGACCTTTCGCTTCGCGGCATTGTCAATTCCGGCGGAGCTCCGCTTGCTCCACCAGCTTCCGAACTCGAGCTTCAAAGCCTGATGGTAGAGAGCCAGAAGAACGCGATTTCAGGCCAGCCAGCGGGCCAGTGGGTTGCGGCATCTGGGTAGTCACGCCCGGCGTCAGCAGGATGAGGTCCTGGAAGCTGCGGCCACTCAGGGGCATATTTTTGACGTAGGTCTGATCTACGACCGTGCTGACTGAGGCATCCGTCGTGTTGATCATCGGCGCGCCAGCCTCAACTGTAATGCTTTCGGAGACTGTGCCTACGGCCATCTCGAAATTAATGGTGGCCACATCTTGAAGGTGGAGCACAACGTCAGGCTTGACGATTGACCGGAACCCTGTTTTCTCCAATTCCAATTTGTAGCTTCCAGGGTTTAAGAGAGGAATGGTATAAAGTCCCTCCGATCCCGTTGCGCTCGTGCGTTGCTCACCGGTGTCCACGTTGGTGACAACAATTCTCACTCCTGCCAGCGCCGCTTTCGATTGATCAGTGATCCTTCCTGTAATGGTGGCGTTGGTGGACTGCGCAGATACAAATCCGGCCAACATGAGCAACGCAATCAAAACGGCGAAAAACTTGGTCAGCATGGACAGGAAGCCTCCAAAGGCGATTGACGTCCCTTGTTGCTAAATACCCGGTCTGAGTGCGAATCTGTGCCAATATTTTTTGGAACATTTTTATTTACGAGTATGAAGACGTTTTCAACTAACAAATTCTCCTGACGGAAAGCGGGGATCTCCCGCTTGTATTTCGACTGTGGCCCACTAGACCAAAACTATGGGTGATTGGGAAGGGTACGCAGGGACGCGTAGAGCAATTGTTTACCCCCCGGTTTCGGACTACCTCCGTCGGGTTCTACTGTGACAAACACAGCGTTGATCTGCGCCAGCTTTGCGGGGTCATCGAATTTCAAGACCCATCGGCGATTCGCCTGATTGTCGAGATAAAAAATTCCCATGTTGACGTAGTTGCTTCGCTCCGACCCCCGTTGCCCCCAGACCTGGAAGGCAGCATTTTTCAGCTCGCGTTGCTGATCCAGATCGAAGGCATAAAATACGAGCGACTTGCCTCGGGTATAGAAAATGCGGCCAAACGGCTTTTTCGTGTGCCCATTTTTATCGACGTCAACGACATCGGTGATATATAGGTTGCGTGCGCCCATCAGGTCGCGGATGTCACGATCAGAAACCAGGAAATCCTGCTGCTGTTCCACGGTTTCCTGAGCCTTGTTCAATTGACCGTTGAGCTGGTCTACGCGGCCCTGCAGGCTGGAGACGAGGCGAAGGTCATCCTGTCGCTGGGAACGCAATGACTCGAGATCTCCCTGCAAAGAAATGACGGACATTTCCGCGGACTGGAGCTTTTGTTGGAGAGAGTCTCTCTCGGAGGAGAAGGTGACATTCTTGGTGGACGCTATGCTCAATTCGTCGGCATAGCGCTTGGCTGCTGCTTCTGCATCTGCCAGACGCTTCTTCAAATCCTGAACAATTACCGTGTGGTCACCTAGTTCCCGCGAGAGACGAGTGATCGTGACAGTGCTCGACCTTAGCTGCTCTTGCAATGCCAAACGCTCGCTGACCCACTGAGTCTCCACTGGACGATTCTGATCCTGCGCAGTGGACTCTGCCGCACCTCGAACGATCGTAGGCCGGACATGGGTGATTCCAATTCGGTAACCGGCGATAGCTACGGCGCTTAATAACACCACCGACGCGATTGCATATTGCAGATTTTCCTGCCAGCTCAATGTCGCAAGCATTCTGGCAATTGAGAACCGGGTCGGATCCGTGACCGAGTGTGATCCTGGCATCAGATCGGCTTCGCGAGCAATTCGGGCAAACAGAGCCTGCTTGACCCGCTCCTGAGAAAGCGATTCATTACCGACTGATGAAGCTTCTGTCCGGCAAAACTCTATGGACGAGTCCAATGAACTTTCATCAACCAACAGCGAAGAACCTTCTACCGCGACGAAACGAAATTCCGCCATGGTTTTGCAACATTGCAGGCATTCCTTTAGATGATCCTGCAACTGCAATACCTCATTCGCAGGCAAAGGCCCAGCGGTTGCGAGCGCACACAGTTCGACAAATCGCTGGTGATCTCCAAAAGTTGCATCGTTCGGTCCCGGATCCATTCGATTGCGATCTGAGTTCGTCATAAGTCCTTCTTTGCTCTGAGGGCCCGAAAAGGCACGGCCCGTCTGATTCGTTCCAGTGCGCGATAGTAGTGATGGCGCGTGTTGATCAGAGATTCCCGCTGCTTTTCGCTAATCTCGCGCAGTGTGTAGCCTTCGAAAAGCGAGAGTTCGAGTACTGTGCGTTGCTTTTCGTTGAGGGACTCCATAGCTCCGCGCAATAATGCTTCCAGTTCGTTGGCATCTGCTTCGCGCTCAAGATCGAAAGCCGACTTAATCTCTTCGATGGTTAAAGCAAGATCGTCGCAGTCATAAAAACGACGATTGTTGAGATAGTCCCGTCGGTTAAAGGCTTCGCGGTAAGCGATACGGCGAAGCCATCCCCGAAGACTTCCCTTGCTGGCCTCGAATGATGCGGCTTTGCGGAACACAGTAAAAAAAACTTCCTGTGCCAGCTCTTCCGCCTCGCCTACATCACGCAGCACTCGTCGGCCAATTTCAAATACCAGCCGATAATAGCGATCAAAGAGCTGCGCCAGTGCATTGTGGTCTCCGGCTTGAACTCGCCGCATCAGGCGTGTGTCGTCAGCGCTGCGGCCTTCCGGATGGGCCAAGGCTTCATCCTCGTCACGCGTCAAACTCCACGTTCCGGCGAGAACTCGAAGTCGTGTGGGGAAAGAAGCACTCATTTATTCTCCAAGGCATGCCGTTAAATTCTGCAACAGCAGCAGCCACGCAAACTGTGGCTGCCTACGCCCAACGCTGAATCAACCAAATGTTACTTCAGTTTTTAGGAATGGAAATCTGAAGGAAGAAAAATATTGCGTGGCACAAAAATGTCACAACAGCGGTAGTCGTGGGGAAGCAGAGTTAGCGTAAAAAATAGTTGATTCGGAGGACAGTCTCGACCTGAACCGGCTCCCCATGGCACGCGGCAGGTTCATAGCGCCATCCCGCAATCGCATTCTTAGTCGATTTTTCCAGGGATGCACCAGGACTATCAAGCACCTTGCGGATTGTTGGAATACCATCCTTGCCAATCAATACGTCCAGCAGAACTGTTCCCTGGAGTTGCTGATGTCGAGCTTCTGGCGGATATGAAGCAACTACATTCTTGACCTGTCGATATGGGATTCATGCAACCGGGTTCTCCCAAAGTTCCAACTGGTGGAACAAATGCATTTGGGGGAAATTGATCAGAAGTAATGAACTCGTTCACTTTAACCTTGGCGACCGTCTCGCCCTTGTCCACGAAACTGAGAAAGCGAGGGAATACTTTCGTACCGACAGCTTGAAAATCGGATGGAAATGGGAATTTTACGTCAAATGATTTGCCCCCAAGGGAGTATCGCCTGGAGGTCAATCGGTGGAGCAGTCCAACTCGACCCGTCAGTGCTGAAGCTTGGCTGGTATGTACTCTGAGCGATGCACCAGACGAACAGATTTGTGTTGGGTCTTCACTTCGTCTGCAAGCGCGATTGTCAGTTTGTGCCGTTTACCATCTAGACTGGGTGGTTTGAATCCAAGCTGATACCTGAAGTGAACCTGGACGAGAATATCGTCGAGTGCCGTCGAGAATAGAGGTGGTTTCACCGAAAAGAACTGTCCTGCAGTGGCTTCGCTGAAATAGTGGGCGATGTAATATTGCTCGTGGTACCCACTGCCTTGTGGAAACTCACGCAAAGAATAACCCCCATCATTGATGCCATAGACGAAAGCTGAAGTTTCTAGCAGGTCGTCCACGATGGCTTCAGCTTCATCATGCGGTAACCCGCTCCGATCGCCGTACAAAAATACAATCACTGGCAGGGGCTCAGGATTAGCATTATGGGCGTTGGCGATGATCAGTCGGAGCATCCGTTGAACCGAGAGTTCGCCCACTCGGGTCCCAGCCTCGCTCGGATCCCGATGCTGAACTTCCTCAATCTTGGCGATGGGTGCATCGTGATCTGTGGTCGGCGCAAGGTCGATCGCCTCTTCTCCGTTGTCACACCAGTGGGCGACGCCGACTGTATCCCGCTTGTCCAAGTGGTCGAGCGCCGGGCGGAGAAGCAGCGCCTTATTTCTCATGAAGCCCGAGCCTTGTTCGTCCCAGTGTTTTTGGTTGCATATCATGACGAACCACAAAACAATAGGCCGTGTACTAAAATGTGCTCCTGCGTCAAAGGTTAAGATCGAAGTTTGATGACCATCGTCGAGCAGTCTGAAATCGTTCTTTTTAAGCTCATTCAGCGGGAGCCCCGTTTTCGAATCCTGGGTCAAGACATCCACTAAAACAAGAGATGTGGAAGCACGAAACACCGGCGTTCCGTCGGAAGGTGGGTTGACTTCCTTGCTGGCGACCTCAACCGACGGAGTTTCAGCCTCAGGTTCCGGCGCCGAGACTGGTGGTTTGGGTTTCGCCCTTTCAATCGTTACATCAGGCTGCGCGGGTTTTGCTGCGGCTCTTGCCCGTTCTTTGAAGCTCTGTACCTGGATGAGTTGTTCGGAGGAGCGAGTCGCGATTCCCGCATTGTCACTAGCCTGCAGTACGCGGAGAATGGAAGTCGCTTCATCGAACTTTCCGCTTTCTATGTATAGTTGAGCCAAGTTGAGCTGATATTGCTCGTTGCGCGGACTCAATTCAACCGCTTTCCGTAAGACAGGAATCGCTTCGTTCAGGTTTCCCTGTAACCTATACGCGAGTGCAAGCAGGCTGTAGGCATCCGCGAACTGCGGATCAAGTTTGATGGCCCTCTCCAGTTCGCTTTGCATGGAACGCAGCCGCTCGGCGTTGCCGTCAGACGTTGATGAGGCCTCTCTCTGAGTTAGCGACGCAGAATAGTAAAGGACGCGCGGGTCATTGGGATTGAGCTGCGCAGATTTGTGGAAATATTCTCCGGCTTTTTGAAGGTCCTGCTTAATCAAGTAAGAGTATCCCAATCCTCGCAACGCCGCGGCATTGTTCGGGTCAATTTTGAGTATCGCTTCGAATTCCTCCACGGCGCTTTTTTGATAGTCCGGGGAGTGTACATGAATATCAGCCAGAATAGTCTGCGCATTCAAAGCTTCTAGAGGCGCGCTGCTGTATCCCTTACTGTCGATCCCTTCAGGAGCCGCCAGTTTGTAACCCTTGGAATGCCCGCTGTGCGCATAGTAGAGCAACTCCTTGTCGAGCTGAGATGCGCTCATTCCGAAGGCCTGCTGGATCGCATCTTCGACAGCGACATGTCGGTTGCGAACCAAATCAAAATACACGGCAACCTTTGGAAGCAAAGTGTTGTCATAAATATAGTGAACGAGAATCCCAGACTCCGCATAAAAGACGGTTCGCCGGTCGCCGTTTTCGTTGTAGGTCTTTGAATACTGTTGAACTCGGAGGAGGTCGGCAACCTTCAGCCATGCAGTGTGATCGAGCACGTAGGATTCATCTTCTGGGATCCTGCCTACGTCAGCCTCCTTACCATCCACTACAATGCCACGGAAGTATTCGGCAAAGCCTTCCTCGAACCAGGGATCCAGTTGCATGGACAGGGTGCCATTCATAAGCTGGTGGGCGTACTCATGAAAGACCACTTGCCAGGGATTCTCCAATGACATATCGAGCAGAACAAAGCAACGGTCCGCGCCGCCGACGAATAACCCATCCATTTGTGTAGCTTTGCCCTGAAAAATAGGCGCGAACTGCCTCAATTCTTTGTTGTTGCGGAAGGCGACAATCTGTAAAGGAATCGGGGTGTTTACCTTTGCGTTCACCATCAGCGCGCCAAAGACGGCACGCATCTGCTCGAAGCGAGCCGCCGCTTCGCGGCCACGTTTTTCGCCCGCGTCAGTCACAACTGAAAAGTGAGGGGAGTGTATTTCCACCCATTGAGGCTCACCGCCGAAGGCGGGAGCCGTAACAGCGAGGCAAACCGAAAGATAAATAAAACGCCAGCTTAAACTCATCCTGAGATTGCGAACTTTTATCACACCATCAAATTGCACTGCAGACAGTTCCAATCTACTGTATCCGTGCCGAGATTTACACTTGATTCGTGTTATGAAGTCGCGTTACCTGTCCATGCCTTTAGCAGAATTCGTCGGGACAAACCACTTCGTTCAGCCAACAAGTCAGAGAACAGTTTGTCCGATCTGGGCCTAACATTTGTCTCCTATTCAGCACGTTCCAGTTTTTCGATTTCTCATCTCTCCAGGGCACAGCCTTGGACTGAGATACATCGCTTCCAACTGAAATTAGGGAAGGACTGCTGAACCGTAATTTCACGGATCATCTTCGCCGCTGGCATTCCAAGATGGCACGCCAATTTACATCCCAGTTGCCAAGACTAGGATTCCAGCAGCGCCCGTAACTTGTGAGCGTATCTGCGGCTCGACGTGACCACCGTTCCTTCTGCCAGTACGATGTCGTAGACCCCATCGAACATCGGACGAATCTCGCTAATGCAGGCACCGTTCACGATGGCCGATTTCCGCACGCGGATGAAGTGGTGTGGCGCAAGCTTCTCTTCGAGATGTGCCAAAGTTTCCCGCAACAGGTGACTGTCGCTGGCGGTATATATGCAGGCATAGTTTCCCGTGGCTTCGATCCACAAAACGTTGGACACGGGAACAAAGAAAATCCGCTTCTTGTCCTTCACCACAAAGCGTTCGAACGGACGGAGACTACGGAGGGATTGGAGCAGTGGTTCGAGACCTCGATTTGCGTTCCCGCGCTGTTCGAGAACCTGGCGTGCGTGCGCCAGGGCCTTGGCAAATCGCTCCTTATCATACGGCTTCAACAGATAGTCAACAGCGTGGACTTCGAATGCGCGAATGGCGTGCGCATCGTGAGCTGTGACGAAGACATAAACGGGAGCGGGGCCGGTCGATGGCTCCACATTTTCGATTACTCCAAAACCATCCAGATCAGGCATCTGCACATCGAGAAAAACGATGTCGGGATGAAGTTCATGGATCTGCTCCACCGCACTTATTCCGTTCGCCGCCTCGCCTACAACTTCAATGCCGTCGTGTTCGGCCAGATAGCGGCGGATACCGCGGCGGGCGATCGGTTCGTCATCGACGATGAGGACTCGCGTCTTCATTCGAACTCCGCAGTGGAATGGTGATGATGGCCTCACAGCCTCGACCGTCGCCCCCGGTAAGTTCCAGCGACGACTCGTCCCCGTAGAGCTGTTTCAAGCGTGACTGGACATTGGTGAGTCCGACGCCGAATCGCAGGCGCGATCCCGGTGCCGGACCCGGGCCATCGTCGCGGACGCGGAGCGAAACTCTGCCATTGTTACGGTGCGCAGCGATCTCCAGCCGGCCTGCGGCGGAATCGACGCTGATGCCGTGCTTGATGGCATTCTCGACCAGTGGCTGAAGGGCCAGGCTCGGTACATAGACTCCGAGAAGGTCAGGTGGCACTTCCATGTGAACTTTCAACCGATCGTGAAAGCGTGTCTGTTCGATTTCGAGATACTTGCCGACGAACTCGAGTTCGCTCTCGAGGGTGATCTCGTTGTCCCGTCGTTCGAGGGCTATCCGCAGCAAGTCGCCGAGGCTGACCAGTAGATGGCTTGCAGCATCGACGTCTTCCTGCATCAGGACCCCAATGGTGTGAAGACTGTTGAACAAAAAGTGCGGATGTAACTGGCTCTTGAGGTTCTCCAGCTCGGCATGGGAGAGCTGCATCTGCAGTTGTGCCGCTTTAGTCTGGCGCTCCATTGCGGCCTGGTAAAAGTGGATAGACTGATACAGTCCCACAACTAACCAGTACGTAAGCACGCCGGTGAGGCTCATGGATACAACACTGCCCGTAAACGTCGGAACAGGGCGTGGTGCACCAGGATCGGATATGCGATAAAGAAGTCCCAGAATTCCACGGCTCAGAAAGTATTCGGTGACTGATGCCAGGGGAGCCATCAGGAA
>Ga0207695_10003751_pt1 | contig 21116 bp, 13 predicted proteins | sample KBSC54metaG_FD_184354 | JGI IMG/M metagenome (GOLD analysis project Ga0207695, IMG submission 184354) | Corn rhizosphere microbial communities from Kellogg Biological Station, Michigan, USA - KBS C5-4 metaG (SPAdes) (version 2) | ecosystem: Host-associated > Plants > Roots > Rhizosphere > Soil...
TCTGGTCGCGCCGCAGGAGCGATGAAAAGTACCTTTTAAGAATGGGCGATTTTGGTAACATAGCTGCCTGTGACTGGACAGCCTGAGGACAAGCCCGGTACCGAGAATCCGACCATTTCCAGTTGCTACTGCGTACACGAGATCTTCGAAAAGCAGGTGGAAGACCGGCCCGATGGCGTGGCGCTCGTGCACGGGCAGCGCCATGTCAGTTATCGGGAGCTGAACCGGCTGGCCAATGGGGTGGCGCGGGAACTACTGCAGCGAGACCTTCCCGCCAATTCGGCAGTTGCGATCTGCCTGGACCGGTCGCCGGAAGCGATCGCCGGGATGCTCGGGATTCTGAAAGCCGGCGCCGCGTACCTGGCGTTGGATCCATCCTATCCCTGCGAGCGGCTTCAATTTTTGATGGAGGATTCGGGAGCATCCGTGCTGCTGACGCGGCCGGCTCTGCTGTCGCGGTTTCCGCATTGGAGCGGGCCGGTGCTCGATGCGGACGAGATTGGGGGTTGTGAAGAGAATCCGCCGCGGCCGTCCTGCACGGGCGAGTCGCTGGCGTACCTGATGTACACTTCCGGCTCGACGGGGACACCGAAGGGCGTAGAGATTCCTCACCGCGGCATTGTCCGGCTGGTGTTTGAAAACGATTACGCGCGTTTCGGCGACGATACTGTTTTTCTGCAAATGGCGCCGACGTCGTTCGATGCATCCACATTCGAGATTTGGGGAGCGCTGCTGCATGGGGGAAGGTGCGTGCTGTATCCCGGTGACGCGCCCTCTGCGACAGAGCTCGGCGCGGTTCTGCGCGGTGAAGGGGTCACGACTCTGTGGCTCACGTCGTCGCTGTTCAACGCGCTGATCGACGACGATCCCGGCGTCCTGAGCACGGTGAAACAGTTGTTGGTGGGCGGCGAGGCGCTCTCAGTCCGCCATATTGGTCGCGCTCTCGAGGTGCTGCCGGAGACCGAGATCATCAATGGCTACGGTCCGACGGAGAGCACGACGTTCACCTGTTGCTACCGGATTCCGCGGGGACGGGATCTTGGGGCGTCGATTCCGATTGGGCGGCCGATCGCGCGAACGGAAGTTTATATTGTGGACGAGCAACTCAAGCCGGTTGCGGCCGGCGACGCAGGCGAGATCTACATTGGCGGCGAGGGATTAGCGCTTGGGTACCGGAACCGGCCGGAATTGACCAACGCCGTCTTCGTGTCCAACCCGTTCGTTCCGCGGCCGGCGCTGATTTATAAGACCGGCGACGTGGGCCGGTATCTGCCGGACGGAAATATCGAGTTTCTCGGCCGCAAAGATACGCAGGTAAAGCTGCGCGGCTTCCGCATCGAACTGGGCGAAATCGAGGCGGCGCTGGCGCGGCGGCCCGGAGTGGAGCAAGCCGTCGTCGCGGTGTACGAGCCGCAGACGGGCGATAAACGGCTGGCCGCTTATGTCGTCATGCCGGGCCGGGACAGCGGGAGTGAGGCCGAGCTGCGGGAGTATCTTCTCAATTCGCTGCCAGCCTACATGGTCCCATCGGCCTTGGTGTTTTTGGAACGGCTGCCGCTGACGCGTAACGGCAAGGTAGACCGTCAAGGGTTGCCGCTACCGGGGGTCGCGGACCGGCGCGAGGGTGTATCGCTCAGTCCGGGAGAAGAAGTGGTCGCGGCGGCGTTCCGAAAGATTTTGAACCTGCCGCACGTCGGGTGCGACGATAACTTTTTCGAATGCGGAGGCCATTCGCTGATGGCCATGCGGCTGACGGCGATGTTGGGGCGGGACCTCGGGATCGAAATTTCTCTGCGGGAGTTTTACGCCGGACCGACGGTTAGCGCTGTATCGCAACTCGGCGAGACCCGGAAATCGGGGGTCGCAAAGGCTGCCATGGCCGCGCACAATGCGGCGGAAATTTCGCCGATGTCGTTTTCCCAGGAAGGGCTTTGGTTCCTGGAGCAACTCGACCCGGGCAGGCCGGCGTACCATATCGCGCGCTGCTTCGAGATCCGCGGAGCACTGAATGTGGCGGCTCTGGAGCGTGCGCTGCACGCAGTGAGGGAGCGGCACGAGGCGTTGCGGACGTCGTTCCATCTGGTGGACGGGACGCCGTCGCAGAAGATTGAGCCGGCTCGTGGGGCGGAGCTGCGCGTGGTGAAGGCCGCCGGGCCCGAAGCGGTGGACGAGCTCGTGCGAGGCGAGACGGTGCGTCCGTTCGATCTCTCGGAGGGTGCGCTGCTCCGCGCGTTGCTGATTCAATGCGCTCCCGACCGGCAGTATTTGTCGCTGGTGATTCATCACATCGCAACCGACGCATGGTCAATGACGGTGCTGCTGAAAGAGCTGTCGCTGGTCTATACGGCTTACTCCGGCGACTCCACGCCGCAACTTGCTCCCCTGCCGCTGCAGTATCGCGATTACGCGGAGTGGCAGCGGAAATCGCTTGCCGGACCGGTCCTGGAGCGGCATCTCGACTACTGGAAGCGGTCGTTGGACGGCGTGCCTGCGCTCCAACTACGGTCCGGCGCGCCGCGGCCGGGAACGCGGAGAGAGACGGGGTCGCGCGAACGCTGCGTGATTCCGGCGGCGCTGGTCGCGCAGTTAGAGAAGCTCAGCCGTGAAGCGGGCTGCACGCTGTTCACCGCGCTGCTCAGCGGATTCGAGACGCTGCTCGGCATCTATTCCGGGCAGGTCGACTTCGCGATTGGCTGCCCCGTGGCGAACCGGCCCACGGAGGATACCGACAGCCTGGTCGGTTTCTTCGTCAACAACATCATGCTGCGGGCGAAACTGTCGGGTGAGCCGGGTTTTCGAGAGCTGCTCACGAGGAACCGCGATGTCACGCTGGACGCGTTCAGTCATCAGGCGGCGCCGTTCGAAAAAGTAGTGGAATCCCTCCGGCTGCCGAGAGATTTGAAGACGACACCGCTGCTGCAGGCGATGTTAGCGTTCGCGAACGTTCCCACTGCTGCTCTCATGCTGCCGGGACTGGACGTGACGGAGGACGAAATCGAGACGGGGACGGCGAAGTTCGACTTGACGCTGTCACTGGCTCCGGGCGAGAACGGGGAGGTCACGGGATATATCGAATACCGCGACGACGTGTTCACTTGCGAGGAAGCTCGCCGCTTCTGCCGCCACTTGGTGCGCCTTCTGGAAGGGGCGGCCGCCGCTCCGGACGCTCCCGTGCTGAGTTTACCGGTGTTGGATGCCGAAGAACTGGACGAAGTGATCGAGCGCTGGAATGCCACACAGACCGATGTGGCGGCGGCTTGTGTGTACCAGCAGATTGACGAACGGGCGGCGCTCCACCCCGATGCGATCGCAGTGATGTGCGGCGGGGGGCAAACGACATACGGAGAGGTCCGGTCGTTTTCGGACCAAGTGGCTGGGTACTTGCGGCGGCAAGGGATCGGGAAAGGAGATGTGGTGGCGGTGGTCGCGGAACGTTCGGCGCGACTGCCTGCCATCCTGCTGGGTGTCTGGAAAGCGGGCGCGGCATATCTTCCGCTGGATCCCACGTATCCCGGCGAGCGGCTGTCGTTCATGTTGGAAGATAGCGCGGCGAGAGCGATAATCCATCCCGGCGCGGAAAGCCTTTCGGCCATCACTTCCCTGCCCGTCATCACGGGGGGCGAGATCGAGGCTTCCGGAAGCAGCGGGGGTTTTCCGCCGGTTTGCGCTACGCCGGAGAGCATGGCGTACCTGATGTACACATCGGGTTCGACGGGGCGGCCGAAGGGTGTCGAAGTACTTCAAGGAGCCGTGTCCAATGTCCTGGAATGGGTCATTGGCGATATGGCGTTGAATGGGAACGACACGATTCTCGGGGTCGCCACGCCATGCTTCGACATTTCTTTGTTCGACCTGTTCGTGCCGCTGATTTGTGGCGCGCGCCTGGTGCTGGCGACCAGTGAAGAGGCGCACGACGGATCGCTGATCGCCTCGCTGCTGGAAAGACACGGAGCGACGGTGCTGCAGGGAACACCGGCCACATGGATGATGCTGCTGGAATCGGGCTGGAAGGGGAAAGCGAACCTCAAAACCATCAGCACCGGCGAAGCACTGCCGCGTCCGCTAGCTACCGCGGTGGCGCCGCTCGTGCGGACGCTTTGGAATTATTACGGACCGACGGAAACCACCATCTGGTCGACGGGCTGCCGGGTGACGGCGGGTGAAGGCCCGGTGCCGATTGGGCGGCCGCTGGCGAACACACGCACATACATCCTGAACGAGTGCGGCCAGCCGGTTCCGATCGGGCGAGCCGGGGAACTGTATATCGGGGGCGCGGGGGTAGCGGCGGGCTATCGCAACCGGCCGGAGTTGACGGCGGAACGGTTCGTGTCCGATCCTTTCGTCGCGAGCGGCGGCGCTCGAATGTACCGCACTGGCGACTTGGCGCGATACCAAGAGGAGGGAACGATCGAGCTGGTGGGCCGCCGCGACAATCAGGTAAAACTGCGCGGGTATCGAATCGAGCTGGGGGAGATCGAAGCGGCGGTGCGGGCGCACGAGGGCGTCCACGACTGCGCCGTGCTGCTGCGGGAGGACGTTCCCGGAGAGAAGACGCTGGTGGCATATATCGCGCGAAGATCCGGAGCGGCCTGCGACGCAGGCACGCTGCGTCAATCGCTGCGGTCGACGCTGCCGGGTCCGATGGTTCCAGCAATGTTCGAATTTCTGCCATCGCTGCCGCGCACGACAAACGGAAAAACGGATCGCGCGGCACTGCCGATGCCGACGAAGAACTCGGCGCCCATATCGTCCGGCGCCTCCGACAATCTGACCGAATTCCGCCTGCGGCGTACGTTTGCGAGAGTCCTCCATATTGAAGGCATCGGGGCGGATGACGATTTTTTCGAATCGGGCGGCCACTCCCTGGCGGCCGTGAGATTGATGGCCGCGATCGAACAGGACTTCGGGGTGCGGCTGCCTGTGGCGATGTTGTTTCAGGCGTCCACGGTAAGACGGCTGGCGGCGCTCATCGAGTCCGACGATATTCCTCGCGTAAATGTGATTCCGGCCCAGCCCGAAGGAGGGCGGCCGTCGCTGGTCAGCCTTTCTTCAGGTACGGTCATGCGGGGGCTGATCATGCGGCAGGCCCCGGAGCAACCGGTTCTCGTGGCTCAGCGGCCGGCCGACCTTTGCCTGGACGACAGGTTCGAAGACATCGCCGCGAAATATGTACGCGATCTGCGGCAGTCGCGATTACCGGGTCCGTATTATCTGACCGGATGGTGTATGGCCGGGGTGTACGCCTTCGAGGTGGCGCGCCAACTCGAGCGGGCCGGAGAGACAGTCGGCCTGGTGATCCTGCTGGATGTGATGTGTCCCGAGATGCTGCAGCGGCAGACGATTCTGGAATCGGCCGTTATGCGGGTGAAGAAGACGGCGTACGATTTTCGCCGCGCGATGCAGTTGGCGCCGGGGCAGGCACGGCACTACGCGACGGAGCGATTGCAGACGCTGCAAAAGAATCTGAGGCAGACGATTTGGCGGATGAAGACGGCGAGCCTGAACGGCTCGACGCCGGTAGACGTATGGGAAGACGGCGAGAACGCGATGAATGTCGCGGGACGGCGATATACCGCGGGTACGATCCACGCACCCGTGCTGCTGATTCAGAGCTCGGATGGTTTCATCGCCGAAAGGGGCGATCCCACATGGGGCTGGGGCCGCCACGCGTCTCAACTGGAGATCGTGCGGGTACCCGGCAATCATGAAAGCATGTTCAGAGGACCGCACGTGGCGGCGCTGGCTGAAGTGGTGAAGGACCGGTTGCGGAAAGCGCAGGAGGTGCAAGCGGGGCAAGAGTTGCACCTGCAGGGCGCATGAAGATCGGCGGCTGGATGGGAAACGGCACCGCGAGGTGCGGCGAGGGTGCGCTCGCGGACATGGTGTCCGCCTCGGGGTTTTCTGCCTGGGCGGGGACACGGCACAGGCGGCCACAACCAGCGTATCGGAATTCCGGATCAGGATCGGTCACCTGGTGCGCCATGCCTATGCTGGAGCGATCAGAATTCATGAGCTTATGGTGCGGAGAGGGGACTTGAACCCGCACGCGCCCTAATGTTAGGCGGGTTGCACAGAACGTACATGGGCGGTGTGGAAAGGGGCGAACGAAACCTCACCATCAGAACTTCTGGCGGGCATCGAAAAGCAGGTGGAACCGCCGAAGGGCCGGTCGAAGGGTTGATGCCCCACACCACAGGAGCCTACGCTGGAAGCATTGGTGTTTTCGTAAATGGGCGAATCGAAAAAAGTGACCTTCATGTACCCTTGCCAAAAGGGCACGGGCCAACGTTCAGCTACGATCCCGACGAACTCAGGAGCGAATTGGATAGCGGCACCCTCAAATGCTTCTGTGTAATCTGCGGCGAATTCTACTTGCCCACCGAGGATCAGAAGCGCAATCTCAGGAAGCATTTTGAAGAAACCGTGGCGAATGGATAGTCCTTCGCCCTTGCCTTAACCCGGCCCGCAGATCGGTTCCCGATGGGCACCACAAACCGAATCACCGTCGATCCCGGCCACATGGATGGTAACCCGTTTGGGTCATTTGCTTTGAGCTTGAGTCTGCAAGAACATACTGATCTGCCAGCGTTGCGCTTCCGGCAGGTGAGCGAAGGACGGCATTGCCCGACCGGGCGATCCGTTCGTGACGATCCAGAAAAGCGTGCCCGGAGCGGCATTCTCAACGTCCGGTCGAGCAAGCGGCGGAACGTTGGCCCTGCCTTGTCGATTGTCGCCATGACACGAAGCGCACTCACGAGCGTACAGCTTTGCTCCTGCACGTTGGGCCTGCACATCGGCATGAAACGGATTCTGTCGCTTCGCTGCTTTGGACGGCACTTTCTGGATTAGACTCCCTAGGGATGCGGCTCCGCACAACACCGCAACGGTAAACTGAATGATCGCCGCCAACTTCATGTCCGACCTCCGTGAAACAGATTCCGAGCGATCCGTCCGAATTGATTGATCTCGTAGAACACGCCAAAACGCAGCAAATACCCAGTGCTGTTTTCCGTCACGCCGTAACCCGGCGAGATCTTGAATGTGGTTGCGCCGTTCGCCAACGTCCATGAAACCGTGGGAGCGATGTAGTGTGACGTTCCACGTAGTCCGAAGTGTTCATGTGTTCCGAGACCCCCGTACATCTCTACGCCGACCTGAAAGTTCTCGGCACAGAAATTGCACCGGTCGGGTCTCGCCGCCAGCGCAAGTGGACGGCTGACGCCTACAGCGTACCCGAACTCAAACGGCTCATGCTTCACGTTCTTCTCTGCAATGAAATTCTCAGCAATCGTCCAGCCCTTGTAATAGCTGCCAAGAATAAGCTTCGCTTCGAGTTCACGCTTCTTCTCGGAGCGAACATCGGCGTTGGGTTCCGCCAGATCGTCCTTCCCGTCATGATTGACGATCTCAAGCAAACTCCTGTCAGCGCCATTGATATTCTCGAACTCGACGTATAACACCGGATTGATCCAATGTTCACGTGGCAGGAGCCGAAACCGGTTCTCCCACCGATAGCCGGTGAAGACGGTGCTCTGACCGCCCGTTGTTTGGCCGTCAAGGTACAACTCGCTCGTCCACCATCCTCGTACACCATATTCGAGTTCGGCAGTCGTGCCCAAGAACCGATTCCCACCAAAGGGCCGACCCGTGACGCTCTTCGTTCCAAATTCCAGATTTCCGGGTTCTTCCATCTGGTGCGTGTACGTGATGAAGAACGGCCCCTCACCCGCCCACGCCGCAGGCAAAGCGGCAAGCATCAGCGCAATAAGAAACTGCCGCCACGCAATCTTCCGGTGGCGGCAACTCCGTGAGTCCAAGGTAATCCTACTGGATTCTACGATCTTCATTCAATCATCCCGGTTCGCTATTGACAACGGGTGGAGCCGTGATACGGAGGGTCGAAGGAGTGTACGAAGGCGGTGTTTTGCGACCCACAGAGGTCCAAAATCGGGCCTTGTTAGGAAAGAGGGTCAAGCTCAAAACAGCTAACCCATTTAAAATATGGTGCGGAGAGGGGGACTTGAACCCCCACGAGATTGCTCCCGCTAGCACCTCAAGCTAGTGCGTCTGCCAATTCCGCCACCTCCGCAAAACCGTGGCTATTTCTTGGGGGCCGCCGGGGGCTGGTTCGCCGGAGCCGGGGCCTGATTCTGATTCGGCGGCGGCACCGGAATCTGGAAAGTCGTCGACGGAGCCTGGCCAGCCGGAGCCTGCGCCGGGGTTTGACCCGGAATCGGGAGCGGCACGCTCTTCGCCGGCGCTGGAGCCGACTTGGTAGCGGGCTCCTCCAAAACCGTAGCGCCCAAACCAGCGTTCCTGGTTGCCAGAATCGAAAGACCCAGCGACGTGATCATAAATATCACCGCCGATATGGTTGTCGCCTTAGACAAAAGAGTCGCCGAACCGCGCGGCCCGAATGCCGTCTGGGAGCCCATACCGCCGAATGCGCCCGCCAGGTCCGCAGCCTTCCCGCTTTGCAGCAGTACCACCACAATCAGGAAAAGGCACACGATTACATGAACAATCAGAAACAGAATATACATCGTCGTTTCCCTTCAGTATACGGGACGACAGGGGCGCGGTCAAATTACGGTCGCAGCCGGTAAACTCCGGGCATAGCTCAGGAACAGTTCCATCCCCTCGTATTCCCGGGGACCCAGCTCGTGCACGATGTACCTGGTGAGGTATTCGCGCACCAGCGCCGCTTCGAAACCGCGCCGCGCCGATTCCATCGCTACGATCTGCTCCATCTGCTCGCGACCGTACCCCAGTGAGTCGGAAAAAGTCTGCGCGACCTGCGGCGTCAACACGCGCCGGTGGCCTGCCCAAACCGCAAATACCATCGGAAGGCCCGTCATTTCCTGCCATTCCGCGCCCAAGTCGTACACGTGATAGGGCAGGCGAGCCGGGTCGATTCGCAGGGCCGGGTCGCCGATCACCAGCGCCGCGTCGGCCACCTGCAGCATGGCCTCAAGATCGGGTGCATGCGGAATGGACACGTAGTTCGCGCCGTATTTCCGCTCCAAAATCACGCGCGCCAACTGGACCGAGGTCCGCGAACTCGAGTCCGCCGCCAGGGTTCGGATTTCGCCGGCGGGACGCGACGAGACCAGGAGAATACTGCGGACGGCCCCACGGCAGGCGATGCCGCTGCCGGGAATGATTTCGAGATCCTGGTGCGTCAGTTCGAACGACGGGATAATCCCGATATCGCAATTTCCAGCGGCTACCTGGTCGGCACACTCCGCGGGAATCCGAAATTCCAGGTCGAAGATGCCGCGCTGCGGGCCGTGGAGCATGCCCCAGACTAAAGGCGATGTGTTGAGAAAACTGACCGCGCACACGCGGAGCTTTTCGGTGGTCTGGCTCAAATATCGAGTGTAGCAAAGGCCTTTTGTGGCCAGCCTCACCTTAGACCTTAGTGTTAGTACTCGTGCAGATACCGTAAAGTACTTTGCATGCTTGCAAAGGTATGGGCTTCTGGTATTCTCAGGAAGAGCGCTCTCCGCGTCGCGCCCGCCTGTGGAATCTCATGAAATACTACACAACTACTGTCCTTAGCCTCGCTCTCTTAGGCGCTACTGCTGCTTACCCGCAAGTCACTCTGAATACGACACCTTCGCGTTCGGTGGGCACCGCTTTGCTCAACCCGGAATCGTCCAATCCGAATCTGGTGGAAGGCAAGGAACTGTACACCCCCGACGCCATCGCACTCGACACTTCGGTCAACCCTCCCATTCTTTACGTGGCGGATACGGGAAATAACCGGGTGCTGGGCTGGAAGAACGCGCTCGGGTTTTCGAACGGCCAACCGGCGGATCTGGTGATCGGGCAGCAGGACTTCTACGCTACCGATCCGCAAGGGCCGGGGCACAAGTTTTCGGTCGGGTTGTGGGCTCCCAGCGGAATTGCGGTGAGCAGCACGGGCGACCTCTACATCATCGACACTGACAACAATCGGATCCTGCGCTACCGCACGCCATTCCAGAAAGTCGGCGGCACGCCGGCGGCCCTCAACGCGAATCCCGATCTCTACATCGGCCAGCCCAGCCTGACATCGCGCACGGCCAACTACACGGGACAGGTCAGCGCGCAGGGGCTTTCGTTTAAAGCCGATTATCCCGCCAACCTGACCTTCGATTCGAGCGGCAATCTCTGGGTCTGCGACAACGGCAACTTCCGCGTGCTGCGCTTTCCGGCATCGAGCCTGAATAGCAGCGGGGGCTCGATTGCAGCCGACCTCGTGATCGGGCAGCCGGATCTGAAAACCGCACAGACCCCTCTGGCAAACAACACGGGCAACCTACAGGTCGTTAGCCAGTTCTTCCTTCTGGCAGGCATCGGCTTCGATCCACAGGGGCGGTTGTATGTGGGAGATAGCCCGTCGAGCGGAAACTTCCCCGGGCGCGTTTTGGTTTTTTCCAATCCGGCGGCGGCAGCCAGCAACGCCAGTGCGGACCGGCTGATGGGAGTTTTTCCGCCCAACACGACAAACGTCAGTCCAGGGGTATTGGCAGCGACGGAAATCAATAACCCCGCCAGCTTTTTCTTCATCTCAGACGGCAACGGCAGCGCTTACGTCGGAGTGGTAGATCCGAACTGGAACCGCGCCACAATTTTTCCACCGTACTCGCAATGGCCCACCGCTCCCTCGCCTCCGCAGGCCATCTCGGGTGGATTTATCGGCCAGACGAGTTTCACGAATATCGGCCCGAATGGCAATCTCACGGGATCCGTGGTCACTCCGCCGGCTTCGCCCAGCGTGCTTTCGACGCCGCTGAGCGGGTACTTCCTGAATTCCACGAAGGAATTATTCATTGCAGACTCGGGTAATCATCGCGTCCTTGTGATGCCACTGCAGCCGCAGGTCGGCACCGCAGTCGTGTTCGGCAACGCCACACGGGTTCTGGGACAGTCGCGCTTCGACCAATTCTCCATCAATTACCTGGAGGGCAAGGAATTCCAATTCACCGCCGGCGCCGGCGTTACGCTGGACACGAACGGCACGGTCCCCCACCTGTACGTGGCCGACTCGTTCAACCACCGCGTGCTGGGCTTCAGGGATGCCCGCAAAATCGCTCCCGGACTGCATGCCGACCTGGTCATCGGACAACCCGATTTCGGCACGGCGCTCTGCAACTATCCGTCCGGTGACGTGACCAGGCCTACGCAGTCGAGCCTGTGCGCGCCTTATGGCCTAGCCGTAGACAGCCAGGGCAATTTGTATGTGGCCGACTCGGCGAACAGCCGGGTGCTGCGCTTCCCCGCCCCGTTCGCGAACAGCGGCAGTCTTGAAAAGGCCGACCTCGTGCTGGGCCAGCAGGATTTCACGTCTCAGGTGCCCGACCCGACGCAATCCACCATGCGCACGCCGTATGGCGTCGCGATTTCGGGAACGAACGGACTGCTCGTATCCGACCTCGCACTCAACCGTGTGCTGTACTTCAAGTTCTCTTCCAACGGAACTTTCACGGCCGGCAGCGATAACGGGAGAGCGGCCAGCAAGGTTTTCGGACAGCAGGACTTTTTCGGACTCGGCTCCGGCAGTTCGAGCACACAGTTGAACGGGCCGCATCATATTGCGGCGGACAGCAGCGGCCGGCTGTACGTTGCCGATACCGGCAACAACAGGATCCTGATTTTCCACGACCCGGCCTCCGGAAATACGCCGACCACCGGCGACGTTGCGCCTCTGGCGTTGACACAGGCGTTGAATAAGCCGCTGAGTGTCTATGTCAACCAACTGACAGGCGAAGTTTGGGTGGCGAACACCAGCGCGGCGACACTCGTTCGATATCCGCAATACGACACGCTGGTATTCAATCAGACTCCACTCACGACCATCACCGATGCGGCCTCCGACCCAGGATTAAACGGCCTCATCGGTTATGCGCCGCTGGCCACCGTACAGGATCAGTTCGGCGATCTGTTCGTTGCCGATAACGGCAACCGCATCATCACCTTCTACCAGAACATGCAGATCGTGAATGGCGCCAACTTCCTGCCGAACACCAGTCGCGCGTTGGCGCCGAATACCGTCGCGTCGATCTTTCCGGCCAAAAACGGATCGGCCTCGCAGTTTGGGTCCGTGACCGCCGATTTCCAAGGCCAGATTCCCGTCCCATTCACGGTCGGCGACGTGCAGGTGCAGGTGAACGGGACGCCTTCGTCGGTGTTCTTCACATCGCCCGGTCAGATCAATTTCGTGATCCCGTGGAACGCTCCTACTTCGGGAACTGCGCTGGTGGACGTCATTCAGGCGTCGACGGGGCAGATCCTGGGTTCGACCCTGATCAATATGGGTTCCGTATCTCCGGGCATCTTCCAATGTCCGATTAGCTCCGCGAATCTGCGGCAGGCTTGCATCCTCAATGACGACAACAATCTGAACGGAATTGGAGCACCGGCACAGCGTGGCCACATCATTCAGATTTTTGGGACGGGCCAAGGATTGGTGCCGAATCCTCCGGCGGAAGGAACACCGCCCAGCGGCACGGTGCCGAGTCCAATCGCTCCGCGGGTGCTCATCGGAGGCCAGTTCCCGGAACAGTATCAGTTCCAGCCCGGCGATCCGTCAGACAAGGTTTACGTGAAGTACTTCGGACTCGCACCCGGCCTACTCGGCTTATGGCAGATGAATTTTCAAATTCCCATGGGCGTAGCGCCGAGCAACAACGTGTCGCTGTTCGTGAACATTAACGATGTTTACGATACCGACAAGAATTCCGGCTTTAATATGTCCCTGGCGGTGAAGTAGCTTATCGCGGCTCGCGGGCTTCGGCGGCCCGCGAGCGCTTCAGCTTGTACATATTCCGGTCGGCTTCGTCGAGCGATTCGCGAAGGGGCCGCTGATACGCGTCGGCGGTTCCCCAACTGAAGCGAATCGGCAGCACGCCGAAACCGCGCAGGCGGAATTCCAGCAGTCGCAATTCGATTTCGGCCATGCGCCGGCGAGCGACATCCTGCTGCTGATTGTGGAAGAGGATCACGAACTCGTCGCCGCCCCAGCGATACGCCTCGTCGGCGTGACGAATGGACGATTGCAGCAGGCTGCCGATATTGCGTAGGATCTCGTCACCCACGAGGTGGCCGTGACGGTCGTTCACGTCCTTGAAATTATCCATGTCGCAGACCGCGACCACGCCCTGGAACCCGTTGCCCTCTTCGACGCGACGCGCCAGCGCTGCCTGATTCAGCAGGCCGGTGAGACGGTCCAGGTCCATCGTCTGTTTGCTCTCGCGCCGCAAGTGGTCAACCTCGGCCAAGAGTTCATCCACTCGGTTGAGCTGGTTCTCGCTCCACATGGCCATGGCGGCGAATGCCAGCACACAGTGCAGGCCAAAATCGACATACGATTCATGGTGCAGGTACAGCACCCACTCGGGCGCATTCCCGCGATTGAACAGGTACAGGAAAATCGACGCGTGCGCGATGAAAGCGAACGCCAGCACCAGCAGTGAAAATCGGAAGAGCCGCGCCGAGATATTCTGATTCCCGCGCAGCGTCAGGAAATTGTAGAAGTAAACGAACCCGAGCACCACGGCATGCGAGGTGTGGTACGCCTCCACGTGATTGACGATGCCGACCGCCCACACTAAGGCCACGAAGATGGGCAGAATCGCGATCAGCCGCAGGACCGTCCGCCAGTCTTTGAATCCACTGGCGAAGCCGGCGCGCGCCGCCGAAATCAGCACGATGACGAAGCCGAACTCGAAGGTTGCATACGGCGCCAGCCAGCCCGGGTTGCCCGTGCGGAAAAGCTGGTAGCCGAAAATCGCCGCCATGTAGCGCAGCATCCAGGCCATGGCCCAGAGGCCGAAATACACGACACGGCTTTGCCGGTAGAGAAAGAGAAAGACCAGGCCGAACAGCAGGGCGCCCGTTTCCTGCACCCAGAAAGCGGTGAGATCGGTCGGCGGCCCTGGCAGGTTCATGGCTGTTGTACCGCTCCCTCACGGTCGCGGCTCCGATGCGTAGAGTGATCGGTTTGATCGGCAGTCATCGCCTAGTCTCCATTAATCGCGTGGCGCCTCACTGCGCGAGCGAGACCCGTCGCCTCATCCACGTCGACGATCACGGCGTGCAGTTCGGGACCTTGGCGCGCGGCCTCCATGCGCACCGGAAGTCCGGTCAAAAAGCGCTGGACAATGAGCGTGGTCTCGACCCCGATGACCGAGTGATACGGGCCCGTCATGCCGCAGTCCGTCTGATACGCCGTGCCGCCCGGCAGGATGCGCGTATCGGCGGTCGGGATGTGAGTATGGGTGCCGACCATGGCGGAAACGCGGCCATCCAAATACCAGCCCATCGCCATTTTCTCGCTAGTCACTTCAGCATGGAAATCGACGAACTTGATCTTGATGGCCGGATCGAGGCCGGCGAGAATCTGGTCGGCTTTGCGGAACGGGCAATCCGTCGAAGGCATGTACGTGCGTCCTTGAAGATTGATTACCGCACATTCTACGCCATTGCGCGCGCGAAACTGGGCCACCCCTCGTCCCGGCGCTTCGGGATAATTCGCGGGACGCAGGATGCGCGGCTGGCGGTCGAGAAAATCGTACAGCTCGCGCTTGTCCCACACGTGATTTCCGGTGGTGAGGACGTCGAGTCCCAGTTCGAGCATCTCGGACGCGATGGCCGGAGTTACGCCGAATCCGCCCGCGGCATTCTCCACGTTTGCAATGGCAAGATCGATCTTGTTCGTCGCGATGATGTCTTGCAGATGATCGGCGACAATGCGCCTGCCGGGAGACGCAAAAATGTCTCCGATAAACAGAATGTTCATGCCTGGTCTTTCACGTTAGCACGATCATGGCGGCGCATCTGCTATGGTCAAATTTATGTCGATGGATCACGAAAAAGAATGCGGCGGGGAGCGCCGCTACGTCCGCACGCGCCGTGTCGACGAGGTCGGCAGCCTGCATGAATTGTTCACGCATTGCCTGCCGGCTTTCGGCGGCGCGTACCTGCGGCGCATCTATCAAATTCTGGACCGGGCGATCGGGACGGGATGCCCGCTGACGGTGGCGATCTCGGGCCCCGTGACCGTTTCCGGACAGCACCAGGCTTGGCTGATTCCGCTGCTGGACACGGGCTGGGTGGCGTACCTGAGTACGACCGACGCGGTCTGCTACCACGATGGCCACCGCAGCCTGGACGCGTACAAATCGGGTCCGGTGCATGAAGTCTCGATCAACAGCGACGACGCGGCGCTGCGCGACGAAGGCACCATCCGGGTCACCGACATGGCCTTCGACGAAGGCGTGCTGCTGGACCAGGATCGCTTCCTCAGCGCCGTCCTGGCCGCTCCCGAGTTCCAGCGCAAAATGACTGGCACGGAACTGCGCTACCTTCTTGGGCAGCGCTACGCCGCGCAGGAGAACCGCCTCGGCTTGCAGCCGGGACTGCTGGCCAAGTGCTACGAGTATGCGATCCCGGTGTTCGTGGGCGCGCCCGGCGATGGCAGCGTCTTTCTGAATTCGATGAAGCTGTGGGCCATGCGGCAGGCCGGCCTCATTCCCGAATACGGCTTCGATCTCGACTTACATGCGGAGGTTTTCGAGGCCTGCGCGTACCATCGCTGGGGTCTGTTCGAGAGCGAGGCGAAGGCGCTGGGAACGGTGATCCTGGGCGGCGGCGTCCCCAAGAATTACAACCTGCAGCCGGAGCCCGCATTGGGACAGGTGCTCGGGCTGCCCAACGTGCGCGGCTACAACTTCGACGTGCAGATCGTGACGGCGCCGGTGACGGACGGATCGCTCTCGTCCTGCCCGCCGGCCGCGGCGGTCACGTGGGGCAAGGTCGACAAGGACACGTACCTGCAGACCACCGAGAGCATGCAGTGCGACTATTCGATCGTGATGCCGTTCCTGATGAAGGCGCTCCTCGATAATCGGCGGCGGTACGGGCAGATGGTGGAGCGCGACGGCGAGACAGCAGTCTTCGCGCGCGAGCCTCACGCCCGCGGCTACCTGCGATCGCGCGGCGGGTACCGCCTTTTCGAAAAACGCGGGGAGTTGTGCGAGCGGTTGACGGCGGACGTGCGCAGCAATCGGGAGTGGCTGATGGAAAGTATCAGATATGGGGGGTAAAAACGGGTTTGGGGATTAGGGGTTGGGGATTAGCCGATCGTTCCCTCACGGTCGCGGCCCTGAACGGAGCCGCGCGCGTAAGCAAGCGAGATTACTCGGAGTGAGGGATGTCATCGCGTCCCAGCGGGCGCCGCGGAGGGCCGGCAGCAGGCGAAAGCGCCTGTCGTACTGGTATGATCCGTCTTTATGTCACAACTGTTCAAGCGGAAGCCGATTGCAGCTCTGGTGGCGGAAACCGGCGAAGGGGGAGGGCTCAAGCGCTCACTCGGCGCGGGCGACCTCATCATGCTGGCGATCGGCGCGGTGATCGGCGCGGGAATCTTCGGGGCAATCGGCACGGCGGCGGCAGGACAACTCGGTCCTAACGGCGAAGTCATTCGGACCGGCGCGGGACCGGCACTGGTATTCTCCTTCTTACTTCTCGGCGGCGCCTGCGCGCTGGCTGGACTTTGTTATGCCGAACTCGCGTCCATGATTCCGCAGGCCGGCAGCGCGTACGCATATTCCTACGCCACCTTGGGCGAACTGGTCGCCTGGATCATCGGCTGGGACCTCATCCTGGAGTACGCGGTCGGCAATGTGGCCGTCGCGATTTCGTGGGCCGATTATTTCACGACGCTGCTTCGCGGATTCGGCGTCCAACTGCCCGCGTGGATGGCGACCGGCTATCGGACCGCCCTGCTCAGTTCCGATGCGCAGGTACACGGCTTGCTTAAGACAGCGCCGCAGATCGCCGGCATACCGATCCTGATCAATCTTCCGGCGTTCGCAATCGTCATGTTCATTACGTGGCTGCTGCTGCGCGGCGCGCGCGAGAGCGCCACCGCGAACAACGTGATGGTGATCATCAAACTGATGGCGCTGACGCTGTTCGTGGCGGTCGGCGCGACTCACCTGAAGAGCGCGAACCTGCACCCCTTCGCCCCGAACGGCTTCGCCGGTATCCATCAGGGCGCGGCCATCGTATTCTTCGCCTATATCGGGTTCGATGCGATCTCCACGGCGGCGGAGGAGACTATCAACCCGCAGCGCAACCTGCCGCTCGGCATCCTGGGAGGCCTGGCAATCTGCACCGTCATTTATGTGATTGTCGGGTTCGTGCTGACCGGCATGGTGCCATACAAAGAACTGGCCGTCGCCGATCCGCTGGCGCGCGCGCTCGACCTGGCCGGATTCAAAGCCGTGGGTTGGATCGTGGCGCTGGGCGCGGCGGTCTCGATGTCGGCAGTGCTGCTGGTGTTTCAGTACGGACAGCCGCGCATCTTCTTCGCCATGGCGCGCGACGGCCTGTTGCCCAAGTGGGCGGCCAAGATCCATCCGCGCACGCGAATCCCCTGGGCGACCACGGTGGCCACCGGAGTGTTCGTCGCGCTCTGGTCGGCGGTGGGAGATGCAGCGGAGACGTACGACCTCACCAACATCGGAACGCTCTTCGCGTTCATGCTGGTGAGTATCGGAGTCCTGGTGCTGCGATACAAGGAGCCCGAGCGTCCGCGCCCGTTCCGCGTGCCGATGGTCTGGCCCGTATGCGTCCTCTCGGCGCTGGGCTGCCTCTTCATCATGAAGGGACTGCCGGATAGCGCGTGGGAGCGGTTCGGAATCTGGCTGGTGATCGGGCTGGTGCTGTATTTCCTATACGGATTCAAGCACAGCAGGCTAAGAGAATAGGGGTCCGGCAGGCGACCCGGCGCGAACCCGCAAGCCGGGGCGCCTGCCTCACTCTTACCGCTTCCGCTGGCCCTGCGCCTGATGGCGGATCTTCTTCTTCATGGATCCGCGGGCCACACCGGCGGCCCTTTTGGCCTTGGGCGCCGCCTTCTTGCGGGCGGTGCGCTTCGCTGTCTTGCGTTCTGCTTTGTCGGTAATCGTCTTCGTGTTCATCAGCTTCGTTTTAATCCTGCGTATTTTTCTACCAGTTTCTTCAGACCGAAACGAGGGAAGTTAACTGTGATCTTAGCATCATCACCGTCGCCTTCGCGCCTCACCACGGTACCGGTGCCGTATTTCGGGTGTTCGACCTGCATGCCCGTGCGGGCAGCCTTGCGGACCGGAGGAGGAGCCTGGGTCAGCGGTTTATTCTGTCCCGCGGGCCGCGTGAAGGGCGCCGGCGGGATCTGCGGCGCCGTTTTGTTCGGATTGAACGGCAGCCCTCTCTCGCCGAAAAACTGCGAGATGTTGTCGATCGAATTGTAAGTCTTGCCGGTGTACGTGTTGCGCTTGGCCGACTGGCGGACCTCGTGACGCTCGCTGAAGAGATCGACCTCGCCGGGCTCATCGCGCACGCCCAGGTTCTGCACCAGAGCCTCGGGCACTTCGCTCAGGAACCACGACGGCGTGGATCGCTCCTGCTCGCCGCCGCCAAAACGACGGCGGAATTTCGCCCACGTCAGGTACAGCCTCTTGCGCGCGCGGGTCATGCCCACATAGCAGAGCCGGCGCTCTTCTTCCAGCGCCTCTTCCGAGTTTATCGAGCGGCTGTGCGGGAACAAACCCAATTCCATGCCGGAGAGGAAGACTACGGGGAATTCCAGACCCTTGGCATTGTGCAGGGTCATCAGCGTGATCGGCGCGGCTTGGTCGAATGCGTCGGCGTCGGCGACCAGCGCCGCGTGATCCAGGAAATCGCCGATAGATTCGCCGCGCTCGGCCGCTTCCGTCGCGGCGTTGATCAATTCGTCCAGATTCTCCAGGCGCGTTTCCGATTCGGGCGACTTCTCCTGCTGCAGCATCCGGCGGTATCCGGTGCGCTCCAGAATGTGCCGGATCAGGTCCGGCAGGGGCGAAGTGCTGGCCACCAGCGATAATTCCTGGATCAAATTGCGGAACAGCACCAGCGCCGACTGCGACCGCGTAGAGAGATGCTGATCGTCGATGATCCGCTCGATCGCATCCCACAGATTGATGCCGTGCTCGCGCGCATACTTCTCGATCTGGTCGACGGTGGTCTTGCCGATGCCGCGCGCCGGCGTGTTGACGATGCGCAGCAGGCTGACCGAATCCACGTTCGACGCCGCCAGTTTCAGGTATGCGACGATGTCTTTGATTTCCGCCCGCTGGTAAAAACTGAAGCCGCCGACGATGTTGTACTTGCGGCCGTAGCGGCGCAGCGCTTCTTCAATCTGCCGCGACTGCGAGTTCGTCCGGTACAGCACCGCAACGTGGTCGCCGGGATTGGACGACATGTACTTCTCGATGCTGTCGGCGATGAACAGGGCTTCGTTTTCGGCATCATGCGCGGCGTACAGGCCGATCATATCGCCGGCCACCGCGTCCGTCCACAGCTTCTTGCCTTTACGCGCCTTGTTGTTCTCGACGACCGCGCCGGCCGCCGCCAGAATGTTCTTGGTCGAGCGATAATTCTGCTCCAGACGGATAGTCTTGGAGTTGGGAAAATCGCGCTCGAAGTCGAGGATGTTGCGGATGTCCGCGCCGCGCCAGCTATAGATCGACTGATCCTCGTCGCCGACCACGCACACGTTCTTGTGCGAATCGCTGAGCAGCCGCATGAGTTCGTACTGACTGCGGTTGGTGTCCTGATACTCGTCGATCATGACGTAGTTCAGGCGGCGATTCCAGGCTTCGCGAGTGGCGTCGTCGGTGCGTAGCAGGCGGACGGCTTCCAGCAGCAGATCGTCGAAATCCAAGGCGTTGGCCTTGCGGAGCGATTTCTCGTACTCCTCGTAGACTGCGGCCAGGGCTTCGGATTCCTTGTTGACGGCCTGCTTGTAAATATCCTGCGGCGTCTGCTTGATGTTCTTGGCGTGGCTGATCTTCCCCTGTGCCGCGCGGTATTGCATGAATTCCTTCTCGTCCAGCCCAAGTCCGCGGTAGGCGGCTTTGATCAGGCCGAGTTGATCTTCATCGTCGTAGATGCTGAAGCGGCGCGTGAAGCCGGGGCGAACCCGCGCGAGCGGATCGCCATCGCGGCGCAGCAGCCGTACACAGAAGGAATGGAAGGTCGAAACGTTCGGAGGGGAGTCGAGATGCGCGTCTTCGAGCAGCGACGCGACGCGCTCGCGCATTTCGTTGGAGGCCTTATTGGTGAACGTCACCGCCAGGATCGCCGACGGCGGGACGTGGCGCGCAGTGATGATGTGCGCGATCCGGTGGGTGATGACGCGGGTTTTTCCACTGCCAGCGCCGGCGAGGATCAGCAGAGGCCCATCGGTATGGGCCACCGCCTCGCGCTGTTGCGCATTCAGGCCTTTAAGAAAATCCATGAGTAGCGAAGCGATTTCATTCTAACACGTTGAGCTTTCGCGGCTTCCGCTCGCTCGACACAGTGCTTCTAGCGGGACGGGAGGGGCGCACGCAGAGGCGTGCCGGGACCCGGCGGGCTCACAATGGCGACGATTACGACCAGCAGTAGCAGCGCGAGGCTCAGGACGTCGGGATCGATCATGGGCTTACCTTTCAAACTTCGAGAATTACCCAATAGCGATGTCAGGGGCAGCGGAAGGAGCAGGTGTAGAGCGCCTGTGGGTGACTCAGCTCACTTAACAGAACAGGTGTAGTTTAACACATCATTGGCCCCCAGACCCATTTCACGGCCTCCATCCACATCTTTTGGATGTCCGGCACGTCCGACACCTCGTCCCGGTGGCCAAGAGACTCCGGGATTCCTGAAGTCGACGCGATGCCTGGCCTATGATCATGAGTGCGTGGAGTTTATCGCGCGAGTGTGGCGCCTTGAACTGATAGATCTCGTCGTAGAACGGAAAGGTGGCGGTGGCTGGGAAGTTGCGGTCCTCGGTGCGGATGGTGCAGTGCACCTGGACCCAGGGTGTTCATCAAAATACCCTCCGGTTTTTCTTGAGCGGCTGCACTTGCGCCCGGGCCGTCAGCGCCGTCGCTTCCAGAAGGCGGCGACCTGAATTCAATACAGCGACGGCACCAAATCACTGGCCGACGGTGGCCGGACAATCGGCGACCCATCGTACTTGATGATTTCCAGCATGTGCATGAAACCGGCCTTATCGACGTGGAGCATCACGGCAATCATCCCGCCGTCAGAGTCCGTGCATA
>Ga0207695_10003753_pt1 | contig 21111 bp, 19 predicted proteins | sample KBSC54metaG_FD_184354 | JGI IMG/M metagenome (GOLD analysis project Ga0207695, IMG submission 184354) | Corn rhizosphere microbial communities from Kellogg Biological Station, Michigan, USA - KBS C5-4 metaG (SPAdes) (version 2) | ecosystem: Host-associated > Plants > Roots > Rhizosphere > Soil...
AAATAAGCATTACGAATTTCTTGTGCATTCATCTCTGTTATTCTATCATCAACGCTTGCGACGAGCAATCATGACAAGCGTAACGATAACAGCAACAAAAATCGCAGGGACCAAGACCCACCACCAGTTGAACGAGTTGGTCTCACTAGTCTGGGTATCCGTTGTGTTATTCGTCGTAGAAGTTGGAATTGTATCAGTTACTGTGGGCGATTGATCCGTATTGGCTACCGCTATGGTAGGATCGGCAGCTATGGCCATAGACGGCGTGGTTTTTTTACTGGTTAATGCATTGTTAGATGTCGTGTTTGTAGTTGTCGCAGATGGTACAGTAACGGTATACGGACCCAGCTGATCGGTTGAAGCATCTTGGTTAACGAAATCGATTAGCACAGTATGTGACCCTGCAGGTAATGCCTGTGGCAACTGACAGGACCAGGCCCCTGATGAGTCGGCCGTCGTAGTACAAGTTATAGGATCCGAGTGGACTGTTACTGTTACCTGAGCAAATGGTTTGGCTACTCCGCTAAACGTAGGCTGCGAACTAATTGTTGGGTTATTCTCAAGCGATTGACCATTTGTACCTACCGTTGGCTGCACCGGTGACGTCCCGCCTGTATCGACTGTCACGTGATAAAGAGTTGTACCCGTGTCGGCATCGTTGTAACTATAGGCTGACGAACCAGTAAAATATAGATATTGGCCGTTAGGGGGACCTGCAGAAGACCGCCATGTTGTGCCGCCATCGATTGAAATAAGAGGTGCGGCCTCTGCGTTATCTGTAAAACTATACTGCGATAAAACAAGCACCGAGCTATCGCTGTTAGAATAAATTGAATCGTCAGCTGTCGTAGCATCTCCCTGGTGAATGACGGACCATGTTACACCACCATCAGTGCTCACGTTTGCTGTGTTCGAACCGTCGGTCTCGTTGTTTTCCGTGTCGTAAAGTTTGGTACCATCCGAGTTAGATGACACCGAATCGACGTCATTGGTTGCGGTATAAATAACACTCCAGGTTTGACCAAAATCGTTTGACGACACGATCTGGTGAGGACCATTTTTCCAGTCTACCGCATAAATTACACCGGTGCCTGAAGCATATGCCATCGAATTATAAAATGCATGATCATTATGACCGGTGCTGGTTGTCCAATTCAATCCACCATCAGATGAGCTATAATATCTTGACCCATATACGCCAAAAAGGTTTTGGCCATCTGGTGTACTAACCATCTGCTGTGGACCGGCGGATGTACTTGCCGGTACCGATACTGGTGTCCAGTCCACACCGGAGTTATCTGACACATAAAATTGCGTCATTGTATTGTTTTGCGCAAGAACTATATGAGTTCCGTCTTGGCTCGCGGCAATTGCACTAGGCATAAACGGTAAGTTGCTTGACTGAACTGTATCGGCCGCAAAACTTATTGAAGGTTTTGTAAAATATAGAAATGACGAGGTTGCAATCACAAATGCCAATAAAAAAAGGGTTGCTTTTTTTATTTTTTGAATCGCCGTAAAGCTTCTCGTGTAAATCCCCAACCTATTCATAAACTACTCTTATGGTAATATACTGTTCCTTGTTAAGCAACAATGCCGCCGCCGAGACAGATGTCGCCCTGGTAAATAACTACCGACTGACCCGCTGCGACAGCGCGCTCAGGATTCACCAGTTCAAGCACAACATCCTCGCCCCCGTAACTTAGTTTGGCCTTTATTAGCGGCGCACGGTGACGAACACGAATATCATACTCGCCTTCAGTTGGGTTTTCATTAATGAAGTGACTGTTCACTAAGGTTACTTTACTCTTCCAGAGTGACTGGTCATTAAGGTCAGTCGTGATGTAGACTTCGTTTTTATCCATGTCTTTGCCCACAACGTAATAGGGCAAACCACCACCAAGTTCCAATCCATGGCGCTGACCTAGCGTGTAAAAAATGGCGCCGTCATGATGACCTAGAACTTTTTCGGTGAGTTTATCGATAATTTCGCCCGGCTTTTGTTCTACATACTGGCTAAGAAATTCGCGAATGCCGACTTTGCCGACGAAACAAATGCCTTGACTGTCTTTCTTACTAGCCGTATAAAGTCCGCGTTCTTTTGCCATCTCGCGCACTTCAGGTTTGGTAAACTCGCCAAGAGGAAACAGCGTCTTCGCAAGTGCTTCCTGAGTAACACGGTACAGAAAATACGTCTGGTCTTTGTTAGTATCCTTGGCTTGTTTAAGAACTCCATTTTCAACTCTCGCATAGTGGCCAGTTGCGATCATGTCCGCGCCATTTTCGAGTGCTGTCTCAAGGAACAGTTTAAATTTCACTTCCTGATTGCACATGATATCAGGGTTTGGCGTACGGCCGGCTTTATATTCATCGAGCATGTAATCCACAACTTTGTGTTTATATTCAGACTCAAAATCAAACACTTTAAAATCAATCCCTAGTTGCACTGCCACACGCTTTGCGTCGGCCAAATCATCCGCCCAAGGACATCTCATACCTGGTAAATCCTGAGTCCAGTTCTTCATATAGACGCCCGTAACATCGTAACCTTGTTCAACAAGTAGGGCCGCTGTAAGCGACGAGTCGACTCCTCCGCTCATTCCAACATATACACGCGTCATGAGCCTATTCCGAAGTTAAAAACTATGATTTTGAATAACTCACTCACCGCCAAATACCAGCCACGTGGATTTGTCCACCACCACATCGACCAATCCTGATCGCTTGCGACTGGGTGATTTTCAATGATTACGCCACTTGTCAATTTATGGAATTCAAGGCTCGCCCGTTCCTGATGATAGCCAGACGTAACCAGGATAATGCTTTTTATATTGTGGTTCATAAATATTGTCTGAGCGTTTTCGGCATTTTCCTTGGTTGTTTCGGCTGCTTCGTCAATATAAATATTAGACTTTGGAACGCCTTCTTGTTCAGCACGTATTTCCATAGCTGCGGCGTTACTAAGACCTGTCTTGTCCATGGCAGCACCAGAAAAAATGATCGCGGGAGCCCAGCCATTTTCGTACAACTTAATGGCTTCGTCAGTCCGCGCGTTGGTATCGCCGCCACTTACTGCCACAATTGCGTCAACCGGTGCACAGTGTGCATCAGTACTTGGAGTTGTCCCGCATCCAGCTAAATCGTTTGGTTGAAGGAAAATACTAATACTAATAATGATGGCAGCGACGAGTAGCGGAATCCCAATAAGAAATTTAATCATTTCGCTGTCCTTGCATATTCACGAGTAATTTCTTCGACAATAATATGTGCAGCTTTGACCGTATTTTCCTTTGTTGATAAGTGACCTAGTGTCAGGCGTAAACTACCGTCAGCAATCTCGGGCGATAACCCGATTGCGGTGAGAACATGCGAGCGCGTACCCTTGTTGGCTGCGCAGGCACTCCCAGTTGCGACCAGCACCTTACGGTTTTCGAGTGCGAAGACGATTCGTTCAGCATCAATCCCTGGAAATGAAATGTGCAGATGACCGCTCAGTCGATGCTTTGGGTGACCCGATACGACTGCTTCAGGAAAGGCAGTCGTGAGCGCGGTTTGCAGTTGATCTCGCAGTTCAGCCAGGCGGCTTGATTCAAAGTTGCGGTGTTCGCTAGCGAGGCTTAGAGCTTTTGCAAAACCAATCGTCCCCGCTACGTTTTCGGTACCACTCCGCAGTCCATGCTCTTGACCTCCCCCAACAATTTGCGGCGTAATACGTACACGTGGTGCTGCCCATAGTAGGCCCACTTGTTTAGGACCATATATCTTGGCTGCATTAAGGGTCAGCATATCAATTCCTAACCGCGCCACATTAATATCAATCTGCCCGACACCTTGTGAGGCATCTGTATGAAGGTAAATTGGTGTCATGTCACCGCGCTCAAGTCGTGCTTCGCGCTCGTTTTTAATGACGCCAGCGATGTCGCGAATTGGCTGAATCGTTCCAAGTTCATTGTTGGCAAGTGCGATACTCACAAGCTGCGTCTGGTCAGTGATTGCTTGTTTTACTGAATCAGCCGAAACAAATCCACGACCATCAGAAGCTATGATCGTGTGATCATGGAGACCAGCTGCCGCAAGCACCGCATGATGCTCAATATTTGCCGTCACCACGTGACCAGTGACGCTTCCAAAAGCAAGGTTGATTGATTCAGTCGCGCCGGCTGTGATGACCAGTTCATCGGGTTTAGCCCCAATGGCTTGCGCGAGCGTATGCTTTGCATTTTCATAGTGACGTCGAACGGCAACTGCTGGCGAATAGGGGCTAGATGGATTATAAAATGCATCACTAAAATAAGGCTCCATGACCGTAAGAACTTTCGGGTCAAGAGGCGTTGCCGCTGCATGATCAAGATAAATAAACGCGTCGTTCACTATACTAATTATATCAGTTAACGAGCAGGATTAATGATATGGGGTTCGGTCTTGTAGATTTCGCGCATCGACCGTTCATAATAGGTCTGAACGGCAAGGCTCAGGTTTTTTAGTTCCTGGCCTTCGATGAATTCGTTTGGTACGCCAACACGAACCTTGAGAATACCTTGCGGCTGAACCTCATAGCGAGTCGTCATGCTCTGAAACGTCCCTGATACATCAATCCATTCTTCATGCCAAATCCAATTCTTTGCATCAACGTTGAAAAATTCGCGGCGCGTTCCTTTTGGAACAGGGCCAAACAATTGTGCGCCGATCTGACTCTCAAGTTGAATAAGCTCACGCTCAGTCATTTTTTCGAGTGGACGAGATTTAAGAGGGTTTAGAGATTGGAATGACGCATCGCTACCCACAAGAAGCTTCATTGCTTTACTAAAAAGTTCGTGCATAATTACGCCGCCTTTGGATAATCAACATCGGATGCAATCGATTTACGATGTGCATCATGCAATCGACTAGCCATATCAATGATATGAACATGATGAAGCGTTTCGGGACCAGGAGCATACTCGTGATTATTCAGGATAGTGTCAACCGCAACACGAGCTAAATCAATACTGGTTATAGGAGCGTCAGCTCCGGGATTTTTGATAACATCAATAGATTCGCCTTCGGCTGGACTGCTTCCTGGTATATGAAATACTTGATTTGGGTTCATAGTTATTACACCTTTGGCTTACTTTACCTATTGATGTGTTTGTATTAGAGTGCGAATAACGCACGAGCGTTTGTGGTGGTCGCCGTCGCAATGTCCTCGAGCGTAATGCCTCGGATTTTTGCGTGATATTCGGCTATGTTTTTAACAAACGCTGGCTCATTTATCTTACCACGAAAAGGGATAGGCGTCAAGAAGGGTGCATCGGTTTCAAGCAGTAATCGGTCGAGCGGGATCGAGTTAAACATGGCCTTTTGAGCTTCATCCTTGGTAAACGTGCTTATGCCGTTAACGCCAATATACAGCCCTCGGGCGAGTGCCTTATCAAGATTTTCTTTAGTATCAGTAAAACTATGAAGTTCACCCCGAATCCCACTGTAACTATCAAATATCGCCCAGAAATCATTATAGGCACTCTCACGCTGCTGCGCAGATGATGCTTCACGAACGTGGAAAATAATAGGCAGGTTTCGTTCCAACGCGAAATTAATTTGCCATTTTAGCGCTTCGATTTGCGTCTCACGCGGACTATTGTTATAGAAATAATCAAGCCCTACTTCGCCGACTGCGACGACTTTATCACTCAAGTCGAGATCAGCAAGCTGCTCCCAGCCATCTTTGCTATCGTGCGGATGCACCCCAACCGAAGCGTACGCGCTCTTGTGGCTATTTGCAAAATCAATAGCACGTGTTGAGCTATCGAGACTTGTTCCCACACACATGACAGTATCGACGCCTGCCTCGCGTGCATGAGTCATTACCTCTTCAGGATTCAGCGGATAGTCCGACTCATGAATATGACAGTGCGTATCGATTAGCATTTACGCTGCCTTTGATGCGTGGGGGTCCGAGGTATGGATATAAATTTTTGGAAATAGAACGCCCTCGGTTGCCTTAACCATACCTGACTCAAACGTGGCGTGAATATAAGCGGCAGTACTTGGCAAGAACGGTACCAAGAGATCACCAATTTGGAGCAGCGCGCCGACGCAGTACGAAAGTACCTCGGAAAGATGCGCTTCTTCGTCAGGTTCCTTGGCAACGAGTTTTGCAATCTCCCATGGCTTCACGTTTTCGATGTATTGATTAAGGCTTCGTACCATCAGCCAGACTTCATCCATCGCTTTGTTAAATTCCAGACTTTCCATTGCTTCGTGGTAAGTACTCATATCATGCTCACCTTGTTGGATCTCGCCAATGACACCCGACTGATAACGAGTAATCATGCTCGAAACTCGGCTAACTAGGTTGCCGAGATCGTTACCAAGCTCAGTGTTGTAGGCAGTCTCGAATTTTTCCCACGTAAAGTCACCATCATCAAGCGTCGGGATGTGACGAGAAAAGAAGTAGCGAAACGCATCAAGACCATAGCTATCAATGATTTCGTTTGGATCAACTACGTTACCAACGGTCTTGCTCATCTTTTCTCCACCAACAATCACGAAGCCATGAACGAGTAATTTTTTAGGAAGGGCGAGGCCAAGACCGAGTAGCATTGCAGGCCAAATTCCTGCATGAAAACGTAAAATATCCTTGCCAATAATTTGCACGTCAGCAGGCCAGTACTGATTGAATTCATCGGGTCGATCAGGATAGCCAATTACCGTGATGTAATTTGCCAGCGCATCAATCCACACATACATGATCTGTTCTGGATCATCTGGCACTGGAACACCCCAGCTAAGATTCTTTTTCGGCCTGGAAATACTAACATCCTGCAGACCGTCCTTCATAAGCTCTAGGAATTCTTTTTTACGAAACTCTGGAACAATTTCCATTGTGCCACTCGTGATTGCTTCGCGAATTTGGTCCGTAAAGGCGCCTGTTTTGAGATAGTAATTGTCTTCACTTACCTGTTCATAGGGAGTTTGGTGATCGGGACAAATGCCGCCTGTTGCCTGCACTTCTTTATCAGTAAAGAATGTTTCGTGACCAACACAGTACCAGCCTTGATAGACGCCTTTGTAGATAAAAGGTTTTAGTTTTTGCCAGATATACTGCACAGCGTGAACGTGATGATCATCGGTTGTGCGCACAAAGTCCGTATAACTGGTACCGATCTTCTTCATCAGGTTTTCGAAGTTTACATACATTTTGTCAGTGTATGATTTGGGATCAAGCCCTGCCTCGGCGGCTTTGATGGCAATTTTATTACCATGCTCATCGGTACCTACTTCAAAACGCACCTCATGGCCATTCTGTATTTCGTAGCGTGTCCAAATATCACCTAGCAGGTAGTCGAGGGCATTGCCAATATGCGGTGTGCCGTTAACATAGGGAATTGCCGTCGCAATGTAAAGCTTCTTTTCCATTGATGACTATTATAACAGATTCAGGAAGCAGCAAATCTGCCTAATCTAATTATATAGACCTGTGTATATGTAGCCGCCATCATCTGCTGCTACTAATTTGCCACCATCAGAAGACGAGGCGACGGCATTCCAGTAGCGAGAACCCGCCGCCGTCTGTTCAGTCCAGGTGACACCTGAATCGGTTGAGGTGTAGAGGTATCCACCGTATTGAGCAGCAATCAGTTTGGAGCCGTCAGACGAGGAGGCGATACTACGCCAGCTGCGCGAACCAGCTCCCGTTCGCTGGGTCCAGGTGACGCCTGAATCGGTTGAGGTGTAGAGGTATCCACCATCAATTCCAGCAACTAATTTGGTGCCGTCAGACGAGGAGGCAACGGCATTCCAGTAATCTGAGCCAGACGACGTTCGCTGGGTCCAGGTGACGCCTGAATCGGTTGAGGTGTAGAGGTATCCTGGCTTAGCGTCACCAGCAACTAATTTGGTGCCATCAGTCGAGGAGGCAATGCCACCTGCCCAGTAATGTGACCCCGCTATTGTTCGCTGGGTCCAGGTGACGCCTGAGTTAGTGGAAGTGTAGAGGTGGCCAGCGTAATCAGCACCGACTAGCTTAGTGCCGTCAGACGACGAGGCAACGGCACCCATGAAGTCCGCTGACGTTCGCTGGGTCCAGGTGACGCCTGAGTTAGTGGAAGTGTAGAGGTAGTCAGAACCACCTTCAAAAACAACTAGTTTAGTGCCGTCAGACGACGAGGCAGCGGCACCCCAGTAGCCTACCCCGGCCGCCGTCTGCTGCGTCCAGGTAACGCCTGAATCGGTTGAGGTGTAGAGGTGGCCCGAAGGACTGTCTCCAGCAACTAACTTGGTGCCGTCAGACGACGAGGCAAGGCCATTCCAGTCATGTGATCCTGAACCTGTTTGCTGAGTCCAAGCAATCGTGCCATAGGTGTAGCCTCCGCCACCACCCGATGAGCCAGCTACAGCCGCTGAAGATGGCGCAATATAATTGGTTGCTCCCACTGTGCAAGTTCCTGGAGTAGACTCCTTGATCGCTGCAGTTGCAAGTGTCTTGTATGTAGCAGACGATGGATTGTACGCACGCATACAGTAGTCTGTGCTATTGGCAACGACATCGATTATATTCCCCGTGCTTGGCGTGAATTGTAGGTAGGAGTCAGTTCCGCTGCCAGAATACCAGGCAACGGCTGCCATGCCAGAAAGTCCACACTGTGAAGGGTGAAGCCCACACCGCGTTTCAATACCGTCAAGCTGTTCAAGATCATTTTGAACCGTCTTGTCAGTTGCACTGGCTGTAACACCCCTATATGCAACGATGACGAGAGTGGCCAATATCCCGATAACAACAACCACAATGATAAGCTCAATAACTGTAAAAGCTTTTGTATATTGCTTATTCCGAATGTACTTCATTGTAAGCACATTTTAGCATGAGCGCTATTGAGTAGCAACTTGAGTGAGACGCACCCAATCGTCTAAGCTCAGCGCTTCGGCTCGAGAATCCGGACTAACCCCAGCCTGCTCCAGCATAGATTCAACTGTCACTTTATCAATCTTAAGACCACCCGATAGACTACTGCGAAGTTTTTTACGTTTGCTCGAAAAACCAGCTTTGACGATACGAAAGAAATCTTTTTCATCTACGCCCATAAGAAATGGTGTAGTACGAGTCTTTAGAATCACAACCTGACTGTCTACTTTTGGTGGAGGGGTAAAGAATGTAGCCGGAACTTTATCGCCTAACGTCACGTCTGCAAAAACTTGCGCGCTGACAGCCAAGATACTCATGCGTCCTGGAGTCGCTGCTAATCGCTCCGCGACTTCTTTTTGTACGAGAAGGACTGCGGTGCGTGGTTTATTTTCAGCTGTCATCAGCATCTGGACGATTTTGCTCGTAATGTAATAGGGGACGTTAGCGACAACAATATACTTTTTTGGAAGTACTGATAAGTCATACGACAAGATGTCGCTCGTAATTACCTCGAGGTTTTTGCCTGGAAATTGGGCTGGTAATTTACGTGCCAGGTCGTCGTCAAATTCGACTGCAATAACCTTGCCAGCACGCCTGAGTAGCTCGCTTGTTAACGTGCCAAGTCCTGGACCAATTTCAAGCACCGTATCATCTGCCGTTATATCAGCAGAGTCAGCAATGTGTGCCAGAACGCTGCGATCTTTAAGCCAGTGTTGGCCTAAAGATTTATTGGGGCCTTTTACCACCAGCCATTCCTGTATTTAAAGAGGTAGGCAGCCTGCCATGAACCATAGCGTGAGAGCGCATAACTTGTACACCACTCCATTTGCGTCACGGGATTGGTCTTCCAATCCGCCCCAGCGGTCGCCATTTTATTGCCTGGTGTTGCTTGGCACAAACCATAGCCGATATTAGCACCTTCTGCATAAAGTGCGACGTAGGTTGCGGGACAGCCATTTTGGCCTTGCCAGCGAGTCGGACACCATGACCCATTTTCGTGATCAATAATGTAGGCAGCGTAGCCTTGGTCACTCGGATCAATACCTGCGGCGGTCATAATTTGAACTCTTGCAGCGCTGTAACCGGCAGTCAGCACAAGCTTGGTACCGATGATGGTGACCTGATCAACAGGATCGACAGTCTGAATCGAAGCAATCTCAGTTCTCGATGCTTCTTTGCCATCGATAATATTGATTTGATAGGTGACACTCTTTGTGCCGTTTTGACCAGGAGTTTGTACTGCAGAGTAGCCCACGGGTTGGTCGCCATCTTTTACTTGCTTGGTAGTAAAGGCAACAGGTTCGTTCTGTGTAATAGTCTGTGTCCCCTCGCGCCATACGTGGACAAGCATATTGCTGGTCAATGGAGTTGTGACGTCGGGTGATACTCGGTCGTCACTCGCTAAATGAATCCCTTTTTCATTAAGCATGTCGCCTACAGTTTTTGCTTGACTACGCGCTGTTGTTGTTGCGCCGTAAAGTGTAAATGTAAACGGCGTGGCGCGGTGGATTGTCATCACAAGGCTTGCGCCTTCATCGACAATGTCACTTGATTGAGTAATGGTTGTCGTATCTTCGTCATAAAGCGTAATACCAGCGCTCTTCGCGATTTCCTGGGCACTTTGATACGGAGTGATGATTTTTTGCCTGGTCATACCATCAACCACGATCACTGGACGGGCACGATAAATATTGACATCGTATTCACTACCAACTAATTTAGTGGCTGCCGCTGGCTCAACCGCATCGGCTGAATCAACGGTAATGGCTGCTTGTTTTAGTGCGTCGCCCACCGTTTCAGCATTCGTCGAAATAACCACCTGGTTACCGCGATCGTGAATTGTCACCAGGTGAGCTCCTTGTGCGCCCGTCGAAATAGCACCGGCGTGACTAACTGCAACGAAAATAGCAACGACCAACAATACTGTCGCCGCCAAGCCGATACTCAACAACCTGAGTAGTGTGGTGGATCTATGGATAAGACTCTTCATACTGATAGTACACCCCGAGTGTGTTCTTATTAGTATAGCAAATGTCAGGCGAGAATCCAAAAGCCATAAGTACTATATTTTTTCGAGTCGTGCGTATTCAGCATTGAGTTTTTTGGTCTGGCCGTTATCAAAAAGAATGGTCAGCGCCAACCCATCAACCTCAAGAACCTGGCCATTGCCAAACGCACTGGAGCGCACGGTATCACCGATCGAAAATGGCTCGTCGGTATAGAATTCTTCCTCTTGGCGAACGTATGGCTGGACAGTTGTCGCTGCTACCTGATCACCCATATCGGTAATAAAACGCGACATGGCATTATAGCCGCGTTGACCGAATTGCAGACGACTCTGCGCATAGGTCAGGTGAAGCTCCTCACGGGCACGCGTCATCCCGACGTAGGCGAGGCGCCGTTCTTCTTCAAGTTCTGCTGGCCCCGCTTCGTATACCCGAGCGTGCGGAATAATTCCTTCTTCCATCCCAACAATAAAGACCACGGGAAATTCGAGACCTTTGGCTGCGTGAAGCGTCATAAGTGTTACTTTTTGGTCGTGACTACCCATATCTGCGCTCGACATCAGCGCCACTTCCTCGAGAAAATCCGGCAGACTCGCGAAAGTCTGAGCATCAGAAAGAAGCGCGCCAATATTAGCTTCTCGATCCTCTGCCTGAGGCGTCCCGTCGAGAATATAGTCGCGATAACCTGTCAGACCAATGAGTTTTTCAATTATTTCGGCGGGGTTTGCTGTTTCGAGCAGTGCTTGCACTGTGCGCAGTTTTCCGCCTAAAGACACCAGCGCTTGCTTAGCGCGCGACGTCACAGTGCTCGTCTGCTCGACGTTAATCAGCGCCGAGAGAATATCTAGACCGCTACTTGCTTGCCACACGAGGAATCTCTCAAGGCTCGTTTCACCAACGCCACGCGTCGGGACATTTACAATTCGACTAAAACTCATGCGGTCATTCGGCTGGTACACAAGCCGTAGGTACGCAATAATATCCTTGATTTCTTTACGGTCGTAAAAACGTACTCCACCGACAATTTGATATGGAATACGCAAACGCAAAAATGCCCGTTCTAGCGTATAGCTCTGAGCATTAGTCCGATACAGCACGGCAAAATCGCCAAATTGGCGTGCCTTCATAGAAACGTGTGATGAAATCCGTTCGGCAACCAGCTGAGCCTCAGCAGCTTCGTCGTATACACCATGAACTTGTACCGGCGCACCTGGACCTTCGACAGTCCATAGTTTCTTATCAGTACGTTGCACGTTTTTGGTAATCACATTACTCGCAGCATCAAGAATATTGCCGGTACTACGATAATTTTGCTCTAGTTTAATAACCTTTGCACCCTTAAAATCACGTTCAAAATTAAGAATGTTCGTAAAATCTGCTCCACGCCAACTATAAATCGACTGCCAGTCGTCACCCACGACACAAATATTACGCTGATCGTTGACAAGTGACTTGACGATGGCGTACTGAGCAGCGTTGGTGTCCTGATACTCATCAATAAGAATATGTTTAAAGCTCATTTGCCATTTTTTACGTATGTCTGGCGCCTCGCGAAACAGCCGTACTACCTCAAGAAGCAGATCGTCAAAATCCAGCGCACCAGCGGTATGACGAAGCTCTTCGTAACGAGCATAGATTTTGGCGATGTTTTTTTGGTATGGATACTGGCTAGACGCCTCGTATTCGTTAGGGTCGAGCATTTCATTTTTGGCTGTCGAAATTGCACTACTAACTGATTGAGCTTTTACTTCTTTGTCGCTAATCGAAAGTTGTTTCATGACTTGTTTAATCAGGCCGCGACGATCATCTTCGTCATAAATCACAAAGTTACGAGTAATGCCAATGGCCTCGCCTTCGAGCCTTAGCATCCTGACACAAATGCCATGAAAGGTTCCCATCCATGGCATAAAGCCCCGATTACTACTATCTTGCCCAAGTAAAACTCCTAAACGCTCGCGCATCTCGCGGGCAGCTTTATTGGTAAAGGTCACTGCCAGAATCTCATTCGGCCAGATTGATTCATGGGCAACCAAATAGGCGATGCGGTGCGTCAATGTTTTAGTTTTGCCACTACCAGCGCCGGCCAAAATAAGCAGCGGTCCAGAGGTCGTCTGTACCGCTTCGGCTTGCGCCGGATTTAATCCCTCAAGAATATCCATTGTATCTAGTATAGCTTAAAGATGAGGGAGAACGAAGAAGTAAACGGCGGCGCCTATGCCAGCTCCCGCAACGAGGAGAGCAAGGATCCATACAATAATCATCCAGCTCGACTTCTTTTTAGCTGTTACCGCTGGTTTTTTGTAGGCTTCAGTGTCAAATATCGTACTTGTTGGCTGGTCACCCGTGCTTGGTTGTTCGGTGTACTGTTGCGGAATTGAGGTAGGGCCAACGGGAACATCAGTTGAAGGTGCGTTTGGCGCCATAAACTGCGACTCTGGACTTGAGACGTCGCTCCCTTCGTCACCTTCGATTGAAAGCAAGTTGTTTTGCAGCTCAGCGGGAAGTGGCGTGTCGTTTTCTATAGGTAGATCGTCGGAGGTTGGCTCTGGCGTAACGACGGGTTCGGGAGCTGACTCTATAGGAGCAGAAGGTGCTGGACTAGCTGAAACGTTAAGTGGTGAGGTATGCATATCAGTTGAAAAAGCCCCGAGTGGTCGCTTTTCGACCTGCGCACCAGGGAGAAATGGCGAATCGAGCGGTGCGGCAGGCTCACTACTTAAACTATTTGTAATTTCATTTGCGATTTTAGCAATGTCAGGATCTTCGGCCTTAGGCGCTGGACCAGCGGATGCCATAGCACCTGGAGTAAATGGATGAAAGTCGATTGGATCCGGCATATTCGTGTCAGTAACTGTCGGCGACGGCGTAACACTTTCAGGCACAGCGACAGGTTGTGGAGTCTCAGCTACGGGAGTATTGGTGGTCACAAGAGGCGTACTGCTGCGCATATCAGACGAAGGATGGACAACATCCATGAAACGTCCTGAACTACGACGCTCCGCTAGGGGCGCTGGGGCGGGCTTGGACACATTCACCGTAATGGGCACACCGTCGGGTGCTGGGGCTGCTGTAGCCGGAGTCGCCCCAGTGGGCGCCGCTTGAAGTGAATTTACTGCCCGGTCTAGTTCGTCAAAATCAATATCTTTCATATACCACCCCTATACTTTTGCTGCCGAGCCTTTATTATGTGCCTTTTTGATAATCTCATTAAATTCGTGCGCCTTTAGACTTGCACCGCCAATTAGGAACCCGTCGACATCAGGAAGTGCTAAATAATCACTAGCATTGTCCGCCGTAACGCTGCCGCCGTACAGTACCTGGATTGCTTCGGCTGCTTTTGTGCCATACAGATGTCGAATCTGTGAACGGATAGCGCGGATAGCATGCGTTACATCACTAGGCTGCGCGTTTTGGCCAGTGCCAATCGCCCAGACAGGCTCATAGGCAATGACGACTCTGTCGAGTTCTTCGCTCGTGATGTTTGCAAGGCCGCCAATCAACTGATCATGGAGGACAGCTTGAGTTTCATCTTCACTTTTTTCAAAGGCTGTCTCGCCCACGCACAAAATCGGCATAATATGGCTACGGATGGCTGCTTGGACCTTGGCGCGAATATCTTTGTCCGTGTCATGGAAAATATGACGACGTTCTGAATGACCCACAATCGCATATTCTACAACCCCTCGAAGTTGAGCCGCCGAAATTTCCCCCGTAAATGCGCCCGCATCACGCCAGTAAAAATTCTGAGCCGCTAACTTAAATTGACGATGATTCACTTGGAGACTAAGAGACTGCAATGCAAGAGAAGTCGGCGCCAGGACGACTTCAACATCACGGTGAACCTTCACAAGTTTTGCTAATTGATGAAGATACAAACTGGCCTCACCAACATTGAGGTTCATTTTCCAGTTGCCAACGATCAGTGTTTTATCTCGTGCCATCGCCTACATATCACTTATGGTTATTAGTGTTAGTGTACACTTTTTTTTGAGGTGAGTCTAGCAAGCTTTCGATACCTGGCAGCTTGTCGCCAGCCATAAGTTCCAGGCTTGCGCCGCCGCCCGTTGAGACATAGGTAAAGCTTTTACCATCGTTTCCATCCCATCCAAGCACAAATTCTGTCGTATCGCCGCCACCAATAATCGAGGTGATGTTCGGATGTGAGGCCAGTTCAAGTGCCAGGCGGGCTGAACCATGAGCAAACGCAGGAATTTCGGCGTAACCAAGCGTTCCGTTCCAAACCACCGTTTGTGCGGTATCGATGACACTGACTACCTTTTCAATCGTGACATCTCCGATATCGAGAGCAATGTCACTCGTCCCTATTTCGCCAATCGGCTTATTCTGCCTGGTTTCACGAGCAGAAATCTCAGAGGCAACGGCGAGGTCGCTCGGCAAAATAATAAAGTCGTCTATGTCATCACCAACTTTGGCGCGAGCCGCCTCGTAGATTTTGTTAAGTTCGTAGTGTTGGTCCTGCTCAACTTTACTCGCACCGACATTTACGCCCTTGTACGCCAGGAAGGTATTCGCCATGGCACCACCGATAATAATTTTGTCAGCAACCGCAACAAATCGTTCGATGACAGCAATTTTATCACTGACTTTCGCCCCACCCATAACTGCGATAAGCGGTCGTTTTGGAGCCTCCATAGCCTCAGTAATCGTTGTATATTCTCGCTCCAAAAGGAGCCCTGAAACACTCGGAATATACAGTGTAATTGCATGCGTACTGGCATGGGCCCTATGAACCACGCCAAATCCGTCCTGTACGAAGTATCGTGCACCGGTACTTTTGGCCAGTTTACGAGCAAAATCGTGATCGTCTGCCTCTTCACCCTTGTAATATCGCAGGTTCTGAAGCAACGTCACGCTCGGGTAGGCACCCCGTTTAACCGCTTGGAACACCTTGTCACCAATACAGTCATCAACAAATCGCACGTCGCGCTTTAATAGTTGCGCTAATCGCTTGGCAACCGGCTCGAGGCTAAGGCTCGGGTCTTTGCCCTCGGGCCGCCCCATATGACTCATAATAACGACCCTACAGCCTCGGTCTAATAAATACTCAATCGTAGGCAGACTTGCCCTAATCCGTAGATCATCGCCAATCTTGCCAGCCTTAGTCATTGGCACGTTATAGTCGGCTCGTACAAGCACGGTTGTATGGTCTAACGGTACATCACGAATTGTCAGTTTAAAAAAGCTCATATCCCACCCTATACTTTATACGGCTATTTTATCACGGTCACGCTTATTTTTTGTCTATTTAAGCACGCGAACTTTTATCGTATCTGTCATGCCGATAATTCCTGGCTGCAATCCACTGACAATAATTACTGTCGTCTGGTCTGCACCAAAGAAACCTTCTGCTTTTAACTCTTTGGCGAGTTCGTAACCTGCCTCGGCGCCATCTGGTCGAACATAGCTTCGATTAGCATAACTCAGCCCTAGTTGTTGGGCTGTACGAAGTTCACTCGTCACACTAAGAATCGGCAGGTTTGGACGGTGAGCTGCAATGTTACTCGCTGTTGCGCCAGACCTCGTTTCGGCGATAATGGCAGATACTCCTAGTTGCTCAGCCAGGCTAACCGCAGCAGTACTAATTGCATCAAGCTGCATGTTTTTTGCGGACACAACGTCATGAATTGGTGCGACAGGTGCATTATCCTGGGTATAGAGAATTACTTTTTTCATAGCTGCGACAGTTTCGAGTGGATAGTCGCCATTGGCCGTTTCATCTGATAACATGACGGCGTCAGCACCCTGAATGACAGCGTTTGCAACGTCACTTACCTCCGCACGAGTCGGTTCAGGACTCGTAACCATACTCGCCATCATCTGCGTTGCGACAATACTCAGTTTGCCGTGCTTGCGGCACAGTGCAATGATGCGGCGCTGTACGATTGGCACGACCTCGGCGCCTGCTTCAACCGCCAGGTCCCCGCGCGCTACCATCACGCCGTCGCTCGCCTTAACAATTTCTTCGAGAACGTCGTCTTTGATCGCAGCCTTAGTCTCAACTTTGGCAATAATCTGAGCCTGCGATCCGCCCGCAACCAGGATTTGACGAAGGTTATTGATGTCTTCAGCCGATTGAATGAAGCTAATCGCTACATAATCAATATCCTTAGTCAGGCCATACTCGATATCTTTCATGTCTTTAGGGGTTAAGATGTCACCACCAAAGTCAGTATCAGGCAAGTTAATTCCCTTTTTGCTCATCAGAATTCCGTCGTTTTCAATACGAACCTTCAAGGCAGTTTTAGAGGTAATTTCAATTACCGTTGTACGGACTTTACCGTCAAAGATATAGATTGGCTCGCCAACTTTAACCTTTTCAGCGAGGTTATACTGGATCGGCAGGACATTACCGTTATGTTCGCTGGCGTTATCGAGGATAATCTCGTCGCCCTTTTTTACCTCATAGTGATTGTCGATTAGGGTACCAAGACGGATTTTTGGCCCCTGAAGGTCTTGTAAAATTGCGACAGGCTTGCCAGTTTTCTGGCTGGCGTCACGTATCCATTTGATCTGTTCATCACGCTCGGCATAATCACCATGGCTGAAATTAAGGCGGAATCCATTCACACCGGCCTCGGACAACTCTTCAATCATCTCTGGATTACTGGTTGATGGACCTATAGTTGCAAGGATTTTGGTTCGTTTAAAAATAATACTCATATTGAAATACTGACCCTTTTTAATCTGTTAATATAATGCTTTTTAGTTATTTTAATCGCTCGTTTTGGTGATCCCAAGGAGAATCGAACTCCTATTGCCAGGATGAAAACCTGGTGTCCTAACCGTTAGACGATGGGACCATCAAAATGAATGATTAAACCTGTTTTTTGACTAAAAAGCCTTGTCATTGTAACAAAAAAACCTCTGTTTGACCAGGGGCTTACGGGCTAAATTGTTTGAGTGGGTGGTGGGCGCCGGGATAAATCCTCCAACGCCCACCAGTCCCAGTTCTCAGCAGAACCCCCATGCGTACGCAAGCCTGTAGTGCCGAGGTTGCAGAAGACCCAGGGAGTGCTCCCAGATCTCCTCGATCCCAAGAACAGCCATGGGCGGTTCGGTGGCGTAGATGACCTGGCCGTACTCGCCAATCGTCCGACTGACCGTTCCATGCTCGAGAGCGAGGGCAAGCCCGGCGGCGATCAGCCGTGGTGCATCACCCCTGCTTCCCTTTTCGGGGAGCTTGGCGCCGAGGGCGTTCAGCTTGAGCAACACGTTGCTCTCACAGTCACCCTCGAGGCGATAGTTCTCCCCATCGATGATGGATGGGATTCGACCGGCGATTCGTTCGATGGTTTTTGCGTCCTGACGGGCGCGCTTTTCGGCTGCACGATCGAACGCCGCCTGATTACGGATCCTAGCCATGGTTATGCTCCCTAGAAACGAACGTTCGCACTTCGTAATATTGCAACGAAGCGTCATGATCCCGATGATCACAAGCTTATGCTTGCCCTCTTTATACCCCCGCTAAGTATCTTTGTCAAACAAAAAAACACCCACAAGGGTGTATCTAACAAAGTGATGCTCGAGCGGGGCGCGGATAGAACTAAGTCTTCCGCACCCCACTCGTGTTGTAAGCCGGCCGACTAGGCCATCAGGCCTACGCCGCCATGGAGCTCCTTGCGGAGGGCCTCGATGCCGACGAGCATGGGCTGACCAGCGTGGGTCCGCGCGATCCTGCGGTGCTCGAGCCGACGACGGCGCGCAAATACCTGACTTCCCTGCCGACGGCGCTCATTGCGCTTGCGCTCGAGCTCCTCGAGCGACGGACGCCGGAAGGCGGTGACTCGACCCTGAGCATCGCGCTCGGGCACGAGCTGACCGTGTCGATGTTGCCTTCGGAGAAGCGGGAAGAGCTCCGTTGCCGGACAGGGTGCCTGAACGGTCGTTTCGACCTGCTCGGAGAGGTCTTGGGCGGCCTCGCGAAGGTTCTTGCCCTTCAGGCTGCCGTTGTTGTCGAGAATCGCAGTTGCAGTGCGCAAAGCCGTTTTCTTCAAGATAAAACCCCTCTCGAGGGCTCGCGTGCATCTCAGGGCGGATCCCTTTGATTGCACTTAACAAGGCAATATACGCCGTTTGACATTTAATGTCAAATAGTATCTCATTTAGCGCCGTTCTCAATATACCCACGCTACATCTGGTGTATGTCGTCTGAAACCGCTTGTGCTTTTACTCATTTCATTGTGTAAAGCATTGACATTTTGGCACTATTGTGGTAAATTGGTAAACATCAGTTGTCCGAGGTGTGAGGACCCAGGATAGCGGAGGATCGTTAACAAATCAGATCATTACAATGCATATCTTACGCAACCTGCAAATGTAGCGTCGTATGTTGATCCTATCCCCTATCATCAATGTATAACGCTGCATTTGCAGCAGTTTGAATCGAGCCCCTTAATGGGGTTCTTCAGACTCAAGCGAAAGATCTATGTTACATACCGTTACCACTTACCTTTTCTTGGTGCATTGGTTGACACCGTGGCGATGAACAAATCGTCGCTATCGTGTCAACCAAAGCCATGCTGCGGGAGACAAACCACATGAAATTCATTTTGTGTGGGGATTCCCGCACCGATTCAAGGAAGGTAAGACCATGTCAACACGAAACCTGAAGTCAGTTCAGGGAGTGACACGTCGCAATGGCTCGGCGGCAATCGCCGCTGAGGTCCGTGCGCGTGCCGAGGCAGTTGCTGCCGAGGAGAAGAAGCTCGAGGCCGCCAAGAAGGACGCCGACATCGCTCACGCGGCGGAGGTTCAGTCCATCAACGACGACCTCGCGCCCCTCGGTGAAGAGAAGACCCAGATCCTGGCGATTCTCGGAGTCACCAAGACGGCCAAGAAGGACAAGGACAAGCCCAAAGACGACGACTCCAAGAAGAAGGACAAGGCTCCCAAGGCCAAGCCCGACGATGAGGAGCCGAAGCCCAAGGACAAGGACAAGAAGCCCAAGCCCAAGGACGACGACTCCAAGAAGAAGGACAAGGCTCCCAAGGCCAAGCCCGACGATGAGGAGCCGAAGCCCAAGGACAAGAAGGCCAAGAAGGACAAGAAGGTCCCCCCGCGTGTCCGCACGCGCTGGGATCCCCGCACCTGGACTGCTCTCGAGCGGATCGTGGGTGTCATCCTGGCCATCGTCGGCATCGTCATCGCACTGCTGACCGGTCACGGCCTTCTCCACCCCATTGGGGTGGACTGGCACGGACCGATCATGATCGTCATCGCGACCATCATCAAGGCAGTTCTCGGCATCGGCTGGGTGATCATCTGGATGCTCGTCGGCTTCTACGGAGGAGCCTGGCTGGTATTCGCGATCAACCGTCGGATTCACCGGAACGACCCGCCCCCTACCGCACCCGCGGCATGAGACGGAGGACGTGGGGTGGTGTACACTCCGTAGGTTCGCCTACAGCGGTGTCACGGCCGCTACGTCCACTCAACCCATCCATTCCCTGGGGTTACAATTAGGGACAAGTTGACCTAAGGAGGTCATCATGCAAGACACGTGGCGACGCAAAGGCTTCATTGCCAGCGTCATCGCTCTCGTTGTCGTCGTGCTCATCGCGTTCGGCCTTCAAGTCGACTGGGTGGGTATCTACAACAACATCACCGGCAAGACCAGCACCACTTCAACAACGCCCCCGGCGTCTCTGGTCGTCACTCCGGCCGATCTTCTGAAGGCCCACTACAAGCCGGCCCTGTGCACGAGCGATGCGTACCTTCCGTACAGCCTCGCAACGACACCGGGCCGCGTCGTGACCCTGGGACCCAGTATCCCGTTCGCGTCCTCGGACCCGAGCCAGATCCTGCCCCAGAAGTTCGCGCACAACTGTGGTGACCCCACCGAGGTCGACATGGACATCCAGATGTGGAAGAAGGTGAACGTGGACGGTCACAACGTCTACGCAGCCAACGCTTCCTGGATGGACACGTGCGAGGCAACAGCGGACAAGAAGGGCCTCCGGGCCGGCTTCTTGACGTTCGAACCCAAGCACGGAACGGACGAGTTCGTCACCAAGCAGTACACAGTCTGCGCCGAACTCGACAACGCCCTGTGGCTCGGTCTGGGAGTACCGGTGGTTGCGCCTGAGAAGTCGCTCTACAACTGGTACATTCCTGTTCAGGTGTCGGGAGGACTGCCTCGCGTAGCTCTCGACCCGGTTCCGGATACCCTGGCCGTGGCCAAGTTCACGGTGAACGACAAGA
>Ga0207695_10003754_pt1 | contig 21108 bp, 26 predicted proteins | sample KBSC54metaG_FD_184354 | JGI IMG/M metagenome (GOLD analysis project Ga0207695, IMG submission 184354) | Corn rhizosphere microbial communities from Kellogg Biological Station, Michigan, USA - KBS C5-4 metaG (SPAdes) (version 2) | ecosystem: Host-associated > Plants > Roots > Rhizosphere > Soil...
GCGAGTTTATCGACCGCAGAGCTGGCGCCGTTCGTCAGGTCTGTTAGCGCCTTGGAGAAGTTACCGTGAGCCGCGTCGTAACTAGCCGCGAACATCCCATAGATGGCCTTGCCGGCGGCTTCACTGGCATCGATGAGCGCCAATGTGTTTGCCAGAACAAGCTTCAGCACGAACGACAGTCCTTCTGCTGCGAACTTAGCGATGTTGGATGAGTTGGCCCAATCGACGAAGGAGGACACGAGCTCGGCAATCTTCGGCAAGATCGGTGTCAGGACTTGATTGACGAAGCCCTCGCCGATCGACACCAAATCCACAATCCCGTCATGCAGTTTCGTTGCGGCATCTGCCGCCTGATGGCTTAGAACCAGCCCGAACGCGCTGGCCTTATCGGCCGCCTCTTCAAAACCCTTGGCGCCTTCGTTCATCAGCGGGATCATTTGAGCGCCGGCTTTGCCCCACAGCATAGTGGCAATGGTGGTTTTCTCGATCCCGTCTTTCGAAGCTGCAAACCGATCGGCGATTTCGGGCATGGCCTGGGTTAGCGTCTTCACATGCCCATTGGCGTCGGTCAGGCTCACACCAAGCGCCTTGAAGGCGGCAGTCACCTGTTTATTGCTGCCCGCGGCAGCCTGATCCATGTTCTTGGCGAGTTTCACCAGCGAATTGGAGAAGTCCTCGGTCGAAAGATCGGACAGCTTGGCCGCGTAAGCAAACTTGGTGAAATCCTCCACGGACATGCCGACCTGCTGTGCGGCCTTACCCATCTTGTCCATGTGCTCGACGGTCTCGCCGATGATATCCGCGACCTTCTCGATCGCCAGCGCGGCAATCACGCCTTCGGCCATGCTCTTGAGGTTTTCAAGGAATTCACCCAGCGACTGCTGGGCGTCCTTGATGCCTTTCTTGAACTCAGCCGTTTCAAGGCCAAGATCAACCCTCAACGCCCCTACCACGCTAGAAAGACTCATCTGATGTCTCCATTCTTGTCGTTGCAAATCTGATGTCGAGAGTTTCTTGAAAAGATGCTTTCCCAGTCGGGTTTGGCGACGATTACGCCCGTGTTTTCAAACACTTTCAGCGTCATCACAGATCAAAACCACCCAACTTTTATGTTTAAAATCGCTTCCATTGCGTATGTTGGAGGAGCACCGGTCTTTAAAGGCTAACGATTTGAACATTTTAGTACCCCCCCCGTGCTGTTGTAATTCCATGGCTCCATGCTCATGCCGCCTGTCCTTCCAGCGTGTGCTGTTGGATGAAGGTGAGAGCTCGTTCGCTGCCCTTGGTAGCCAAGAGCTTGGCCGCCTGGCCTTGGTCTTCGAATGTGAGCCGCCCAACAGCATCGGCAATTGCTGGGTACTCCGCGGATAGGCTGGTCACGAGTTGGGGATAGTAAATTGGAACCGTGAGTGGTTTCCTTGGCGCCGCTTGAGACCGCGAGCCGATCGCCTGCGATGGCGTGTTGTGCTGGGTAATATCCTTCTGAGTAATATCCTGAGTAATATCTGGTACCCGTACGGGTACTATGGCGGTACCCGCACGGGTACCTTGGAGCTCCATTTGGGTACCTTGGGCATCGATTTGGGTACTTTGGAACGACGTGACGTCACGTGTGACGGGCTCCAAAGTACCCGTGTGGGCACCAATCAAGGTGTCCATGGTGCCCATAAGGGTACCTATCGCGGTGTCCTTCGTACCCGTGTGGGCACCTTGGCCGGCGTCACCAGAAGACTCGTCCGTCTCTAAGGTACCCACATGGGTACCTTGGGAGCACGGCGACAGCGCGTCGTCTGCATCTTCCATAGTACCCGCACGCGCACCTTTGACTTCTGCTCCATTGGTACCCGCATGGGTACCTTGGCGCCGGTTGGCGATGTTAAACGCGACCTCGGCATCGCCGCGGACCTTGGCTTCGCTCGATAGTCGGAGCAGGGCTGCCCAGTTGAACGTGTAGTGGGAGAGATGGCGCGGGCCACCCGGATTGAACCATGTAATGAGGTTGGCGCTCCTGAGCTCCACCTTGGCCTTCTTGATGGCACTGAGATGCACGCCGAGCTCTACAGCCACTCTGGCCTCACCTGGAAAGCACTGACGGGTCTTCGCGTCCATGCAGGCAATGAGCTTGATGCCCAGACGCCTTGCGGTCGGAGAGAGGCCTGCGCATGTATTGAACGCTTCCACAGCTTGCCAGCGCATACCGGCAAGCTGTTGGGGTGTCATGCCTTCAGGATCTTCGAATTCGTGGTGATGGGCGTGATCAGCCAAGTCCCGCCTCCACGGATGCCCTGTCCGAGCGAGATAAAACCCGAACCTGAGAGTGCAGGATGTAGCGCGCATGGCGGCCCGCGAACGGGCCACCATGATTTTCACTTCTCGTTTCGATCAACAATCCGCACTCTGTGCGAAGCGCATGGACGTAGGCGGACCAGCGCGGGCCAGGATGGTCGATCGGGGTACATCCTGATCGACCTGCCTTCATCAGTTCAAGCAGTGCCCAGGCATCTCGCCCCAGCACTGTGAACTTGCGGCCGGCGGGAAGTTCTTCAGCAGAAAGTTTCAGCTTCATGGGCGAACGACCTGGCGATGCGAAGCCCAACCCGCGTGGCGTATGCGAAAGACCGGAATGCGGCGTTGTGGAGAGTGGCGATGACGATTGCGCTTTGGTGCGCAGATGGTGTAAGAGGGTTTCATCTGAAATATTCCTTCGGCTCGCATGGCGGTTGCACGCCAGCGAGCCTTTTTCTTTTAAGCTGCGATTTTGGTGAGGACGGCGTCGGGCTGAGATTTCAGCCAGGCCATCAGATCCTCGGTGAGGATCAAGCTGCGTCGGCCGAACTTTTTGAAGCGAAGTTCACCGCGCGCTGCCGATTTGTAGAGGGTCGATCTGCCAACGCCAGTCATCTTGGCTGCTTCGGCGATTGTCATGCTGATCTGCATTTGATGCTCCATTTCTCCCGTTGTTTGTTGGGATGCTTCGAGCAATGCGCCAAACAAAAAACCTCGGCTAGATACCGAGTTTAAATTGGTTGGAAAGGGGTACGGTTTCCAATTTTTAGATGGAAACGGGGACGGTTTTCAATTCGAGAATTCCGTCCTTCTTGAGCTGCCTTATGTCATTTCGAAGTGATTCAATCGTCACGCCAGGGAATTGAGGCGCAATCGCTATAGCAATTGTAAGGTTCTTTTGTTTCCGAGAGTTCCCTGGAGCAATTAAATATGCCTTCACTGCCGCCAGTACTTGGATACGGCGTGAACCGGCCGACTGCGATTGGCGACCCTTACGCCTTCCCTTTGCAGATTGCAGCGCTTGTACGGACGCAGCGGCAATACCGGTCTTCTCCATCCAAAAAGTATTAAGTGAATTAGAGAAGTTAAGAGCCATCACTGCGTGTTCCCAACTATTTTCGCTGGACCGTATATTCTCTAGAAAAGCGTTGGCAGCGCCAATTAATTGAACCGCGAATTCCTCAAGGGAAAGCGGTTCGACGTTCAAGTAAAGCGGCCAGACAATAAGTTCGCCCTCATTATTCTCCTGATAGCTTCCCTCAATTGTCGGAAATCCAGCGTGCGTTAGAACTTCCTTTGCGTCCTTTATTGCACCCTCAACAGTCAAAGTTACGACCTCTTGCGGGTCCATAACTTCGTTATCTGAATAGCGAGAAACAACTCGCTTCCAAAGTCCGCGCTCAAGGTAACTTAAAACTTTTGCCATCGCACCACCTATGCGACACCTTTAAGGATGCTGGGCAGGCGGTGGTGTTGCCGCCGTTCGGATGGCCATCCTAGCCCAGCAATTTCGAGGTACGCCGCTACCCGCGCTCCCGACAAGGGGCGCCAGCGTGAGTTAACTCAATTTTCCACAGTCATCACACGTGCAGATTTTCACCATTGACAGTTTGTTGGAGTAGTCCAGAGAAGATCTGGCATTTAAGCCGCCCGTAGTCGTCATCCTCAGCAATCTCTTCAAGCGGACATATGGTCGTATAGGCGATTGCCTTAGCCTGCAGCACTTCCAGCGACGAGCCATCCAACTCTTCGATTTTTGTGAATAGGTGTTGTTCAATATTCAATAATCGTAGCTTTTCCTTCTCCAACTCTGGCAGCTTTACGGCAGCATCGACTTCTGCGCACTCGGCCAACCAACCATCAAGTGCTTTGAGGATCTCATCCCTGTTAGCAACCTTGCTTTCATCAACTCTCCACCCGATGGGGCCAGGGGAGAGAAAATATGTGGCGCATTGGCATTTCTGTAAGTGCTCCTGATCATGTTTTCCGTAGTACTTGCCTGACAGCGGAGCACACAGATCCATGACGTCACTATGGCGTGCTCGCAAACGAGCAGGCTTGGAAGGGTATTGGCTTAGCGCAAGATGTTCGGCATCAGCCCACGCTGAGCTAGCGGCGCGCCACGCTTTTTCAGCTAAGAGATAGTCGTGCACGAGCCTCCGCACTCGGCCACTGGTCGCGTTCTGCTTTGCAGTTGCAAAGCTGGGCAAAAAAGCCAGAGCTGCTGAAATCATTTTTATCACCTTTCGTCGGTTCAAATTTACTGAATCGCCCGGGCGAAGTGATTTGTGCGCGACATCTTTGTCTTGGTGATGGCTAGACATGGCTCTGTCCTCAAAAATTGAAACGACATTCCTTACGCGTTGATGAGAACAACGCGGCTTTGTAGGGCCTAACAACGCATGGTTGGGCTGACACTGGGCAAGGTTGACGCCTTGCTTTCAGCTCGACTTTGTGTTAACAGGATATATGTCAAAGTCAAGAGATAGTGATAACACAAAATTAAAAAAGAAGATGGGCCGACCAGTGACCACCGGCAAGGGCGAGCTAATCGGTGTCCGACTGCAAACAGACCTTTTGGGCGCCGTAGACAAGCACCAGGAAGCCACAGGCGCGGAATCCCGAGCTGCAGCTATCCGCCAAGTGCTGACTGACTTCTTCAAGCGCAAGGGCCTGCTGTGATAGGCAGCCATGGCATAAGCCATTCTTTCGGCGGACATGAGGCCGGACCATCTCTCCACGGAAATCCTGCCATAGGAAATATTGGAGATGAGCATTCAAACGGCTCCCCCGCACTCATGGGAGTGTTGCTTTTGGCGATGGTTGCATACCGTGTGCTGCAATCGGCGGGAGCTTGTTTCGCGCGGCGCAGGCTAGGCGAAGGCCTGAGCGCGCCCGATGCTCTGCGCCGTATCGCTACCGAAATCCTGAAGTGCACGGGACTGCTATGACTGATACTGCCACGCAAGGGGCTATAGCGGCAGCAAGGGCCTGCATGGACAAGGTGCTTGGGCACCTCATGCACTCGATAGCGCTTCACGAGAACAATGAGATTTTCGTCTATTCCGATTTGCTTGCTTCCCAAATCCCAGAATCCTATGCCGCTAATGCTTTCAATCTGACCCGAGATGCTCTCTTTCGCTACAGTATCATCAGGCTCTGCGCGTTGTGGGAAAGAGACACCAGTGCGGCTGCCGAAACGATTCCAAGGGTGGTTCACATTGTCGATAACCGCGCCGTCATTTCAGCGTTGATGCAGGACACATGCAGCTTGTGGGCGGAGAACGTCCCGCGAATATCTCATGCGTATGAAGACCCGCAAGAAGCTGCTGGGATACAAGAAGCTATTGAGCAATCAGAATGGTCGTTTGGACGGCAGCAGGGGGCCAGGGCGGGCTGGGAGCTGCGCCGCGCTATCCGAAACACGAAAGCGGTGATGTTCTCCCCGGAATGGGCTCGGCTCCAGAATTTTCGAGATAAGCACATCGCGCATGCCATCGCGTCCACGAGAAGGGAAATAGCGGGCGGCCCCATTGCACTGCCCGAGCGACGAGCGGAGATTGACCTCCTCGACAAAACCATAACGGTGGTGCGAGATCTGTATTGCTGGGTGAATGGATCAGACTTCGATTTCAAAAACAGTCGAGAGATCAGGCGAGGCCACTCGGAGGCGCTGTGGGAGGGCTGCACCATAAAACCACTGCGATGAGGTCGTGGAATTTCGTTCACGGCGGCGAAGTGGTGCCCTCCAACTCAAAAGGGGCTTTTGATAATTATCTCACTCGCAGTTAAACGTGCAGCCGTTGAAATACTGGCTGGTTGAATTGTTGCGATAGTAATTCGTGCCCACGTTGCCGGTATATGGATCGATATTCCCCTTGTAAGAGAAATTGTCTTGAACGGTATTGTTCGGGCTGCTGCGGTAGTAGGGCTGAACGTAAGTTCCGTTGCTGCGATAATAGCCCTGAACATACTCATCTGCTCGAGCTAGGCCGGCCGTCGCAAAGGCAATACAAAGAATAAGAACAAATCTAATAAGCATTCTATTTCTCCCTTTTGTACCCGTTGCCACGAAAACGGATACGTGTGCCATTCGCTAATTTCGCGACCATCGAGCGAAAGGCTTGAGTTCATTGCCTAGTTTGCAATGGCGGCGCATCAATCACCGGAAGCTTGGCGACGATATCGAGCGCAAACTTCCTCAGGGAGTTAATGGGCACTTTGACCGTGACGGGCTCACCACCTTCAATGCCGATGACCAGCTGAGCCATGACGCTCGGGCGTTGCCAGATCATCTTAATAGAGTTTGCGGCAAGAACTTTTTCAGTCATTCGAATGCTCTTTGCAAACTTGGGGTAAGGGAGAGCTCTGCAGTGGCCCGCGCATCCGCATCACATGAAGACCGGTGAGGCGGCCCTCAGAACGTTATACGCATACCAACTGATACGCCGTGCATCCACAGGTCATCCCGGTAAACATGCGTCTTCAGCAAACTCGGATTAAGCAGACTATTGCTTGCAGCATCGCTAGCTAGCGCGAGATTGTTTGCCCAGATTGCCTGATAGCCGGCGGTCAGGGCTACAGCCTTCGAAATCTTGTATTCGGCCGTCAGAGCCACATCAGCCACGACGCTACCGGCGAAAGTGTTTCCGCTCCGGAAAGCGCCAATGAAGGTTTGTGCAGCGCCGGAATACTCCTGAATCTGGTTATAAGACTGGTTTTGATACATGCCAATCTTGCCTGACAGCGAAATCTGGAACGGGCTAGAATTGTCAAACGCGGACAATTCAGCGCCGATCTGAGCACCCAATAGCGCATTCCCGGTATCGTAACGTCCGCGAGCCACTGTCGTGTTGATTTGCGTGTCGAGGACATCAGCGATGTTCAAGGCGCGCAGGCCAATCAGCACATCGACATGGTCGTTCAACGTCTGGCGCCAGTTAACTTCCGCACTGGCAAACGTCGTATCGAAATCCGAAACAAACTTCGTGCCGCCCGGCCCGGTAAATCCAACGCCGATAAATCCACCGGGCGATATCATCGTATGTGACCCGTTGAACTTCGACGCCATCAGAGTGGCTTCGAGCGCGCTCCTATCAAAGACATGCACACCGACAGTGGCATCGATGCCTACATTCGCAGGGAACTGCAGGTCGCTAGGGGCGAGAAAACTTGTTCCAGTGTACGGATTGTTGCCGACAATCGATTTTGCACCACTCGGGGTGCTTCGGCTCAAATAGAGGGCATTCAGGCTCGCATACCAATTTGGCGAAGGCGCGACAGCCTGAGAGCCCGCGACGGCCTCACCAGAAAGGCCCCACGCCCACGTTGAGCTTAATACCAAGACGCCGCACAAGATCCGCTTCATGACCATCTCCCTGGCTGAAAGTTCTTACGCAAGACTCCCTGATGATGGCAGAAGCCCTAAGAGGTAACAAGTACGACCCGTCGTTATTGATGGCCCCTAAAGGCCTTCGCTAATCCTCATGCCTATTCTTGTTTTCACTCAAAAGTTTAGGGTGCCGCCCAATGTGAATGCATCGTAGTGAGCATTCGTGAAGTTCAGAGGGCTTTTCGTTCCACCAGCCGCCTGAACAGTTGCTTGGGCTTGGGTGTCACTTAAGGCAACGTTGTTTAGCCACAAGCTTGAGTAGCCGGCCGTAATCGCAAATCTGTTGTTGATGTGGAACGTTGCAGTCAGGTCAACCTCGCCCGAGTAAGCCGTGGTCGAACCACCTGCCGTAGCCTTTGACACGATGCTTGATGTGAAGTTGTTATTCGCGGAGTTGTTATACACGCCGCCCTTCAGTGCTGCGTTAAATTCCAGCGGCAACGAAGGTGCCTGGAATCCGAAATTCAGGCCGAGCTGGCCGCCGTTCAGGCTGTTAGTCTCATCCCAGGTTCCTATATTCAGGCCTGTACTGGCTAAAGCGTTCTTGAGGTGGTCGTCCAACGCAAGATGACGGTAGCCGGCGAGTACTGACAATCCCGGCACTAGATTCCCCGCCACATTCAATTCCCCACTTCCAAGTTCGGAGGTAAAAGAATCATGGAGGGCTCCGCCGCCCAAAATCGTCACGCCGATGCCTGCTGTGCGGAAAGTGGTGACGGCCGGCACATCGAATGTGGCGTCCGAAGTAGCGTCGAAGTAGCGGCCCTCAATTGACCAGTCCGGATTAAACTTCCACCGCAACGCGATGTCCGGCCCAAATCCCCGACCAAAGTCAAAGTTGTCACCGGTGATAAGCGTTCCCGGTGTACCCGTGGGCGGCGTCGCAACTATCCCGTGAGTTGAGTATCGCTTCAGGCCAATCGTCCCGAGCGATATCTCCAATCCAGGTCCGGACGGCGGTGCAGGGTCCTTGATGGTGGGCTTGGAATAATGCTTTGGTGGAGCTGCAACAGCTTCAACGGTGCTGGCGTCTTTTGTGACTGAAACCGCGCCGAACATTTCAGCCTGGTCCGCTTTGGCGATATGGTATTTTGCAATGAGTTGCAGCTGCCGCGGAGTTAGACCGTCTGCATTCGCTCCGATCGATCCCATCGCGCCGATCAGTGCTGTGCTTAGAAGTAGTTTACAAACCAATGACTTTGACATTTGCCATGCCCTCCCACCGGATCCCTACTCAAGCGTTAATATCAAGAAACAGCGCAGAGCCGGAAGCTCCGCCCACAAAACTCGACCCTATGTGACGCAATTACCACAACAGCCTTTGCTGCTTTGCACATTCGCTGTCCGAAAAAATTCGCCAGAGATTTCAGACCTTGTCACCTTAAGCCTCACCAGCAAGGAATTGTCTCACCGTGAAACTGCAACAAATCTAAAAGCATACGGGATATTAAATTGCACTAAATTCCCATTCCAGCCTACTACGCAGATCTTCGTCCAAAAGAAATTCAACCAAGGTACTGCCCGGAAACGTGGCAAGCTAAGAAAGAGATAATTTGGCAATTTGTCTGGTTACAGGCTCCGCCGGACTTGTGGGTTCAGAAGCGGTAAGACGTTGGGCGCGGGAAGGTTTCGATGTAGTGGGCATCGACAATGATATGCGAGCCAGTTTTTTCGGCCCAGATGCGTCTACGGCGGGCAATCGGCATCGGCTCGAGCGGGAAGTCAAAAGCTATACTCATTTCGACTGTGATGTATCTGATGCCGCTGCGGTGAAAGACGTCGCTTCGCGTTTCGGAAAATCAGTCGCCTGTGTCATCCATGCTGCGGCTCAGCCTTCGCATGACTGGGCGACGCGGAACCCTAGTCTGGACTTCGCGGTGAATGCCGTAGGCACGCTCAACATGCTTGAAGCTACACGCTCGTATTTCCCCGATGCGTGTTTCATTTTTACCTCGACCAACAAAGTATATGGCGACAGGCCCAACTCACTCCCATTGCGGGAATTCGAAACGCGCTATGAATTGGACGAATCCGACACGTGGAGCGCTCGAGGCATCGACGAGACGATGTCGATCGATGCCACCAAGCACAGCATTTTCGGGGCCTCCAAAGTCGCTGCGGACATCATGGTGCAGGAATACGGCCGATATTTTGGTTTGAAAACCGTGTGCTTTCGCGGCGGATGCCTGACCGGTGCAAACCACGCGGGCACTGAATTACACGGATTTCTATCGTATCTGGTCAAATGCGTTGCGACGGGCCGACCTTACACAATATGCGGATACAAAGGTAAGCAGGTGCGGGACAATATTCACTCGGTGGACCTTATTGACGCCTTCTGGCATGTGTTCAAGGCACCGCGTCCCGGCGAAGTCTATAATATCGGGGGTGGACGCTTCGCAAATGTCTCCGTGCTGGAAGCATTCGAGATTGCAAAACAAGTAACGGGTAGAACGTTTACGCCGGCGTATTCCGATCAGGCACGCGCAGGTGACCATATGTGGTGGATCAGTTCTGTGGACAAATTTAGATCGCACTATCCCGCATGGAATTATACATATTCAATTAAAGACACGATTGAGGACATCGCGGGGGCATATGGATCGCATTTACGCTAATGAGTCTGGAGTGAACGCTTGCGTCGCTTTCTAATTCTTGATCCCGGCTTAAACGATTACGGCAGCCATCACCCCAATGTTGTTCGAGAAATTTCGACGGCCGCAACGAAATCGGGCTACGCCGTTTCGATTTACGGCCACAAGAGAATTTCGGTAAAGCTAAAGAAGGACCTGGGCGTTATTCCGCACTTCTCTGTCCACACCTATAGTCCGATTCTGCCATTGGGCTTTAAGAGGGGACCGCAGTGGAAAGCCAGGCGTGAACTAGTACGAATCGAGAGCAGGTTCAGTTCTTGGAGGGTAATTCTTCGGGGGTTTGATTTTGAACGTAAGGTTCAAATCACTGAACGAGAGATTAGAAAAATCAATTTCCGACCAGATGACATTGTGTTTGTGCATTCGGGCCAAGCCGTGTTGTTTGAAGCGATGTTGCGGCTTCTGGCCAAAGACGCTGGGGAACCCCGTCCTCGCATCCATTTCGAGTTTGGCGTCAACAGTGGCGCCCACGCAATTGCGGGGGGAGCTATCAATGGCTTTTCAATGCCTGACCCAAAGCAAGACGTCCGACCTTACCTCTACGCGATGAGTCGAAAGGCCCATGAGACCGATGACACTAGTGGGATTGTTTTTGGGGCATTCACTGCGGACGTCTCTCAAAGCTTCGGAAAGTTTCTGAACTTGAAAGTTCGGGCTTTTCCTCTTCCAAGCACGTCACCCCCAAACTCACGGTCACGGGAAGGGCTGTCGCGACCGGTGATTGGCATTCTGGGATATCAATCCCACACGAAGGGATACCAGTTCGTTTCTGAAATAGTAGCGCAGGTCCAATCGCAAAGGCCAAATTGCGAATTCCTGATTCATAATTCCAATCTTAATTTGCCGGCGCATAAAGAGGTTTGTGCACTTGCGAAGTCGGCCTCGCGTGTCACATTGGTGGAGGGGCCAGCCGATCCTGATATGTGGTGGTCGCTCATCGAGCGGTGCGACTTGATTGTTTGCCCTTATCAAGCGTCTCGTTATCAAGGCGCATATTCAGCAATCATGGGTGAAGCAATATTGGGCTGCGTGCCAGTCGTGGGTCCAGCTAACACCAGTCTAGAGACGATGGCCAAAACATACGGGTCTGGATTCGTCGCGTTCTCAATATGGAATGCTGAGGAAATAGCTGTTGCCATAATTGACGCTATCGACAACCTGGACCTCCTTGCCAAACAGTCTGTCCTAGCGTCTGAGAATTGGCAAAAAACTAATGGTGCAAAGTTACTCGTAGAGCGTTTGGCCGCAGGCTTTTAGAAGCTCTCTCACCATGTCCCCGCGAACGAACGCGAACTACTGTCTGATTACAGTGGGCTCACTTAGCCACCCACCTTGACCAAAAAGTGCCTTGGAAGCAATCTCCTGAACATGTGCAATCTGTATTCCATGGTCAAGACGCGGGACTATGTGCGCGGTCTCATCGGCGCACTTCGTGACCTGAACAACAACCAGCCGCCGATCCCAGGTATCTTCCCCGATTATGCCGCGCCCATCGTGAGGATGGAGAACGGCGAGCGCATCATGCAGGATGCCCGCTGGGGCCTGCCAAGCTCACGTAAGGCGCTGCTGGATGCGGCCACCAAACGTGCTGACAAGCTGCGCGCCAAGGGCAAGGAAGTAGATTTTGACCAGCTGTTGCGCATGGAGCCCGATGGGGGCACCACTAACGTCCGCAACACCGCCAGTTCGCATTGGAAGCGCTGGCTTGGGCCCGCCAATCGTTGCCTGGTTCCTTTGACCAGCTTTGCCGAGCCTGAAGTAATGCCCGACGGCTCTCGACCGAATGCATGGTTTGCACTTGATGACAGCCGGCCTCTGGCCTTCTTTGCCGGGATTTATGTTCCGGCATGGACATCGGTGCGCAAGATGAAGGAAGGCGAGGTCACCAGCGACCTCTACGGCTTTCTGACGTGTGATCCAAACGCAGATGTAGCCCCAATCCACCCTAAGGCCATGCCGGTCATCTTCACCAAGCCCGAGGAATGGGATGCGTGGCTCACTAAGGAATGGGACAAGGACCGGTTTCAGCGACCGCTGCCCGGCGGGATGTTGAAAGTGGTGGCGCGCGGCGGCAAGAGTGATGGCGAGGCAGCCGGGGACCTCTCACCCGAGCCCACTTTTCTCTAAACACCCGGCTACGAAATCTCACCGACCCTTTTCACGTAATCGAGCAGCGCGGCTAGACCAGCCTCGCCCACTTGGAAGTCCCCGTGGTTTTGGTGAAGCTAGATCTGTTACAAGCCTTCCGCTGGAACGCATTCCGGTGGAGTGCCTACGAAACCTATTGGACAGGTCGCAGGCGGCGATGCTCCCGGCGTATTGAAACCTGAACCCGCGCCATTGAATACGTCGAAAATCCGGTTCGGCGGATCGTCTTCGCGGTGGCGGCGTTGCAAACTCTTGTCGCTGGCACCAAAATAGAACCGGATGCCAGCATCCACAGCCCTGTAATTATTGTCGCCAATCTTCCCATCAAGGGTGAAGGAAATTGGAGCAGTATCGCTGAACTGCCATTCAAGACCAGCGTGCGCGGTCTTAAAGTCTGCCACGTCCTTGGCGCCCACAGTAAGCGCGAGATTCTCGGTGGCGTAGAGCGACACGTCAGCCATTCCAAAGAATTTGCCGGAGTTTATCCCCGCCACATTCATGTTCATGAAGCCGCCATAAGCTTGGAAAGAAATAGGGCCGCTGTAGAGCTCGACTTCCGGGCCGATGAACTGGGCATTGGCATTATCAGCCCAGAACGCGCCACCGGTTACGCCCAGCAAATAGGAGCTCGGGTCACGCGTAAACAAATGCAGCGCGCCGCCTTTAAGCGTGCCTGCTCCGACAGAATTGGAAGCTGCGATGTCGGCCTGAAGACCGAAACGGTCTTCGAGCGGAATAGAGAGGGTAGCACCCCCGTTCCACTCAGTGCCGCCGCCGAACGGGTCGATAGAATACGGTCCGCCTTCAAACTGGAGCTTGCCGTTTATCCCGGAAACCGCAGGAAGCTGGCTGTAGACATCAGCAGCAACAGCGACACAACTCAGACTGAGTCCGAAAACGAAAATTCCCGCCCCGGCGGCAAGCGCGCGATAATCGACCATAAGCAACCCCAGCATTATTTGACGCGTTATTAATTGCTGTCCATATTGCAGATTAAGGCGCATTGCACAAGTGATGCCGCAACGTTGTAACCTTGCACAACTCGGGCTTGCCCAATTTGGCTTGCTTTGGAGTAAGAGGCTACATGGCCCAGAGTTTCCAACACCAGTTTTTCGATTTTCTGTTGCAGAGCCAATACTTCAGCGCGAGTGACATGCGGGCGCAACAGCTGCATCAACTGGAGCAACTGGTAAGATTTTCGCGCGAGCGGGTCCCTTTTTACAAGGACAGGTTGAACTGTCTTTTTACCAATCAGGACAAGTTCGACTTCGAGCAATGGCACAACGTTCCCATTTTGAGCCGCCAGGACTTGCTGGATCATCGCGACTCAATGCTTGCGCCTGCGCTTCCTCCGCACCATGGCGGGGTCGCCCATCACGAGGGCTCAGGTACCACTGGTAAGACGGTGACAACCGCGCATAACCAGTTGATCGCGGAAGTCTCGAACGCCGCCTACTACCGCGCCCTGTCATGGCATGGATTCGACTACTCCAAAAACCTGTTCTCCTGGTTTGGCGGTAGCCCTGATGAAGACCGTTGGCCCCACGGCTCCAAGGAGTTCATGTGGGGACCCAAGTGGGATGCACGAAGCACGGTCGGTAAAATGCGCACGCTAAGCCGCCTCGAGAGCGTAGAGCATGCGTACGAGTTTATGACTCTTCATCGTCCGAGCTACGCCACAGGGCGACCCAACGCGATGTTGGAATTGGCACAAGAAACAGAGCGGCGGGGTTCAAAGATCAAGCTGGACGCTATCATCTCTTTCAGTGCCCAGCTAACTGAGACGACGCGCGAAGAATGCAACCGTGTGTTCGGAGCGACGATTCTGAACCGATACGCCTCCAAAGAAGTCTACGATATCGCGCACCAATGCCCCACGGGAAATCATCTGCATGTCGCAGCTGAGGCGATGATTTTTGAAGTATTGGACGACAACGACCGACCTTGTCCACCAGGAGTACCGGGACGAGTAATTGTCACCCCTTTCTATGGCACGGCGCAACCTATGATCCGATATGATCAAGGAGACGTGGTAACGTTGGGCGAACCTTGCGAATGCGGTCGTAACCTGCCTGTGATAACCGAACTCAATGGCCGCACTATTCATTTGTTCAGACGCCCTGACGGTACGCGGTTCTCACTTCGCATTCCAGACACTCTACGAAAAACGATCGGTGGGCTAGAATGGCAAGTTGCGCAAATTGGATTTGAAGCCGTCGAGATTAGATATTTAAAGAGAGCGGACGCGCCACAGGCTGCGTTTGATCAGGTCACTAATTTGATCAAGAGCCAAATGACACCCTCAACCCAGGTGCACTATACAGCTGTGAAAAAATTGCCTGAGACGCGTTCCGGGAAAATCTTGGAATTGGTTTGTGAAGTTGCAGAACAATAGCTCGGTATGGTGCAAAGCTTTCAACATCAGTTTTTTGAGTTCTTGCTGAAAAGCCAATACTACAGCGCGGCTGAGTTGCGTGCTCAACAAGTTCACCAGCTCGAGCAGATGGCGCGCTACGCTGCGGCCAATATTCCTTTTTATAAAACGCGCCTGAAATCTCTCTTTCGCCCGGACGGCAGTTTTGATTTCTCACGCTGGAACGAAGTGCCAATTCTTAAGCGCGTGGATCTGCTCGAACATAGGGAGGAGATGCTCGCAATAACGGTTCCACAGGGACACGGGCCTACCCAGGATTACACCGGCTCAGGCTCCACGGGAAAACGCGTCACGACACGGCACACTGCGCTTTGCGGTCAACTCTCGAACGCCTGCGCTTTTCGCGCGTGGAAATGGCATGGCGTTGACCCAACACGCAACAAGTTTGCCTACCACGGCGAGAGTGTCAATTCTGCGCGCGGACCGAGCGGCGTCATGACAGGAACCTGGGGACCAAGTTGGGATTTGCGGAGCAGTGGAAAGCGATTGGTACTGCACCATGTCGAGCCAACAGAACTCGCTCTCCGACTTATGATTGAACACGACTCGTTCTATCTCGACGGCCGGCCGGACGCAGTGATGGCTTTGGCTAAACAGGCGATACATGAAGGAAAGAACCATAAAATCGGCGCGATATTTGCGTTCGGTGCCGGCGTAACTGAAGCGACGCGCACGTATTGCCTTGAAGCTTTCGACGCACCGGTGGTGAGCCGTTACGCTTCCAAAGAGGCTTACGACATCGCCTGCCAGTGTCCTGCGGGTCGCCATCACCTCAACGCCGAGCTTTCGTTGGTGGAGGTACTGGATCATCAGGACCATCCGTGTGCACCAGGTCAAATGGGACGCCTTATAATAACGCCGTTCTACAATACTGCCCAACCTCTGATACGCTATGACTTGGGAGACTTGGTCACGTTAGGCGAAGCCTGCCCCTGCGGTGTGAGCTTGCCGGTTCTTTCAGAAATCAATGGTCGGACCGTTCACGTCTTTCGCTTGCCGGATGGTCGGGAAGTTGCGCCACGGCTGACAGCCTATGTGCGTCCAACCATTGGAGCAATGGAGTGGCAAATCGCGCAAGTTGGCCCTGAGGCGGTCGAGTTACGCTACATCAAGGTGAGAGACGCCACGAAGTCGGCTTTTGACCAGCTCACCAAAGCAATTCAAACCCAGCTCACATCTAGCACAACTGTCAAATACCGGCCCGTGGACCGGCTTCCCGAAACTCCGTCGGGGAAAATCTTGGAGGTCGTGTGCGAATTACCTCGTCAATTGGACTCAGATCGGGTCCGGCCCGACCGAGTCAATTGAAGGCCCGGCTCCCCGACTGGGGGCACAGCAAAAGGAGCCGGGCTTCGTGACCTCCCCAAATGCTGAATGGAGACTTGGCCGCGATGCCAATTTAGCTTCATCTCTGCGTTCGACAATTTCTCACTTTAGCGTCGCTGGCGGTCAAACCTTCGCACTATTCGCGCATTGAGAGCGAAGGCCTTCGCACATTTTGCTTCTCGCAACCGGGGAATGGTCCACGGTTGAAAAATCGAGAACATCATGCGCACAAACCAGAACGAAAAGCCCACCCACAAATCGCAGGTTGAGACGATAGACTACATCGCCACCATGTCGTTCGAGCTTGCTCGTCTTGCCGAGGGGCAGGATCTGAAAATCTTGGCTGGTCCGCTTCACCAATCCTACTATGCGGCAGGCGACGCGATGGTGTTGATGAACATGCGGCCAAGCCAGATCAACTATCGCGCAAAACGCAAGCTTGGCTGAGTATAAACGGCCCTGTTGCTCCCCAGCCCAACAGGGCCTATCGATTGAAACATGGAGCCTGAGCGCAAAACGCTGTTCGAAGAAAAGGGCGGCATTCTCGATGATACAGAGGATGAGCCTGCGCCAATTCTGGCCTACCGCATATTCGTGGTGCTGTGCCCAATCGCTTTCATAGCCGCTATTGCGTGTTCGGTTATTGGCCTGCTTCGCTGGTGATGTCTGTGGCGCGCTTGATGTCCTCGGTTCTGAGATTAACAATGGCGCTCGCGCTTACAGCTTTGCTAGTAGGCGATCCGGCACACGCCCTAGACCGCAATACCATCGTACAACAGATCATCGCGGACAGCATTGCGCAATATCCGGGTCCATGTGCTTGCCCGTTCAATACTGACCGCGCTGGCCATTCTTGCGGGCGCCGAAGCGCTTATTCAAAGCCAGGTGGGTATGCGCCAATATGCTACGCGACCGAGGTCACTGATGAGATGATCCAGAACTGGGCCGTGAGCCATACGCAGCAATAATGGTTTAACGTCACTTAGACTGGATGACTACGCAAGGGCGCTTGTCAGAGAGTTCCTTTTTCCGCTGATTGCATTCACCCAGCGCCAATTTTTTCGCTACGCTTTCCAATGGTCCAGCAGCAAAACCACAGGCGAACGGGACGGAAGATGCGATGGATACACCTCCTGATGTTGCGAAAGCCTTATGCGGTTTCGCATCGTGCTGATAAAATTTGAAGGTGCTCTTGCAGGTGTTGAAATTGAAGGTGCGGTTAGCTTGAGCTTGCGGTGCCATCACGACAATAAAGAATGTAAGCACTATTAGGCGAAGATGTAGCATGGTTGGCTCCTTCAGAAAGCATTGGGCGTTGTCTCCCGCAGGCTGTTATCACTACGCCTGCCTGACGCTCTAGGCCCCAAAGCTTGCCGTTACAGGGCGCTCGGAGCTAGTCTCAAAACAAGTGCAATCTCTATTCCAAGGTCATAGTAATATAGTCTGATGTCCACGAGGCAAACAAAACCGTTTCTCCATGCATTGTGTGAAATCCTGCTTGGCGTTTTCGGTTTTGCGGCTGTCGTTGGGGTATCTTACGGCATTGGCTATTATTCTGTGATCCATTGTTGAGCGGAATCGACAATCAATCGGCCAGCTGGATCTTTTTGCTGTGGATCGGTACAACAGCCATTTGTGCGTGTATCACCGCTGCATGGCTCCCTTGGTACTTCGGCGGGAGACGCAACTGAAAGACCTGCGGCGGCGTTCCGTTAAAGCAATCTGTCCCGGTATGTCATCACACAGAACGGCGCGCCGGCACTGTAGTGAAAGCTGCACTTTCCATCGACCGCACGCGCGGACCTTATAAGAAAAAGGGGGATTAGATGGCTTTTGGCGTTTTCCAATCGTTAAAGATGGCCATGAGTGGCAAGGTAATTCATCAAATTGATGTGCCAATCATGAGTGGGGCAACTGCTTCTCTTCGTATCAAAAAGCAAAAAGGCGATAAGCCCTATGTAGTGATGGCCTGTCTGGCGAGCGGGAACTATCAATATTACCCAATGGACTTGGAAACATTTCGCTTGTTCAGTTCTGCAGTCTTGGAGACCAGAGATAAACTCGAAGCGGCTTTCATTTCAGACTGACCCACTACCGATTGCTGAAGGAACTTGACCTAGGGGTCAGCTTTCGTTGTGGCTCTCGCTGTAGCTGGCAGACAACTCACCTGAGGGCGTCTCGTTTCCGGTCAGGCCGGTATGGGGTGCCAGCTTGAACTCAGCTTTGTCGAGCGATGCGGCCACATTCGCCTTCAGCTCATCCAAGGTTAGCGCGTCGTTTCGGCGCTCTAAGTAAGCGCGGGTGTGCCGAAGGGATGCCAGCATTTCGGCTGCAGCTTCGGTCATCGCCTTTGCCTGTTGCTGCGCCAACCATGCCTCATGCTGCTTGGCGGCTTTTTCTTCCACGAATGCGCTCTGCAGGGCATCCAGCTTCGCGGGCACGACCAAGGCTTCGAGGCCAACCTTGATAGCCCAATTGGCATCGGAATAAATATTGAGTTCCCGCGCCCGACCGTCGCCCTCTTTTAGAGTGCGAACCAGATAGCTCGTTAGATACCACTTCATGTCGAAGAAGCAGATTTTCGCCTGGTACCCCGCGTTCCGGTCTTCCCATGTCGCGAGAAGCGTGTCGAATGATTGCGCGGTAAGCTTAACGTCTCGCGGGTAGGTGCGTCGTTCCATGATAGGAACATAAACGGAACGGAATTTTCGGCAACATTCCGTGCGCTGAAAACGGAATGCCCATCACAATCAGCGCGGTCGAACCGAAACGCCGACTATGTCGAACGTTCCGCTCTCCAATAAGAGAGCCTCCGGTGGGGAACCGGAGGCTCTGTGGCGCTAGGGGAGATCAATAGCGCTGGTCAGGATTATGGCACAGGGGGTTGGTTAAGGGGCCGTCCTGACAACTATTAAATGGTGCTCGCGAAATGCGGTTCCAAGACGGTCGCAATAACCTTTCTTCTCGTGACCCTGATTTGCCATCTCACTCTTTTCGTCGTGTTCGTCGTGGCAAGTGGAAACTTGCGCCACCTCAGCGCTAACGAGCCAATTATTTCTACCGACATCCCGTCGGGTGCGCAGTGATTCATCGGTGAATCAAGGGGATTCGAGCAATCTGCGAACGAAAAGTGAATCGGAACAAGAGCTTGGTTAAAGTGATTCGCTGTCAGACACTTAGTTCGTTTGTGGAGTACCCAGATGGCTTCTCTTGGCCGTGCATATTGGAAGGGCTACTTGCGCCTTTCGTTGGTGACCATACCGGTTGAAATCTTCAATGCCGTAGACCCAGCCGGCGAGATGAAGCTCAACCAAATTCATAAGCCCACTGGCAAGCGCATCAACTACACCAAGACCGTGAAGGGCTATGGCGAAGTCGAAGCTGCGGACATTGTGAAGGGCTATGAGGTCGATGAAGATAAGTACGTTTTCCTCGAACCCGACGAACTGGAAACCATCAAGCTGGAGAGCAAAAAGACCTGCGACCTTACCCAGTTCGTGGACGCCAAAGACATCGACCCTCGCTACTTCGAAAAGCCCTACTACATCGTGCCGCAGGATGAGCATGCCGCCGAGGGCTACATGGTCATCCACGAGGCCCTGCACAAGATGAACAAGGTTGGCGTGGGGCAAGTAACCATCAATGGCCGCGAGCACCTGGTTGCCGTAAGCCCCATGGAGCGCGGGCTGGTCATGGACCTGTTGCGCTATCCACAGGAGCTCAAGGCCCCCCAGGAATATTTTGCGGACTTGCCGACGACCAAAGTGAACGCGGAGATGGTCAGTTTGGCCTCCGAGATCATCACCCGCTTGAGCGTCCCATTCAGCCCCCAGCAATTCTCTGACCGCTATGCGCAAGCACTCCAAGAGTTGATTGCCCAAAAGTCGAAGGGAAAGAACATCGTTGCTGTCGCTTCCGGCGCTCGCCCCAGCGGCGAGAACGTCACCGACTTCATGGAAGCCCTGCGCCGCAGCGTGAAGGGCGACAAACCAGCTGGACCGAAATCGGCTCCGGCCGCCAAAAAGCGCAAAGCGAGCTAATGCTCAACACTTCGCAAATGGATACGGTCGGTAAATTCATGGACGCAGTTTTCATGAAGATGGAAGCGGGCGATATGGATCTCGAAGACGGGTTCAACATCATTAAAAGCGCTCTCTCAAAGTTTGACCCCGGGCAACACACTGACGCAATGACATTCATGGCAGGCGTCGCCTCGGCAAACTCCGAAGAGCCTGCTTTTTCACTCAGGCGGCGCGGGCTTACGGTTATACCGGAGCGCTAGGACCATGCCTTCAGGTCCGCAGACATGAGAGAATTTTCGGTTGCGAACCACCCCGGAAATTTGCAGAACTTGCATGCTTCTTGAAGGGAGTGGCACCACGCCCTCCGGGAAGCAGCTCGGTCCCCTTTTCCAAGCACGGGGACCGGGCACACATATCTTAAGGTAATCGCCAGTGAGAGAGGCGCTTATGAGACAGAAACAGCAGCCGGACGAATTGTTGCGTTTGGTGCGTTCCATGGCCTGTTCGGGGAAGTTCAAGGACCTTCTCGAAATCGAAGCCGCCTTGATCCTTCAAGGACGCGGGGAGGAACGAGGTCAACTGCGCGATCCAAAGAATCTACGGGACTTGATGAGATGTGCGCACGGGCCAATTCACGTCAATCGAGCCGCACTGGTTAAGAGCCCTTGCCTGAAGTTTCGATGCCCCATGGGGCTTACCCTCCCGTCTTGCGCCTAACCGCTGCTTTGCACAGCGCATTCAGCCTGGTCCGAAGAGGAGCGAGGTAGAACTCGGCCCCAATATGCATTTCCTTCAGTGCCAAGGCAGTCTCGATGTCTGCGACGTCACGATATTCTCCTGATCGCG
>Ga0207695_10003761_pt1 | contig 21061 bp, 16 predicted proteins | sample KBSC54metaG_FD_184354 | JGI IMG/M metagenome (GOLD analysis project Ga0207695, IMG submission 184354) | Corn rhizosphere microbial communities from Kellogg Biological Station, Michigan, USA - KBS C5-4 metaG (SPAdes) (version 2) | ecosystem: Host-associated > Plants > Roots > Rhizosphere > Soil...
AGGCAGGCTGTCCGGGCCTCGAGGCGGAACGACACCGCAGACCGCGGGCCTGCGAGTAAAGCGCGCCGCAGCTCGGGCCAGCGTTCCGGATCGGGTTCGACCCCGGCCCGGCGCGCGAACAGCAGTGCCATCGAGTGCATCAGCACGCTCCTCTCGGTCGCGCGCAGCGGCGCTCATGGATCAGTCCGCGTCGGAGCGACCGCGCCAGCGCAGCAGCGGCAGCAGACTGTTGTAATCATCGGTCCACAGCCTCACCCCCTTGATCGTATCGATCTGACTCGTGCCCATACGCACGGCCGGTTGGGCGAGAAACGACTGATCGCGGGTCACCAGAACCCAGGCGGCGCTGTACTCATCGCGGGAATTGTCGTCGTCGCTCTCAATCAGCGCCGAATGCAGACCGGCATGGTCCGCCTCCTGTTGGACCACGGTTTCGAGCGCCAGGTATCGATTGGAGACATGGAACGCAATGATTCCCCCGGGTCGCAGATGCCGCAGGTAGAGGTTCACGGCCTGCGCGGTGAGCAGGTGCACCGGGATGGCGTCACCGGAGAAGGCATCCACCAGTAGAACGTCATAGTTCTGTGGTGCCTCAGCCGCCATCGAGATGCGTGCATCGCCCGGCACGATTTCAATCCGCGCGCGCGAATCGCCCAGATAGCTGAACTGCCGGTGCGCCATCTGCTCTACCAAGGGATTGATCTCATAGAAGCGGAACACGTCGCCCGCGCCTCCGTACGCGGCCAGGGTTCCGGCACCAAGACCGATGACGCCAATGCGTCGCGCAGCACGAGAACAGCACAGAGCTACTGCCAATCCCGCGCCCGAGTCGCGCGCATAGTAGGTGGTCGGCGTGCGGCGCATATCGCCTTGGAGCCACTGCGTACCATGCTCGATCGTGCCGTTGTAGAGGTGTCGGACCAGACCGGAGCTGCCCGCCTCCTCCGTTACGCGAAGTGCACCATAGAAATTGCGCGCCCTGACGATGGAGTGTTCACGATAGTCATGCACGTACCTGACTGTGGTCGCACACAGGGCGAACGTTGCCGTCAACCACAGTGCGCGCCAGTAAACCGCTTGCCGCCAGGTCGTGATCAGTGCGAGCACGACTGTCACGAGTAGTGCGCAACTGAGCTCATAGTCGCCGGTAAATACTCGTGGCGCGACAATGCCTACGAAGAAGGCCCCGATGGCACCTCCCGCAGCGATGCACAAGTAGAACCGGGTGCTGTGCTGTGCCGGCGGGCGCAGCCGATAGACCTCACCGTGTGCAAAAGTGCAGCACACCAGCAGCGCGGCGCAGAACAGCGGAATACTGACGTTCAGGTTGAGATTGGACTCTCCGCTCCACAGCAGATAGCCGAGTGCGCCGAGCGACACCGCCAGCAGCAGCAACACGAGCGTACGCGGATAGCGCACACCGCCATTGAAAGTCAGCATGAAGCTCAACAGATATACGGTGAGCGGTGCGATCCACAACAGGGGGATCGCGGCAATGTTCTGGGAAAGGTAACCCGTGACGGCGCACAGCAATACCGAACCACAGGCGGCGAGCGCAGTCCACAGCACCATCCGCGTCGTGTCGGGCGGGGATTCGGCATCAGTCGCGGACGCTGACGCGAGCGCCGCCGCGCCATCGCTCCTGACGCGCCAGGCGATCGCCCCGCATACGACGATGTACGCCAGGAGACCCCAGCACCAGGCGACGCCCTGGGCGTGCAGCGTGGCGCGCGGTTCAATGACTGCCGGGTAGCTGGCGAGCGCCACCAGAGAGCCGAAGTTGGACACCACGAACAGTCGGTAGGGGGGATGCAGCACGGCCCCGCGAGCTTGGCTGCGTGCATACCATGCTTGCAGCAATGGACCGCTGGCCGACAGTGCCAGAAACGGAATGCCGATCATGCGTGCCAACAACAGGAACACGCTGGTGGCCGGGTGCAGAAGATCCGGATACAGCGCTCGATCGACATCGAGGCTGAACAGGAATCCCGTCACCAGAATGGCCAGATAGACCAGCGTCTGTCGATAGGTGCTGAAGCGGCTGGCCAGCCAATGTGCCAGCGCGTAGCCGAGCAGCAGCATGGTTTGAAAGAAGACCAGGCAGGTGGTCCAGACCGCAGCCGAGCCGCCCAGGAGCGGTACCAGGCGCTTGGCCGCCATCGGCTCGACCAGGAATAGCAGGCAACTACTCCAGAAGATGGCGAAAGCGTACAGCGCGCGCAGGCTCGGCATGCTCTAACCCCCTGAATCTGAATAGGGCAATCGCCATCAGGCTGGAAGGCCCCCCGCCAGGGGCTATGATATCGGCGGGGGCGTCCAGCAGCGACTGGCTGCGGGCATGACCAAAAACAACGAGACAGGCATGGTTGAGCACTTCGCAAGATCCTCGGAGGAATCCTCCGCGCCGGTAGTCGCACCCGACTCCCTGGGCTTCTGGCACCGGATTCAGGAACACAAGATCCTGCAATGGGGTCTCGGCTACGTGGGCATCGCGATTGCCATCGCGCATGGACAAGAGCTGCTGGCAGATGCCTTCGATTGGCCCCACCTGATCGGCCGGATACTGATGAGTGTGCTCGTGCTGGGACTGCCCGTGGTGCTCACGCTGGCCTGGTACCACGGTCACAAGGGTTTGAAGCGCGTCGGCCAGGGCGAACTGACCATCATTGCGCTGCTGCTGCTCATCGGCGCAGGTTTGCTGGTCGTATTGGTGCGCTCGCCAGGGGAGACCTCTGCCGAGCACCGAGCCGGTCATGCCCTCGATTCAAGCATCGCCCCCAGCACATCGGCGCAGGCCGCGGCGCCCGTCGCGTCGCCTCGCGGCACCTCTCTAGCCGTCCTGCCCTTTGCCGACATGTCCCCGCAGCACGATCAGGAATACTTCTCCGACGGTCTGTCGGAGGAGCTCCTGAACCAGCTGGCACAGATCAAGGACCTCAAGGTCGCCGGGCGCACGTCGAGCTTTTCATTCAAAGGCAAGAATGAGGATCTGCGCCTCATCGGCGAGCAACTCGGGGTCAATCACCTGCTGGAGGGCAGCGTGCGCAAGGACGGCACGCAGCTGCGGATCACCGCGCAGCTCATCAGTGCCAGGACCGGTGTTCACATGTGGTCGCAGACCTACGACCGCAAGCTGGAGAGCGTGTTTTCCGTCCAGGAGGACATCGCCAAGGATGTGGCCCAGGCGCTGAGCATCGCGCTGGACGTGGGCGACATGTCACGTGCCAAGGGCGGCACCGATAGTCTGGATGCCTACGACAAGTATCTGCGCGCACGGGACTTCTTCAATCAGGGAGGCATAGGCAACTTTCAACAGTCGGTGCGGCTTTACCGTGAAGCCGTGGCGCTGGATCCGAATTTTGCGCGTGCGTGGCTCGGGTTGTATCGAGCGCTGGAGCAAACTCTGATTTTCGCGCCACAGGATACGCAGACGATCAGCAAGGAAATGGCCGCAGCGAGGACCAGGATAGTCGCGCTGACGCCCGATGCCTGGTGGACGCAGCAGGTGCTCGCCAGTCAGGCAACGCGGGACCACCAATGGTCCAAGGCGTTGGCGGCAAGCGCCGCGGCGCTGGCATCGGCGCCGAGCACCGAGAACGTCGGGCTGAGTTATGGCGTCATCCTGCAGGAGCTTGGGCGCGTGAACGAGGGGCTCGAATACATTCAACGCGCTCGCCAGGCCGACCCGCTGTCCCTGACGGTCTCCTTCAGCCTGCAGATGGCTCTCGACGCCGCCGGCCGCTTCGATGAGGCCCAGGCCGAGTACGAGCGCAGCAGGGCTCTGGTCGGCAATCACGCCTCTGTGGACAATCTCGCCCTGCGCCGCTTGTTGGAACGCAATGACCTGGACGTCGCGGCAGCCAAGGCCCGTCTGCGGGATTTTCTCCAGGCCGACCATCAAAGCTCGATGTTCGGCCTCACGCTGGACAACCTCGCCAACAGGCCAGCTGCTCTCGCCGCGCTTCATCGGGAGTTCAACGACCCCGCCCGACAAATCGGCAACTTCATGGCCCTGGTCGGTGGAGTTGCCGATCTCTACGGCGACAAGGATCTGGCATTGGCAGCACTGCGCCGCGGCTTCATCGATCTACACGCCACTGCGTACCTGTCCTTCTGGCCGGTCAACAAGACCGGGTTGCACAGCGACCCTCGCTTCAAGCAGCTCGTGCAGGAGCTTGGATTCGCCGACTACTTCCGCTCGGATGGCAAGTGGAACGATTTCTGCCACCCGATAGGCGCGGATGATTTCCAGTGCCTGTGAAGGGGGGTAGCCACTATCCCCGCATCTACTTGGCAGTGTCGTGGCGGTCACGGATCTCCTCGATCGTCGTATCGGCCTTCAAGGATGTCGCGGCAGGTGTACAGCGCCTCGGTTACACCACCGTGGGTTCCGGCGCGGTGGGTGTAAGGTTCGCGACAAAGAACGGCTGCTCCTCGCCGAGTAGAAAGCAACGTGCTGGAAGCCGTGGGCCCGCTCCACGAAGGCTCTCACATCGCCCTGGCGGGCGCGGCAGACGAGCGATTCAAGGTTCATCGCAGGTTTCCCGCGCTATAAGTGCCAGAAAACAGTGATGGCCTTTATCCTGGACATATGTCTCTACAAATCAGTTCATTATCAATGATACCTCAGATTCAACCGCAAACAGGGCGCGCGCAGGCCCCTGTGTCTTTGGAGCCAACGCGTCCCAGATCGAGGGAACCCCTCAAAAACGGACATAGCAGGAAGAATTGGCATGCACCTTCACGCACCGCGCCGGCGCCGGAGCTGTGTCCCTGGCACCCGGATGCGCTGCCTCGGCGGAGCGGGACACCCGATGCTCAGCGCTGCGCGTGGTGGCTCCGGCTTCGAATGAGCGCGAGCGCGCCCAGCGCCGCACCCCAACACACCGCGGCACCGATCGCCATCGTCACATGAAACGAGCGCAACAGACCCCCTCCGCGGGATGCGAATACAAAGCCGACTGAGGCCGTCGCGACCAACCCGCCCGTGCGCGCGATCGCATTGTTGAACCCCGACGCCACACCCGTATAGCGAACCTCGACTTCGCTGAGCACGGCAGTCGTGAGCGGAGCGACGGCGGCGGATAGACCCAACGCCACCACCACGACGGCGGGTAAGAGTTCCGTCCAATAACCCGCAGAGGAATGGATGCGAAGTGTCAGAAGCAGACCCAGGCCGAGGGCGATCGAGCCGATGGTGATTGGCATCCGGGGGCCGACGTGGCCCGCGAGCGATCCTGCCAGCGGCGAGATGAGGACCATGACGACGGGGAGCGGGACCAGTGCAGCGGCAGCTTGTGCGGCTGAGTATCGCAGCGCCTGGATGAGCACGTAGGGCAACAGCACTAGCAGCGCACCCAAAGCCCCGTAGAGCAGCAACGTAACAAGATTCAGCCCCACGACTGTCCGTCGGGTGAACAAAGCCATCGGCACGAGAGCCCGATCGCCTTTGCGTGCATCGAGGACGGCGAAAGCGAGGAGCAACCCGACCGCGCCCAAGGCTATCGCGCCGGCCGTCGTGGTCGGGCCCGCTGGACTGCCTGCCAGGGTCAGCGCCCAGGTAAGCACGCCGAGCCCAGCGGTGACCAGAATGGCACCCGATACATCCAGCGGGTCCTGCCGTCGCACGCGATCTTCCGGAACGTAACGCAGCGCCAGCACAATCGCGACGGCCGCAACAGGCAGGTTGATCAGAAAAATGGCGCGCCAGCTCCCAAGGTCGATGAGCCAGCCGCCGAGCACCGGCCCGAGCGCTCCGGCAATCCCGCTAGCAGCGGCCCAGATTCCCACGGCGCGCCCTTTCCTCTCCTCAGTGAAGGTCTGTCCAAGGATCGCGAGACTGTTGGGCATCAGCATCGCTCCACCCACACCCTGGAGGAATCGTGCTGCGAGCAGCACGGCCATGTGTGATGACAGGGCGCAGGCGAGCGAGGACACGGCGAACAGAGTCGTTCCCCAGAGCAGCAACCTGCGGCGGCCGAAGCGGTCGCCAGCGGCGCCACCGAACAGCAGCAGGGCGCTGAGTGGCAGCAGGTAGGCATTCACCGTCCACTGCAGAGCGTGCGCGTCGGCGGAAAGGGCGCGTCCGATTACCGGGAGCGCAACGTTCACCACCGAGCCATCGATGAATGCAAGGCTCGAGGCCAGCACCGAGGTAACCAGAACCAGCCGCGGGTGCACGGCGGGCGTTGAGCTCGCAATGCAACGGGCCGAAGCGGCGTCACAATGAGCCAGGGACAAAGCGCTCACCGACACAGCGTGCGACAGTTTTCACCGTACCAGTCTGAACAAGCGTGACGACCAGGAAAAGCGGGGCGGGCGATCGCCTACCCATCCGAGCGATCGTAGGCGTGGCAGCCCGCCGGCACGGGCTCGACGGTGCTCCCCGCGGCATCCGCCCCTCGGCCATCTGCAGCGGCGAAACTGGAGGCAGCGGGCGGCCACACGCGATTCACGCTACGCTCGCATGGCCATTCCACAACAACTCAGGGAGATCTCATGGGCACCAGGCTATCCGGCTCACTCGCCTTCCTTCTGGCTCTCGTGTTACTCGGGAGCGGCGCGGCGTACGCGCAGCGTCCTGGCGGTGGATTCAAACTTCCGCCCCTGCTGATGGAGACCACTGCATTCCCCGACGGCGGCATCGTCCCGCAGAAGTATGCTGGGATGACCGGGGTCCAACCGGGCTTCAAGTTCTCCAACGCGCCGGAGAGCACGGTGACCTACGCCATCATTTTCCACGACATGGACGTCGCCATCGGCGGTGGCACCGATGACGTACTGCACTGGATCGCCTGGAACATCCCAGCCTCCGCGAAGGGTATCCCCGAGGGCAAACTCCCCGAAGGCTCGGTGACCGGCAAGAACATGAGGGGCTCGAACGCCTACATGGGCCCGGGCGCCCCTCCGGGCCCTCGCTATCACCACTACGTCTTCGAGCTGTACGCGCTCAACGCGCAGCTCGACCTGCCCGAGACGGCGAGCCGCGCCGACCTTCTGGCCGCAATGAAGGGCAAGACGGTTGCGAAGGCCGCCTACGTCGGCCGTTATCGCAGCCCGCCCCCCGCCAAGTAGGCAGAGACTGCGTGATGCGGCAGAGGGATCACAGTCCGTGACCCCTTTGCCGCTGCGGCGGGCGCATGCGTGTCGTCCCTTCCCAAGCCGGAACAGTACGGCTTTCAACGCGTAGCTATCACGCGATGTGGTCGCGAACACTCGCATCCTTCCCCTGTTTGCGACGCGCAATCTCTCGCTACGCATCGGAAGCCATATGACCCTCGAGGTCTTGCGCCCCGTTGCCACGGCAGGCCCTTGACCCGCGTTGCCGCTTGAGCCGGCCCTGAGTCAGTCAGCAGATCCGCTTTGCCAGTAGGGCTCCTGAACCGACGATTTCGACCTGCTCGAAAAAGCGAGCAATCCGCTCCCCAAAGTTGCCCGCCGTGCACAGATCCCGCACATACGGATGACGCTGCACATCGCGCCCGCGTCGGCGGCGGGAAAGGCCTCCCGAACCCTCACCCGGCCGAAGGTTCGGAAGTGTTCGAGCGCCGACTGATCCAGAACGGACATCGTGGCCTCTCGGTCCCAGTTGACAATCGGCTGGGCACGGGGACGGCCCACGTTCGGCCCCTGCCCTGTCAGCCCACGTAATAGTATGGCCTTTTCCACGCCGGCCCCGATGAAAATCAGTCCCGGGTAGCGGACAATCATGACATCTTGATTAAAACAACCGCCGCCATCCCAATGATCAACGTACCTGCCCGCCCCTTACGCTGGGGGGCCGTGAAACTTGCGCCCCTGCCGCTCCTCGCCGCGTCCCTGATGCTCGCGGCCTGTGGCCAAAAGGCCTCCGTGCAGGCATCGCCGCCGCAGGTGCAAGTCGCAGCCGGTCGGATTGACCGCGCGCGCCTGAACGCGATCGACAAGGAGCCCGGCGCGTGGCTGACCACCGGCCGCGACGCCGCCAAGACACACTATTCGCCCCTGGATCAGATCAACCGGCAAACAGCGACGCGGCTCGGGTTCGCGTGGGAGCTGAAGACCGACACCAACCGCGGAATGGAAGCGACGCCGATCGTCGTCGACGGAGTGATGTACACCTCAGGGGTCGCGGGGCGGGTTTACGCGCTGGATGCCGCCACCGGCCACCTGCTCTGGCGGTTCGAGCCGCCTTTGAAGCTCAAGAACGCCCGCGGCTCGTGCTGCGACATCGTCAATCGCGGTGTCGCCGTCTGGAAGGGCAAGGTCTATGTCGCCACCTTCGAGGGCGTGCTGTACGCACTGGATGCCAAAGACGGGTCCGTCCGTTGGCAAGTAGACACGTTCGTCGACCACGAACGCGCCTACTCCATCACCGGCGCGCCGCAGATTGCGGGAAAGGTAATCGTGATTGGCAATGGTGGCGCGGAGTTTGATTCGCGCGGCTATGTATCCGCCTACGACCTCGACAGCGGCCGTCTGGTCTGGCGCTTCTACACGGTCCCAGGCGACCCCGCCAAGCCCTATGAGAGCAAGGCGATGGAAATGGCGGCCAAGACGTGGGACCCGCATCGTGACTTCAGCCGCGGCGGCGGCGGCAATGCATGGGATGGCATCGCCTACGACCCGAAGACCAACCTCGTCTACTTCGGTACCGGCAATGGGACGCCGTGGAACAGTGCTTACCGCAGCCCTTCCGGCGGTGACAACCTGTTTGTCGCTTCGATCGTCGCCGTCAACGCCGACACCGGCGACTACGTCTGGCATTACCAGGAGACCCCGGGGGAGCGTTGGGATTACGACGCGACGCCACAGATCATGCTGGCGACCCTGAAGATCAACGGGTCGGAGCGCGAGGTGCTGATGCAGGCCTCGAAGAACGGATTCTTCTACGTCCTCGACCGGGCCAGTGGCGAGCTGCTGGCCGCGGACAAGTTCGTCGATGCCAACTGGGCGACGCACGTCGATCTGAAGACGGGCCGCCCGGCTGAGAACCCGGACAGCGACTACACCAAGGGCAAGCCGGTGATCGTGTTCCCTTCAGGGGTCGGCGGCCACAACTTCGACCCAATGTCCCTTTCGGCCCGGACCGGCCTCGTCTACATCCCCACCGCTCACAGCGGCATGGCACTCGTGCAGGTACCGGAGACACCGCATCTGCGCGAGCGCATGAGCTCCGGGGTGCAGATTGCCTTCGCGACCCAACTGCTCGTGCCTCCCGAAAAACTTCCGCCCGCGCTGCGGCCCGTCGCGGCTCCCAGCTACCTCAAGAAGGTGCCCAGCCTGGAGATGCACGGCTCTCTGAAGGCGTGGGACCCGATCGCACACAAGGTGGTGTGGGAGCACAAGTACCCGAGCTTCATGGACCATGGCGGTGTGCTCTCGACAGCCGGCGGTGTGGTGATTGAAGGCAGCATCGACGGCAAGCTGCGGGTATTCGATGACGAGACGGGTGCCGTGATCAAGGAAGTCGACACGGGCAGTCCGCTGATAGCCGCGCCCATGACCTACACCGCGAACGGTGTGCAGTACATCGCGATTCTCGCCGGCAGCGGTGGCGGTGGCTGGAACATCTGGATGCCGGGCAATGTCGCGGCCGAGCGCGGCAACGACAACCGGATTCTTGCGTTCCGCCTCGATGGGGGCGCCACACCCATACCCCCCGCGCTACCGCCCGTCGGCCCGATTCCGGAGCCGCCGGCTCAGCCGGGCACCGCAGCGGACATCGCCGCTGGTGGCGCGCTGTTCGGGCGCAACTGCGCGGGGTGCCATAGCAACGCCGAGCGAGCCCCTGTGCCGGATCTGCGTCGTTCCGGCTTCATCCGCGACGCAGCCGCCTTCCAGTCCGTCGTGCGCGGCGGACTGTTGGAAAAGCACGGGATGCCGAGCTGGGATGACTTGCTGAGCGCGGCCGAGGTCGAGCAGATCCGCGCGAGCGTCATTTCCGTCGCCCGCGATGCGTACGCGAAGCAGCAAGCCGGAGCCTCGAGCGCGCCGGCGCCGGTGCTGCGGGAAGGTCACCCCTGATGGTGACTTCCCCTGGGCGGGCGTGATCCGGCGCCTCAGCGCTCCTTCGGCGCCGCCTCCGGCGGCAGATCCGGCCAGGTCGAGACCTTCATCGAGCTGTCGGCGCGGAACATCGCCTCGATGTGGCGGATCAACCCGTCCTGAATCTTGAACACCTCGAAGGCGACCGAGGCATTGTTGTTCGGGTACTCCGGTGGCGAGGTGAAGTTGGAGACCGCCATCACGATGCCGCGCTCGACATCGGCGATGTAGATACGGCGGTTCTTCACGATCCACTTGATCCGCGGGTTCTTGAACTCACCGGCGCAGCTGCCGCTCGACTCGGGCTGGTTGACCGTCAGGACGGCGTCCTCCAGGCGCGAGCATTCGGGGTGCCACGGTACGTCGTGATAGTTGAGCGTTCCGGAAACCACGTCGAAGTATTTGTTCGCCGTGGCGATGAGCTCGGCGCGCGAGACCTGCTCGCTCGGGGGTAGCACGGTGTCGTAGATCCGGTCGGCCTGTACGAGTTTGGAGGGGTGATTGCCGCGGATCATCCCGTCGTACGAGATCTCCTCGACCTCCGTGATCTGCCTGGCCACCACCTTCAGGCGCACCATGTAGAACCACCATCGCTCCCCCTGGTTGGTCGGAGCATTGGTGACCGTGCCCATGAACATCGCCGCGCCGGTGACCGGGTCGACGAACGCCTGCCGGTAGGGCATGCGCTTGGCCAGACCCCAGACCTCACCCTTGCCGAGCTGCACGTCGGCGCCGTTGGAGGTCACACGCAGCCTGGCTGCGACCTTGATGCGGGACGTGTCGTTGTCCAGCAACCCTTCTGTGTAGGTCTGGAGGAACTCCAGGAGGCAGCGGCGGTTGCAGTCCGGCTCCTTGGGCTTCTGGGCCGCGTTCGCGGCCATGAGACCCGAACCAATCAGTGCGAGGACGCAGCCGAGCCACGCGACTACGCGGTATGAGCGAGAGACCATGAGGTGCCTCCTGGGTGCCTCGAAGCGGCGAAACGGCTCTGATGATCCCGGAATAGACCGTCCCACCCGCACAAATGGACCCCGGGGGGTCCATCCCGGCGGCCCTGCCAGTCTTACTACCCTGGAAGATTGCCGCAAGCGCAGAAGATTGCCGCAAGCGCAAACGTGTCGCGCGATCCCGCCCCTGAGAGCCTCAGGACGGCGGACCTGCAGCGACTGGCTCGTACCCACGCAGTACACAGGGGAATTCGAATGAAAGCGCAGCATCGCAACGGCTTGGTGAACGTCGTTTCTGGCAGGGATCACCGCCTTGGGCGGGGTAGCAGGTTCCGCCGGCGCGCAGGACGCCAACTCGAGTGCGACCGCACCCGCTTCACCGGTCGAGGAAGTCACCGTCACCGGTTCCCGACTGCGGGATACGGGCATGAACACGCCCACCCCCGTCACGGTCGTGACCGCCGAGCAGCTGGATCTCGTGGCGCCGGGAAACGTCGTCGAGGCTTTCAAGCAGTTGCCGCAGTTCCTGGGCAACGTGGATGCGACGCAGAACAACGGCATCGGCACGGATGCCGGCCAGTCGATCCTCAACATGCGCAATCTCGGCGGGAACCGCACGCTGATCCTGCTGGACGGCCGCCGAATGGTGCCCTCCACGTACAACGGCACAATCGACGTCAACGTCATGCCCCAATCCCTGCTGAAGCGCACCGAAGTCGTCACTGGCGGCGCATCCGCAGCCTATGGAACGGACGCGGTCGCGGGCGTGGTCAACTTCATCCTCGACACCGACTACACGGGGTTAAAGGGGCGCGTGCAGGGCGGCATCACCACTTACGGCGACGGTGCGAACAAAGAAGGCGAGCTGACGTTTGGAACCGGCATCGGGGAGAAGGCTCACCTGATCGCCTCGGTCGATTACTACGAGAACAACCAGATCGAGAGCGTGCGCCCCTGGATGCAGAGCTGGGGCGCGGTGAACGATCCCACCGCCGCAGATAGCAATCATTACATTGTGGCACCGCACGTCGGTAGCTCCATCTACACCCCCGGTGGACTGATCCAAGCTCCGGGCACTCCGCTCAACAACCTGCAGTTCCTCCCGGACGGCAGCGCGGTTCCGTTCAAGCTCGGGTACGGGACTCAGTCTCGCCTCGGCAACCAGGGAATGTCGGGCGGCGATGCTTACGACTTCCGGACAGAGGGGGCCTTGAATGGCGGCCTCGAATCGGGGGTTACCCGCTGGAACGCTTTCTCGCATCTGTCAGTCAATGTCACCGATAACGTGGAAGGCTGGGTAGAGGCGCTTGCCGGATACAACAAGGTCACGAGCCGGGGCTTCCCGTCGGTGATGTTCACGCCCGGCGCGTACCAGGCGACGATCTACTCGGGCAATCCCTACCTCCCCGCGAGCATCCAGGCGATCATGACGCAGGACAATATTGCCTCGTTCGGCTTGTCCAGATTCAGCACTCCCGCGGATATCACCGTCGACACGCTCGCTCAGTCCAACAGCATGGTCGAGTTCGCAGGCGGCGTGAAGGCCGTGCTGCCCGGCGACTGGCACTTCAACTCCTACTTCGAGCACGGCCGCAACGAAAACGACCTCGCGGACGAGAACTACCCGCGTACCGACCGGTTGTTCCTGGCAATGGACGCGGTCACGGATCCCACGACAGGGGCCATCACTTGTCGGGTCAATCTCTACCAGCCAGGCTACGGCTGTGTGCCGATCGACCTGCTGGGCGCAGGGCGCGCCACTCCTCAGGCGATCGCGTACGTAACCGCCGGAACCAAGACTGCTTACCTCACCAACACCCAGGATGCCTTCGAGGCGACGGTCGATGGCAAGCTCCTGCAGAACTTCTGGAAGCCGGGACCGATCGCCACCGCGTTCGGTGTCGACTATCGCCACAACACGCTGTCGCAGAACGTCATCGACCCGACCAACCCCACGAACAATCCCAGCTACGTAGCCGTGCCGAAGAACAATCCGGCACTGGGCATCCAGGGTATTCCCGGCGCCTTTGCCGGCGTCAACAGCGGTGTGCAGTTCTCGATCCAGGCGAATTTTGCAGGCGTCGTCGACGTCAAGGAGGCGTTCGGCGAAGTTCAGGTGCCGCTGCTGAAGGATGTGCCGTTCGCGAAAGACCTGAGTGTCAACATGGCCGGCCGCTGGGCGACCTACACCGGCAGCGGCAGCATCTGGTCGTACAAGTACGGGCTGGATTGGCAGACGCTCGATTGGCTACGCTTTCGCGGAACGTACTCCCGCGACGTACGGGCGGCCGACATGTCAGAGCGGTACAACGCGGCCGGCGCCGGCGCCAGTGTCATGGACCCGTTCCAGAACAACAAGCAGACTGTTTTCAGCGAAATCGTCGGCGGCAACCCTACGGTGCAGCCGGAGAAGGCCGATACCTATAGTGCGGGCGTGGTTGTGCAGCCCACGTTCGTGCGCGGACTCTCGATGTCGGTCGACTGGTACTCGATCAACGTCAAGGATGCCATCGCCAGGCTCGGGGCCCAGAACATCGTCAATCAGTGCCATGCGGGAGCGACGCAGCTGTGCGCGCAGATCACCCGGGATCCCGTGACCGGCGATATCGTCGGCATGAAGGACGTCTTCCTGAATATCAACGCGTTGAAGATTGTGGGCACCGACGTGGAAGCCGACTACCAGACATCCGTCGGCGCGGGGCGCTCGCTGACCTTCCGCCTGCTCGGTGGCTATCTTGACCAGTATGCGCTCGCCAACCTCGGCGCTCCCGTACAGCAGCAAGCCGGTACGACCGGCAACCTCCCCTTGCCACGAGTGCAGCTCAATCTCGGCGTGAACTACGCTCAGGGGCCCTACTCGGTGTTTCTCAATGAGCGCTTCATCAGCTCTGGCAAACGGGAATGGAACGACAACGAACCCGGGTTCCCGTTCAACGGCCAGGTCATCAACGACGATCACATCGCTTCCGCGCTCTACACGGACCTGAACCTCGCCTACACCATGACGGCCAAGAGCAACGGCGAGTGGCAGGTCTATCTGAACGTCGCGAACCTGCTCAATCGGGCCCCGCCGCGGGTCCCGATTTTCTCCGGGTTCGGCGGAACAACCGATACGAACCGCGCGCTGTTCGACGTTCTCGGACGGCGGTTCGTCCTGGGCGTCAAGTTCAGCTTCTAAGGGCGGCGGTACTCAGCGGCGCGGCACTCGCGGGGCTTGCGCCCGCGGGCGTCGCAGGCCTCGGCAGGCAAACCGGTCGGGCCGATGGCTGCAGGGCGGCCAGTCGAGCACCGCGGGGGCGGTGTGTTACCCGGCAGGGGCGGGAGGGTTCACGGACAGGCGGTAACGGGTGCGACGCTGCTGCCACTTCGAATGACACCAGGCCGGTACGAACAGGCTGGCCGTGAGCGCCACGCCGAGCGCGTCATGAGCCCACGGGCCGCGGGCCGCGGACCGCCAGATGAGCGGTGCAGCGAGATAAATCGCGACGACGTGGAACGAGAACACCTGAATCGAATGCCGGCCCAGAAACGCCAGCGCCGGCCAACGAAAGACACGCGGGACGTGGGCGGCCAGGCAATACACCAGGTAGGAGAACGCCAGGAAGTTGACGAGATAGGCGGCGCCGTAGTTCTGCTTGGAGGCAAGCCAGCCGTCGGTACCGAAAATCGCCGGCCAGGGCAGCCACTGCCAACGCATCGTGAGACCCAACACACAGATCATCAGGCACAGCGCCACGAGCGCAGGCCGTGCCGCGACGAGCTGCCTGCGCCGATAGAGTTGCAGATGCCCGAAGTACAGCCCGGAGAAGAACACCAACTGCCAGGCGAAGGGATTGAAGTCTCCCTGGAAAAATCCGAAGTGCCCTGCATCGTCCGCAATGCGCCCGAGACCGATCTGTGCGAGTACCCAGATGCCGAGGCTGACCAATAGCATGGCAAGCCCTCGGCCCCGGCGCAGCGCCAGCAATGCGCCCGGCATGAACAGCACGAACAGTCCGTACATCGGCAGGATATCGAACAGGTTGGGCTGATAGCCCCAGACGGCGAACCACCCGAGAGCGCGCGCTGCATCTGCCGCGGACGGCCCGACCGCGAAGTGGAAATACGCGTTGACTCGCGGCGCTACGACTACGAGTGCGAGCAGCCCCAGGAATGCGAGGACATGGTACGCGTGGATGTAGAAGGCACGCCGCAAGCACCGCTGCGTGATCGCGGCGGCGCCCTGCTCCGCGGTGCGACTGTAGACTGCGCCGGCAACCAGCCCCGACAGAAACACAAAGCCTGCTGCAGGTGAGACACGCCCGAAGCACTCATAAAAGAGCAAGGCAGCAGGACAATGAACATGAACCATCGTGATCTCGGCGAGCATGAGACCCCGGAGGCTGTCGATCCGGATGTCCCGCAGAAGCGCAGGCGCTGCAACGCGCGCACCGCGATAGTCACGCAGCGGCTCCGCGTCCGCAGCACTGTGCCGCACGACAGTCTCGGTGCTGAGTACTGACATACCTCGACCGGTTCTTGTTGCTGATCAGGGACTCGCCGGCCGTTACAGGCCCTCGCCGGGCGAGTCCATGGGTTCCGCTCGCGAGCAAGATCGGTGCCCAATGAAGGCCGTCGTCACCCGTTGGCGACAGGTTGGCAGCCGATTGCGCGCCATTGTTATTTGTTTTACTATACAAAACAAATGAAGCGGGAAGATGCTCTCGGCTCGCTGGAGCACATCGTGCTGCTCGCGGTGATGCGTCTCGGTGCGAATGCATACGGGATGACCGTGCGCCGCGAAATCGAGAGCGCGACCGGCCGCGATATCTCGATCGGGGCGGTGTACGCGACGCTCATACGATTGGAATCGAAGGGCTTCATCAGATCCCATGCCGGAGCGCCCACCGCAGAACGCGGTGGCCGGGCCAAGCGCTACTTTCGCACGACGGCCGACGGTGAAAGCGCATTACGCACGACGCATGAGATCATTGTGAAGCTGAGTGCCGGCCTCAAAGGCCTGCACCACACCTGATGCGCGATCGAACACTCCAGGTGCTGAACTGGATTCTTTCCCGGATCGTGCCCGTGACAGAACGCGAGCCGCTGCTTGGCGATCTCACAGAAGAGTATGAGCTGCGCGCGAGCGAGGGCTCCCCTTCCACAGCCCGCCAATGGTATCTGCGGCAGGTCTGCGCATCGGTCGCGTCGCTGCTGTGGATCAGGCTCACCAGCATTGCGTGGATCTCCACAACAGCTGTGGCACTGCTTGCGTACATCGCCGTCGGGGTCGTCGAGCTCATTGTCAATGAGGTGACCTCGAGCGTGTCTGCCAACGCCGCCTACAATCCGCTCGGCATGCTCATCACCTTCCCGATGGTGGTGCTCATCGTCTATTTCGCCGCACGCTTGCGACGCAACGCGGGGCTGGTGTTGGCGACGCTCATGCTCGTCAGCGTCACGGCGATGACTTTGTGGGGCGCCGAGAGTGTGCCGCTCTGGTACCGGATTGCCTACTTCTTCGCAGGGCCCTCGGCGACGCTCGTCGGGTCCGTCTTGCGTCGGTTCCGTCCCACTGGGGAGGCGCGATGATCAACTACGTGACGATCGGGACCAACCGCTTCGAGGCCGCCGTTGCATTCTACGATGCGCTCATGAGCGCGATGGGCGCCACCCGGGCCTACGCAACCGAGAAGAACGTAGGGTGGGGATGGGGAATCGGCACGCCGATGCTCATCGTGACCCTGCCGTTCGATCAGCGGCAAGCCACGGCAGGGAACGGCGCCATGGTGGCTTTTGACGTCGCCACTCCCGAACAGGTGGATGCGCTGCACGCCCAGGTCCTGGCGCTCGGGGGAACCACTGAGGGCGACCCAGGCCCTCGCGGTGAGCATCTGTATGCGGGCTACTGGCGCGACCTGGACGGCAACAAATTCAACTTCATCTGCTACCGGCAGAAGAGCCCGGCAACCTGATCACCAGGTCGAGCGCCTAACGGCCCGCCCTTCAGGAGCCCCTGATCAGGACCTCGCTCGACAACGGGTAGCTTTGCAGCAGGATCGAAATCGCAGCAAGCCTCGAGGAATTCCTGGTCCGTGCGATAGGCGGTGCCCTTCCAGACCAGTTCCGCCGACTCGATCTTCGCCGGACCGACGCCCTGATTGACCACGCGCACGTGAGCGACTTCGATGTCCAAGCTCATGCTGTCCCCCCAATCACTCGGAAATCCGTCGGTCATGGTCACGACACGGGCGTAAACCCGTCTGCGCTCCAATCTTCACTGCCCACGCCGTGATGGACGATGAAGAGTCCGTCAGGGTCGTACTCCTTCTTGATTGCGCGCAGTCTGGAGTAGTTCTCACCCCAGTAATCGCGGGCCCATGAGCGGTTGAAGTAATTGCTCTCGGCCACGTAGGAGCCCGCCTTGGGAGCGATCTTGCGAAGCTCCGCGGCGGCCAGATCGATCTCACGGGCGTCCTTGCGGGCGACGGCCGGGTCGGCAGTGGTGGGCGGCGTGAGGCCGGGATAGGCCATCCCCTGCCCGTCCGCAATGATCACCAACGCAAAAGCATCCAGCACCGCGGGACTGGTCGATGTGCGGCGCGTAGCGGCCAACACCTCCGGCGCAGCGCCGGCGAGGCCCTTGTTGAAGAAGATGCGCAGCATCTTATGGCGGCTCGCAGCGAACAGCGCTTCGGCCAGGTGCTTCTGCTGGCCCTCACGCAGCAAGGCAGCCGGCAGCCACAGAGAGTCGTATCCATGCAGGAAGATGCCGACCTCGCCTTGGTTGCCGCGATTCCACGCGTGGTATTTTGGCGCACCGGCGCGCTTGTCAAGGATCATGTTCGGGTTCCCAACGATAGCCCAGTGCGCGCGGGAGTCCCCTGCACCTGCGCCATGTGGGGATGAGAAAGTGAAGTCCCGGGGCGAAGCACTGACCCACTCGAAGAACGGCCGCCAGGTCTCAGCTACCTGGGTGCTGCTGAGTCCCTGACACTGCATCGAGATTTCCAGCGTGTTGTCAGGTCCCATGTGAACCTGTTCGCCCCAGTGGGGATTGAACAGCTGGTCGCGATAGAAAACCATGAAGTGCGCGATGAGCCGGGCGAAGGCTGCGTCCGAGGCCGCTTTGATCATCGCGCCGGCACCGCCAAAGAACGCGGGAAGATCGTGCGTGCGCAGAGTAACGCGCGTGATGACACCGAAGGTGCCACCGCCCCCGCCTTTGAGCGCCCAGAACAGATCCGGCTCGCTGTACTCATTCACGACACGTACCCGGCCGTCGGCGGTGACGACTTCGGCCTCGAGCAGCCATGCCGCCGCCGTACCGAACCCCTTGGAGAATTCGCCGAACCCTCCGCCTTGGACGAGCCCCGCGACGCCCACCGTCTCGCAGCCGCCCCCCTGCACGTAGCGTCCCCCTTCATTCGTCACGGCGTGGTAAAGGTCCATCCACACGGTGCCTGCTCCGGCACTCACCGCGGTCATGGGCGCGACCCGGCCCTCGCACCCTTTGCCGACGAATGAATCGTGCACCGTGACTTCATTCATCGCGCGGGTCCAGATGAGTAACGAGTCCGGAGCCGTGGATGTGCCGAGATAGCTGTGGGCGCCACCTTTGACGGCTAGGCGCACGTTGTGCTCGCGCGCGAAATTGATGCCCGCGGCGACGTCGGCGGCATTGCGTACCTTGAGCGCGTAGGCGCTGGGAACTGGCGCCCAGGCATCGAGCCATCCGGAATTCTGGGTGCCCCCGGGTTGGTCGCCGATCCAATAGGGATTATCGATGTACTGGTGAGCGTCCCGACAGGCCGCACCCTCCGGTTGTGTCTGGCAGGAGCCGAGCAGGGAGTGCACCTCGAGCAGGTTGCCTCCCACAGTGTCCCTCAGGTTCGCCCAACTCGCCGCATCCGGCCACGCGGGATCGGAGGGTCGCACCCGATGCTTCAACCGTGGCGACACACGGTTGGCCCCCGTGCCAAACACGCGCGAACAGCCTGCTGACAAGAGCGGCAACACGGCAGCGGTCCGCAACAGGGTTCTTCTTTTCATCACGGCTCCCTCTGATGGCGCCCGCCGGCAGGCACATCCTACAACTCCTGCTCGGCGAGTACACGGAACTCGTCCGGAACGCTGCGTGACAATCCCAACACGACCGATCCATATCCAATGGCTTCCCATCCGAAGCGGTCACGGATCCGGTCGACGGCCCGGTCCGCCGACCAGCGCGCCAGCCCTCTGCGGCTGCCGGGACGGCGCGCGTCATCCTTGGCGCCCAACGGCAGGTCCAGCTGCAGCTCCGAGTCTTTCGCGAGGTGCGACACCGAGATGCCCAGCAGTGAGATCTTCGACTCACGCGGGTGCCGCGCAAGCACGGCACGCACGAGATCCTCTGCAATCTCCGCCAACGTGGCCGTCGCCGAAATCGGTGCGTCAAGGGTGACGGCATGGGTTACAGAGTGCAGATCCGCAAAGCGAACACGGATGGTGATCGTGCGCCCGGCCAGGGACTTGGCTCGAAGGCGCGTACCGATCCGGTCCGCGAGATGTCGCAGCGTCGGCCGGAACACGCTCGCCTGCGCCGGTTTCTTCCCGAGGGCAGACTGAGCTCCTGCCGAACGGGCCCGCCGATGGGTCTTGATTTCCCGAGGATCGCGATTCCACGCCAGCGCAGCCAGCTTGTTGCCCGCTGCCGGGCCCAGCAACTGCTCGAGCGAGCCTCCTGGCGTATTCGCCAGTTGACCGATGGTCCGCACGCCCCGCTCGGCCAGTCGTGCCTGAGTGGCAGGGCCCACACCCCACATCAGCTCGACCGGCAGCGCGTGGAGGAAGTCGAGCTCCCTGGCAGGATCAACGACGACCAGCCCGTCGGGCTTAGCGACCTGGGAGGCGATTTTCGCAAGATGCTTGGTCCGCGCGACGCCGACCGAGATCGGCAGGCCGAGCTCTGCCCTCACCCGCTGTCGGATCGTGCGTGCAATCTCCGCCGGCGAGCCAAACAGACCGGTGCATCCCGCGACATCGGCAAAGGCCTCGTCGATGGAAATTCGCTCGACCAGGGGCGTGTAGTCGGCGATGACATCGATCGCCGCATCCCCGAGACGCTGATACTCGCTGAAATGGCCGCTGACAAAAGTGAGACTCGGGCAGAGCTGCCGCGCACGCCATCCCGACATGCCACTCTGCACGCCGAAGGCCTTCGCTTCGTAGGACGCCGCCAGCACCACTCCGCCACCGACAGCGATCGGCTTGCCGCGCAACGAAGCGTCGAGCAACTGCTCGACCGAGGCATAGAAAGCGTCGAGGTCCGCATGGAGAATCGTGGCTTCCATCGCGACGCGCGCTCAGCCGGATACTGTCTATATTTACAGTATGCTCCGGCATCCGCCTGCTGCGCAAGGCACAGGCGATTAGCGGGCTTTTTCCCGCGAGAACCTGAACTCGACCTTCGGCACTTCCTGACCGCTGTCATCGAAGCCCAGGATGGTCACTACGTGCTGATTGGGGCTCACTCGTTTCAGCAGCACTTTATAGGGCCGGTGCAGGACACCGCTGGTGTACTCATCGAGCTCCCCGAAGAGCATGGTGACGGGCCGGTCGGGCTGCAGCGCCGCTCCGCGCGACAGCAGCATCGAGTTGTCGACCGATTCGACGGCGACCTCGACGGTGTTTCTGGCGTAGCTGTCGTAGCCCAGGATGGTGAACTGCTCATAGGGAGCGCCGAGCATCTCCCCTGTCAAATGACAGCCCAGCCATCGCCCTTTCACCACCCAGGAGTAATCCGCCTTGCCTTTGGAGTGTTGGGCTGGAGTTGCCCCGTTGGACAAGACGATCTCCACATCCCAGCGACCCAGCAGTTGTGCCTGCTGCGGCCCGAGCGCCATGGCCTGCATCGCTGCAGAAGGCGGAGGTGCCGTGGTCGGCGGGGCTTGCGCTCGAACGCAGTCCCCGCTGAGTAACAGGCCGATGCACAAAGCAATTGTCCGTGAGCGGCAGAACCGGCTCATCTGATTTCTCCCCAGGCGAGCGATGACGGCGCACGAGGCGCGTTGCGGCCACGCGCTCCACTGATTCCGGGGTCGATCACCTGGACGGGGAACGCCTTGAGC
>Ga0207695_10003762_pt1 | contig 21057 bp, 17 predicted proteins | sample KBSC54metaG_FD_184354 | JGI IMG/M metagenome (GOLD analysis project Ga0207695, IMG submission 184354) | Corn rhizosphere microbial communities from Kellogg Biological Station, Michigan, USA - KBS C5-4 metaG (SPAdes) (version 2) | ecosystem: Host-associated > Plants > Roots > Rhizosphere > Soil...
GCGCTTCCAGCGGCATGGCGAGGATCTGCGCCTTCCATTCCGGCGTGCGCACCTGCCTGCGCACCGTCTGGTAGGCCGTGTCGTCGGTGCACAGCACGTCGCCGTGCATCAGCAAGGTGGGGTGGCCGTGCAGCGTGTGCACGGTGCCGTCCTCCAGCAGCTCGAAGCCGGCGCGACGGGCGTAGTCCTCGCCGAGCAGGAAGTCGCGATTGCCGACCATGAAGTAGATCGGCACGCCGGCCTCGCGCACGGCGCGGGTGGCGGTGGCGATGCGTTGTGGCAGCTCCGCATCGTCGTCGTCGCCGATCCAGGCCTCGACCAGGTCGCCGAGGATGTACAGCGCATCGGCGCGGCGCACCTCGTCGCTGGCGAGGTAGCGTTCGAACAGTGTGGTGATCTGCGGCCGGCTGTCGTCCAGGTGCAGGTCGGCGATGAACAGCGTGCCCATCAGCCGCCTCAGCCGCCGCTTACGGGCTTGCGGGCGCTGCGCTTCGCGGGCTTGGGCGTGGCGGCAGGTTCGGCTGGGGCGGGTGCGCTGGCCGCGGCGGCGGTGGGCGCGGCCTCGCCGATCACCTGGGCGCCCTCGATCACCACCAGCGGGTTGGGCACGTCGGCGGCGAACGGGCCGATGCCGCGGGTGGGCAGGGCGGCGATCTTGTCGACCACGTCCATGCCCTTGATGACCTTGCCGAACACCGCGTAACCCCAGGTGAGGCCGCTCTGGTTGCCCACGAAGTCCAGCCGGCGGTTGTCCACCAGGTTGATGAAGAACTGCGAGGTGCCGGAGTTCGGGTCGGCGCCGCGCGCCACCGCCACGGTGCCGCGCAGGTTGGACAGGCCGTTGTCCGCCTCGCTGGCGATCGCCGGACGGGTGCGCCGCGGTTGCAGCTCGCGCGTGTACAGGCCGCCCTGGAGCAGGTAGCCGGGGATCGCGCGGTGGAACACCGTGCCCGCGTAGAAACCGTCGCGCACGTACTGCAGGAAGTTCGCCACGCTCTTCGGCGCCTTGTCCGGATACAGCTCCAGCATGATGTCGCCCTGCGAAGTGTGCAGCAGCACTTCGGGATTGGCCGCGGCGGGCGCCGGCTTGGCATCTTGCGCCTGCAGCGCGGGTGCGAGCAGGACGGCGGTGAGGAGCAGCAGGGCGAGCTTGAGCTTGGGCATGGCGTCGAGCGTTCCGAAGTATCCGCGCATGATACGCGGCCACGTCGTTGTGTGGAGTTGAGAGGTTTTGTGAAGAGTGCGGCCATGGATGGCCGCTGGTGGCGCGAGAGCGGAGCGAGAGCTTGAAGCCTGCCGGCATCCGCACGCTACGGCGATTCCGGACGAATCGCACTAGTACCGCCTGAATCAAACCGCGGACAACTCCAGTTCCATCCCAAGCTCCACCATCGGCGCCTGTTCCTGCTGCAGGTCGGCCTCGCTGAGCGGGTGCTGTTCCAGCCACGCCGCCGGCAATTGCAGGCGCAGCCGCTGGCGGGTGGCGGTGAGTTTCATGGGCGGCAGCGATTCGGCGCGGCGGCCGCGGCGGAACAGCACCGCGAGGCGCAGCAGCGCCGTGGTGTAGCGGGCCAGCTGGCGGTAGCGCTGGGGCAGTGTGGCGATCACCGCCTTGTCCGGCTTGCGCCGGTGCAGCTCGACCACGGCGGCGAGCAGTTGCTGCTCCTGCCGCGAGAAGCCGGCGAGGTCGGCGTGGCGCAGGATGTAGGCGCCGTGGTGGTGGTGCTGGCTGTGCGCGATGGCGAGGCCGATCTCGTGCACGCGCGCGGCCCAGGACAGCCATTCGCGCGCCTCGCCGTCCAGCTTCCAGGCCTTGGCCACCTGGTCGAACAGTTGCAGCGCGGTGGATTCCACCCGCCGCGCCTGGGCGCGGTCCACGCCGTAGCGGCTGGCCAGCGCGTCGATGCTGCCGGTGCGCGGATCGCTGCCGGCGGCGCGGCCGAGCAGGTCCCACAGCAGGCCCTCGCGCATCGAGCTCTCGCACACGCGCATGCGCGCGATGCCCAGTGCCTCGAACGCGGCCTCGAAGATCACCACCGCGCCGGCGAGCACCGGCGTGCGTTCCTCCACCAGGCCGGGCAGCTTCAGCGCGGCGATCGTGCCCTGCGCGAGGATCGCGTCGCGCAGCCCGGCAAGCGCGGCGGGGGTGATGCCGTCGTCGCTGAGCTTCATCGCCTGCACCACCGCGCCGATCGCCTTGGCGCTGCCGGAGGAGCCGTAGGCATCCTGCCAGCCCGATTCGCGGTAGTCCTCGGCGAACTGCTGCAACAGCACGCCGATCTCGCCGCGCGCGCGCTGCCAGCGCTTGCGGTTGAGCTTGCCGCCGGGGAAGAAGCGCAGCGTGGAGGCGATGCAGCCGGCCTGCACGCTCTCGGTGTGCAGCGGCGCGAGGCCGCGGCCGATGATGAACTCGGTGCTGCCGCCGCCCACGTCCATCACCAGCCGCGGCTCGCGCGAGGCGGGCAGGTCGTGCGCGGCGCCGAGGAAGATCAGACGGCCTTCCTCGCGGCCGGACACCACTTCGATCGGATGGCCCAGCGCGGCCTCGGCGGCGCCAAGGAAGGCCTGCGGCGCGGCCAGCCGACGCACCGTGTTGGTGGCCACCGCACGCACCCGCTGCGAAGGCAGGCCGGCGATGCGCTGGCCGAAGCGCGCCAGGCAGTCCATCGCGCGGGCGCGGCGGTCGGCGTCCAGCGAACCGTCGCTGCGCAGGCCCGCGGCCATGCGCACGCTGTCGCGCAGACGGTCGATCACCCGTGGCTCGCCGTGCTCCATGCGCGCCACGATCAGGTGGAAGCTGTTCGAGCCCATGTCCACCGCGGCGAGCAGCTCGCCGTCGCGAATCGGGGTCTGGTCGGCTTGGCTCAAGCGCGGGTTCCTTGTCGGCGGAGATGTGTGCCGCGACGCACATCATGCCGCATCCGCACGCGGCATGACACGGCGCGCCCTGGGCAAGCCCGCCATGCCGCGTGCTCGCGATTGAATCGGCGGTACCGTGGCGCTGCGACGAAAACCGGATGATCAGTGGTCCGTCCCTTCGGCGTCCCGACAAACAAGGGGCCAGCAACATACCCTCTCCGTAGGTAATGTCTGCTGGCCCCTCGATTCACCCCGCAGCGTGGCCAGGCCGCGCCGTCAACCCACGCTCAAGTGTCAGCGGCGGTGATCGTCGTCGTCACCGGGGGCGAACGACACGCCGCGCAGCACTTCACCGAACTTCGCACCGCGCAAGGTCACGAATGACTCCTTCGCGGCAGCGGTTGCCGTGGTGTTCTTCAAGTCGTCGCGGATCGCTACCAGCCGGTTCGGATCGGCACCGGTGTCGCCGTTGCCGCTCACCGTGGATGTCACGGCCCAGAGCGTGACTTTGCCGTCACGATCGACGCGACCGGTGATGTTGCGCAAGCCGTCGGTGGCGGGCGACCAGGGCAGGTTGGTGGCCGAGTTGGTCCCGATCGGATAGTCGCGCACCGTGTACGGCTTGCCCAGGCCCAGCCCGGCCTGCAACGTATAGGCGAGGTTCCAGCTCTGCGTCGCCGCATCGATTACCCATTTCTGCAGGCCGGCGGTGGTCTGCGCCGCGGCGTGCGTGTACAAGTCCCTGCCGCCGGCGTAGCCATCGCCTTCGTCGGCCACATAAACAGTGTTGGCGTCGGCGAACCAGATGCCGAACGGATAGGCGACGGTCGTCGCCGTCTTGTTCGGCGTCGACGGGAAACCGGCCAGCACGCACATGTTGGTCGGCAGACCTGTCTTGGCCAGCGTGCTTGCGTCGTAGGGCAGCGGAGCGGAGGGCAGAGCGGCACCGGGCACCGGCACGCCCACGCCGTTGGGGCAGGCCTTGCCCATCGTATCCACGAAGTAGACCGTATTGATGCCGTTCCCGCCGCTGCCCTTGGTGTAATAGAGCACCTTGTTGAACACGGTCATGCCGCGGAAATTGTCGTCCTTGCCGATCTTGTCGGCCTTCTGCCCCAATGCGGTCAGCGAGAAGCTGGCTACCGGCATGCTGACGCCAGGCGTCTGCAATACCTCCGGCAGCGACACCGGTGTGATGAACTGCGCGCCGGCGCCCAGCACGACGCCCTCTGGCTGCGGGTTGCTGCCGTTGCCCGCATTGCCAGCCGTGTAGAAATAATGGGCATCGCCGCGATCATTGAGGATGGCGGCGCGCCCGTTGTTGCCGCTGTAGGCATTGGTTTCCGTGAAGCTGAAGCAACCATGGCGATCCACCGTCGCCACCGCACGATGGAAATTCTGGCCATCCGGGTTGGTGGGGTCGACGGCGCCGGCAGTGTTCGAGTTGGACACGTCGAGTGCATTGACGGGGGCGACATAGCCCATGAACGTCAGGTACTTGTGATCCAGCGACAGATTCAAGGCCAGCTCCGACTTGGAGCTGAAGCTGGTGACCAGTTGGCCCGCCATCGCGGTGGGCAGGGAACTGTTGGGTACCTCCAGCGAGTTGATCAGCCAGCCGTCGGGAGTCAGCTGATCCAGGAAGATTCGCGCCGTGATGCCGAAACTGCCGTCGTAGAGATCGTTGTTCCAGACATTAGGGATAGCTGCCGTCATAGGGAGCGCCGGTTGCTGCACCGCAGCCGCCAGTGGTGTTTGCGCAGTTCGGCGCAAGGATGGTGCCGACAGCAATGTTGCTGCTCTTGTTGTCGTAAACGCTGCGACTTACCACCAGATTACCGGGCAGAAACTGAAAGCCGTGTCCGTGCGAATAATCGTCGGCACTGGCGATGCCGCTGACAGCAAGTGCGCCAATCACCATGACAGCCACGATGCGCTGGCGGAAGGAGTGGCCGAGCAGAAGCTTCGTCATATGGAGTGTCCTTGGGTAGGGCCGGATGAGCGCCGGACAGGGGCCGGAGCGCGTCCACGCTACGCGTGGGCAATGAACGATTCTTGACAAAATGCCGCGCAAGAAACTGCGCAAGGCATGGGCGCAAGCGTGACGCCCACGCCTGCTGCGACGGGTGGACTGGAGCCTGCGACGAGGGCAAGGGTCACGGGGAGTTGCCGCTGTCCGCTGGGTCACTCCGCATGCGGCATTCCTGGCGCAAGGGCTGATGTGCAAGCGCGAGCCTAGGCTGATCGCACAGGGTTTTGTGCAGTGGAGTCGACGATGGCGAGCGGCCGATGGAGATCTCCGATCCGGAAGAACCTACGCCGTGCGTCCTGATTTCCGCAGTCACGGCGGAGCGGTACCATGGCCGCGTTTGCGGATGGTCATCAGACATCGCCTTTGCGCGGAGTTCGAGCATGATCCACGACAGGCCGACGCCAAACCTCTTCATGGTCGGGGCGCCGAAATGCGGCACGACGTCGATGTATCACTACTTGCGTCAGCATCCGCAGATATTTTTCCCGTTCGACGATGCGAAGCTCGGGCGGGCCAAAGAGCCTCATTACTTCTGCCCGGAGCTCGAAATCGGCGAGCGGGATTCGATCAAGGACGAAGGCGAATACCTCGATCTGTATCGCGGCAGCGAGTATGCCAAGTGGCGTGGCGATGCTTCGGTGTTGTACCTGTTCAGCGAGCAGGCGGCGTCGCGAATCAAGCAGTTCTGCCCCGACGCGCGGATACTGATCATGCTGCGTCCGCCGGTCGAGCAGATGCATTCGCGACACGCCCACTGCATTCGTCATATCACCGCGCGCGAGGACATCACCGATTTCTACGAGGCGATCGCGGCCGGCGAAGACCGCCGGAACGGTTTGCGGATCCCGCCGCACACGACCATTCCGAAGTGTCTCGATTATTTTTCCGTCGCGCGCTTCGCACCGCAGGTAGAGCGCTATTTCGATACCTTTGGCCGCGATGCGATGAAGGTGGTTCTTCTGGAGGACATGGTCGCTGCGCCGAAAGAGACTTATCGTCAGCTGCTCGCGTTTCTGCAGGTCGACGATTCGTTCGCGCCGGAGTTCCGTGCCTACAACGAAGCGCCCGCCCAAACCCCGCTTGAGCGCGCGGTGCATCGTGTTTACCGCAACAGCGCAGTCAAGCGTGTGGTTCAGGCCATTGCGCCTTACCAGGCAAGGCGGCGGGTATTGAACGGCATCCGCGTGTTGGCGCGGGGCAGGAAGCAACGGTTGCCGCGCGACGAGGAGCTGTACCAGCGTTGCCGCCCGGATGTAGAGCGGCTGGCCCGGTTGCTCGAACGGGATTTGTCGCACTGGCTGTAGTGAAACGAGGCGAGAACAAGGTGATGGAGCCTGGACTCCGTCCCTGTTTCACGGGCACAGTTTGTCCAGCAGCGCCTGCTGCGCGCTGTAGGGTGCGTGGCGGCCCGGGGTGGCGCGGGTATAGCGGCCGTCGCTGTCCAGGAGCCAGGCCTGGGTGTTGTCGGCGAGGCCGTTGGCGAGGGTTTCCGCGTACACGCGCGCGGCGAGTTCGGGGTCGCGGATGGGGAAGGCGATCTCGATGCGGCGCATCAGGTTGCGCTCCATCCAGTCGGCGCTGGCGCAGTAGAGCTCCGGTGCGCCGTCGTTGCCGAACCAGTACACGCGGCTGTGTTCGAGAAAGCGGCCGACGATGGAGCGCACGCGGATGCGTTCCGAGACGCCGGGCAGGCCGGGGCGCAGGGTGCAGGCGCCGCGCACGATCAGGTCGATCTCCACGCCGGCCTGCGAGGCGCGGTACAGCGCTTCGATCACGTGCGCCTCGTTGAGCGCGTTGAGCTTGGCCACGATGCGCGCGGGGCGGCCGGCACGGGCCAGTTCCGTCTCCCGCTCGATGCGTTCCATCACGCCGGTGTAGAGCGTGAACGGCGAATGCAGCAGGCGCTTCAGCGCGATGCGCGGACCCAGACCCGAGAGCTGCTGGAACACCTTGTGCAGGTCTTCGCCGATCTCGGGATCGGCGGTCATCAGGCCGATGTCGGTGTAGGTGCGGCTGTTGATCTGGTGGTAGTTGCCGGTGGAGAGGTGGGCGTAGCGGCGCAGCGTGTCACCCTCGCGGCGCACGATCAGCATCATCTTGGCATGGGTCTTGTAGCCCACCACGCCGTACACCACCTGCACGCCGGCCTCCTGCAATCGCGTGGCGAGGCGGATGTTGGCCTCTTCGTCGAAGCGCGCGCGCAGTTCGATCACCACGGTGACGTCCTTGCCGTGGCGCGCGGCTTCCACCAGCAGGTCCACCAGCGGGGTGTCTTCGCCGGCGCGGTACAGCGTCTGCTTGATCGCCAGCACTTGTGGATCGGTGCTGGCCTGGCGCAGCAGGTCGATCACCGCGGCGAAGCTCTGGTAGGGGTGGTGCAGCAGCACGTCGCGCTGGGCGATCAGCTCGAACTTGTCGCGGCCGGTCTCCAGCCCCGTCGGAAGTTGCGGCGTGAAGCGCGGGTACTTCAGCTCGGGGCGGTCCACCCAGTCACAGATCAGCCCGGCGCGGATGATGTTGACCGGGCCGTCGCAGCGGTAGACGTCGGCCTCTTCCAGCTGGAAGTTCTGCGTCAGCATCGCGGTGATCGCCTGCGGGCAGTCGGTGGCGATCTCCAGCCGCACCGGCCGCGCGTAGCCGCGCCCCACCAGCTCCTCGCTGAGCGCGCGGGCGAGGTTGTCCACCTCGGCCTCCTCCACCATCAGCTCGCTGTTGCGGGTGACCCGGAACTGGTAGGAGCCGACCACCTTGAAGCCGGGGAACATCAGGTCGACGAAGGCCTGCAGCAGCTCGGCGAGGAACACGAAGTGCTCGCCTTCGCCGCACACCTCGGCCGGCAGGCGGATGATCCGGGGCAGCGAGCGCGGCGCACGCACCAGCGCCATGTGACCCTCGTGGCCGAAGGCGTCGCGGCCCTTCAGCACCACCGCGATGTTCAGTGTCTTGTTGAGGATGCGCGGGAACGGATGCGCCGGGTCCAGCCCCAGCGGCGACAGCACCGGCAGCACTTCGTGCTCGAAATAGCCTTGCAGCCAGCGCCGCTGGCGCGGAGTCCACTGCTTGCGGGTGAGGATGTGGATGCGCTCCGCATCCAGCTGCGGACGCAGCTCCTGCTGCCAGATCGCGAACTGCTCGGCGACCAGCTCCAGCACGCGGGCGCGGATGCGCGCCAGCAGCTCCGGCGGCGACAGGCCGTCCGGCCCCGGCGCGGCCGAGCCGTAGGCGTGGTGGTGCTTGAGCATCGCCACGCGCACCTCGAAGAACTCGTCGAGGTTGTTCGCCACGATGCTGAGGAAGCGCAGCCGTTCCAGCAGCGGCACCGCGTCGTCGCGGGCCATCGCCAGCACGCGGAAGTTGAACTCCAGCGCGGCCAGCTCGCGGCTGAGGAAGAGCTCGGGTGCGGCGAGGTCGGGGTGTGCGGGCGCTTGGGCGACGGGGCGTGACATGCGTGCATTCTGGCGCAAGCGCGCCGGCCGGTGCGCGACGCACCGCATGCTGCTTCAGCTTTCGTCGTGGCCGTTGGAGGGTGCGAGCAGGCGCTCGGGGCCGAAATGGCAGGCGAAGGTGGAGCCGCGGCCCGGCTCGCTCGCTATGCTCAGTCGCGCCTGGTGCAGGTTCAGCACGTGCTTGACGATGGACAGGCCCAGCCCGGTGCCGCCGCTGCCGCGCGAGCGGCTGGAGGAGACGCGGTAGAAGCGTTCGGTGAGCCGGGCGAGGTGGCTGGCGGGGATGCCGTAGCCGGTGTCGCTGACCGAGTAGGTCGCGCCGTCGTCGCTGCGCCGCCAGCGTATCGTGATGCTGCCGCCGGCCGGGGTGTAGCGCACCGCGTTGCTGACCAGATTGGACAGCGCGCTGTGCAGGTCCTTGGGCGAGCCGAGCAGGTCGAGCCCGGCATCCGCTTCCACCGCGACGTGATGGCGGCCCTGGCTGAGCGCCTCGGCCTCCTTGCGCAGCGTGGCCAGCAGCGGCGCCATCGGCACGCGCTCGTCCTCGACGTGGTGCTGGGTCTCCAGCCGTGACAGGGTGAGCAGGTCCTCCACGATCTGGCCCATGCGCTTGGACTGCGCGCGCATCTCGCCGAGCACCGGCGCCAGCGCGGGCGCGTCCTCGGGATCGATCAGCTCGAGGTAGCCGTGGATCACGGTGAGCGGCGTGCGCAGCTCGTGCGAGACGTTCGCCACGAAGTCGCGGCGCATCTGCTCCAGCCGGGTGACGTGGCTGGTGTCGCGCGCCAGCAGCACCTGCTGGCGGCGGCCGAACGGCAGCAGGCTCACGCTGATCTGGCTGTCCGGGCGGCCCGGCGCCACGGTGTCGTGCAGCGGTTCACGCTCGTCCTGGTGCAGCCAGTCGACCAGTTCGGAAGCCGGCAGGCGCTGGCCCAGCGGCGCGCCGCGGTCGTGCGGGGAACGCAGGCCCAGCAGGTTTTCCGCGGCATGGTTGAACCAGCGCACGCGCTGGTCCGCGTCGAGCAACACCACGCCGTCGGGCAGCTGGCTGGCGGTGCGGCGCAGGTCGCGCAGACTGGAGGCGAGGCGGCGGGAGCGCGTCATGAGTCGGTTGTGTTTCGCAGCAACGGTTGACGCCATGATGGGGCGCGCCGGGTGACGGTCGCGAGTCAGCAGCAAGACGATTTCCGCCACGGCGACGAGCGCCACGCCAGTCGCGACGTGGCCGCCGGCCAGCCAGCCGAGCAGCGCCCCGGCGAGCAGGGCGGCGAAACAGGCGGCGGACAGTTTCCAGCGAGGAGTGGTGGGCATCGGATGGCTGGGCAGGGGCTGGTGCGAAGAGCTTACAGGCGTTCCCCCCTCGGCCTGATCCTCTCCCCCGGCAGGCCGGGAGACCAGGCGGCTGACCCTTGCCGAATCCCGGCCCTCAGGCACTCAGCGAGAAACGGTAGCCGCTGCCGCGCACGGTCTGCACCATGTCTTCCAGCTTCCACGGTTCCAGAGTCTTGCGCAGGCGGCGGATGTGCACGTCCACGGTGCGCTCCTCCACGTAGACGCTGCCGCCCCACACGTGGTCGAGCAGCTGGGCGCGCGAATACACGCGTTCGGGATGGGTCATGAAGAAGTGCAGCAGGCGGTATTCGGTGGGGCCGATCGTCACCGGCTCGTCACCCGCGTAGACGCGATGCGCGGGGCCGTCGATGCGCAACCGGCCCAGCTCCACCACGCCGTCGCCGTCGTCGCCGTGGCTGCGCCGCAGCACCGCCTTGATCCGCGCGATCAGCTCGCGGGTGGAGAACGGCTTGACCACGTAGTCGTCGACGCCGGCCTCGAGGCCGTTGACGCGGTCCATCTCCTCGCCGCGCGCGGTGAGCATGATGATCGGGATCTCCCGACTCAGCTCCTCCTTGCGCAGGCGGCGCGCCAGTTCCAGCCCGCTCATGCCCGGCAGCATCCAGTCCAGCAGGATCAGGTCGGGCACCTGCTCGGAAATGGCCAGCTGGGCGGCGCGGGCGTCGGCGGCCTGCATCGCCTCCATGTCCGCCTTGCGCAGGGCGAACGCGATCATGTCGCGGATCGAGGTTTCGTCTTCGACGATCAGGATGCGTTTGTGCACGCGTCAGCGTCCGTTGGCCTGTGACCGTGATATTGCAGTGCAGAAATGTTACGCGGCGATGACATCGCTTGTGCGTTCGTCCGTGAACGCTGAAGTCAGGTGGCGGCCGCGTGTATTTGTGCGTAAGCGTATGAGAACAAACATCAAAAGCGGCCATCCATGGCCGCACTCTCAATAAGAGCCCGTACCCGTACCCAGGCCGAGGCACAGGTGCCCGGTGCAGCGTTCGTCCTGCAACTGCTGCGAGCCGTCACGGGTGGCGGGGTTGTCCGGGGTGGCGATCTTGCGCTTGCGCAGCTCCAGCACCAGCGGGGTGAGTTCGGCGATGCGCGCCTGGATGCGCGCACGGGCGTAGTAGCTGAGGTCGTCGCGCTTGAGCAGGCGCTGCAGCTGTTCCATCGCGTCGAATGGACGGCCGGAGTAGTAGCTGGCGTCGGCGAAGGCCTCGCCGGCGCGTTCACCGTCGCCGGCCTTGTCGCTGGCACGGGCGTAGGCGCTGTAGATCTCGGGCTGGTCGCTGTCCTGCAGCAGCGGGCGCAGCAGGTCCGCCGCGGTGGCGGCCTGGGTCTTGTCGCCGTGTTCGGTGAGCGCGGTGGCATAAGCCAGCGCCACCGCGCGGTTGCGCGGCGATTGCTCGTTGAGCTGGTGGTACAGCGCCAGCGCGGCGTCGCGCCGGCCGGCCTGCAACTCGGCATCGGCCTGCGCCAGGGTGAGGATCAGGCTGCCCGGGTGCGTCTTGAGCAGCGGTTCGAGCTGCGTCATCGCTTGCGCGCCGCGGCCGCTGTGGGTGAGCGCCAGCGCATAGCCGTAGCGGTTCGCCGGCGTGTCGAACTCCGGGTGGTCTTTGAGGTTGCTGCTGTACCAGGTGGCCAGCCGTAGCGCGTTGCCGGACAGCACGCGCACCCGCTCGCGCATCAAGGCGTAGGTGTCGAGGCCGTTCGGATCGGCGGCATGACGGTCGAGCCGGAGCGGTGCGCGCACGAACGGCATCGGCGCGGTGATCTGCTCCCACTGGCCCTTGAGCAGGGTGTCGCCGGAAGGGCGCAGCTTCTGCGCGGCGATCAGCGCGCCGGCCCGCGCCTTGGCGTCGGCGATGCGGTCGCTGGTGACCGGGTGGTCCTGCAGGAAGGATGGCACTTGGCCGCCGGCGCCGGCGCTCATCACGTCTTCCATGTGGCCGAAGAACGCGGCCATCGCGTTCGGATCGAAGCCGGCGTTGGCCAGCGTCTGGATGCCGGCGCGGTCGGCCTCGATCTCGTCCTTGCGGGTGAAATTGATCTGCTTCTGCGCGAGCAGGCCTTGACCCGCGGCAAACACTGCCGTCGGCGCGTCGCCGGCGCCGCGGCCGGCGGTGCCGGCGGCGATCGCGCCCAGCAGCACCAGCGCCATCAGCGGGGCGTCCTTCTTCGAGGCCTCGAATGCGCGCTGCAGGTGGTTCTGGGTGATGTGGCCGATCTCGTGGGCGATCACGCCGGCCAGCTCGCTCTCGTTGCGGGTGATCGTGATGAGGCCGGAGTTCACCGCGATGTAACCGCCGGGCGCGGCAAACGCGTTGATCTCGTCGTCCTTGACGATGAAGAACGCGAAGTGGTCGCGCGGCTTGGCGCAGGCGGCCACCAGGCGGAAGCCGAGATCGTTGATGTAGTCGTCCAGCAGCGGGTCGTCCACCACCATGCCCAGCGCGCGCATCTGGCGCAGCATCGCAGCGCCGTAGTCCTGCGCCTCCTGCGGCGAGATCAGCGCGTTCGCCGAGCTGCCGAGGTCGGGCAGGCGGTCCTGCGCCCCGGCGGCGAAGGCGAGGCCGGCGAGGATCAGGGCGGTCAGCAGGCACTTGGCGGGGCGTCGTGGCGACATGGGCATGGGTTTGCGGGACAATGAGCGACTGCTGCGATCATCCTTGATCGCGAGGATCAAACGGGCAGCCATCCTGGCCGCACTATTCGATAGATGACCGCGTGCGGCGGTGTCGGTTCACCGTACAGCGGCTTGTTCCAGGGGCTTTCGCTCCCATTTTGCGGCGCAGGCAATCGGAGTTTCGTGATGTCCAAGATCGAAGTCTATTCCACCGCGGTCTGCCCGTACTGCGTGGCGGCCAAGAACCTGCTCAAGGCCAGGGGCCTGAGCTGGGAAGACATCCGCGTGGATACCGATCCGGCGCAGCGCGACGCCATGCTGGCGCGCAGCGGCGGCCGCCGCACGGTGCCGCAGATCTTCGTCAACGATCAACTGGTGGGTGGCTACGACGACCTGGTGGCCGCCGAGCGCAGCGGCAAGCTGGCCGAACTGCTGGGCGAGACCGCATGAGCGGGGTCCAGGGCGACGGCAAGGACGGCGGCAAGGATCGCCTGGCCGAGTTCACCGCGTTCCGCCAGCGCATGAACGAGCGCATCCTCGCCGAGGATAACCAGGTGGTGCGGCGCTTCTTCGCGCTGGACACGCAGACCTACAAGCCCGGCGCGCTGGACGTGAAGACCAAGGAGCTGCTGGGCCTGGTCGCCTCGATGGTGTTGCGCTGCGACGACTGCATCAGCTACCACGTGGCGCAGTGCAAGGACGCCGGCGTGACGCGCGAGGAGTTCTTCGAGACGTTCAGCGTCGGCCTGGTGGTGGGCGGCTCCATCGTGATCCCGCACCTGCGCCGCGCGGTGGATTTCCTCGATCAACTGGAAGCCGGTGACGCCGGTTCGGCCGGTAGCTGCGCCGACCACGCCTGACGTGCTTTTCTCCCTCTCCCTGCCGGGGGCGAAACCATGTTGCTTGCGAGCCACGGGCTCGCACATGGTTGAGCGCCCGAGCGCTGGCGCGAGGGCCGGGGTTGATTGGCGGGGAACGAGCCTAGCAACGGGCTGGGGTGAGGGGCGGGTCTTGCGACAGAGTCGGTGCGAAGCCTGCTTTGATCGGGCGTCGCCGCAAGATTGACCCCTCACCTCGATCCTCTCCTCCATGGGGAGAGGAAGAAGAGCCGGGCATGCCATTTCCCGCAACGCTGCGTGCGAGGATTTTCAACGCCTTGCGCACGCTCCCGGCTGTTCGCTGCCGTACGGATGGGCGATAATTGCAGGGTTATCGATCCCGTGCGCCGCTCTCCCGGCGCCGATCGACGGTTTCATTCCCCAAGGAGTTTCCCCCCATGAGCAAGACCATCGCGGTGATCCCGGGCGACGGCATCGGCCCGGAGATCATGACCGCCACGCTGCGCGTGCTCGACGCGCTGGACTGCGGCCTCAAGTACGACTTCGTCGACGCCGGCATGGTGGCGCTGGAGAGGCACGGCGACCTGCTGCCGAAGGCCACGCTGGACAAGATTGCCGAGCACAAGGTGGCGCTGAAGGGCCCGCTGACCACGCCGATCGGCGGCGGCTTCACCTCGATCAACGTCACCCTGCGCCGCCACTTCGACCTGTATGCGAACGTGCGTCCGGCGGTGAGCTTCCCCGGCACCAAGGCGCGCTTTGAGAACATCGACATCATCACGGTGCGCGAGAACACCGAGGGCGCGTACCTGTCCGAGGGGCAGAGCCTGTCCGAGGACGGCGAGACCGCGATCTCGATGGTGCGCAATACCCGCAAGGGTTCCAGCCGCATCGTGCGTTACGCGTTCGAGCTGGCGGTGAAGAAGGGCCGCAAGAAGGTCACGGCCGTGCACAAGGCCAACATCATCAAGACCGCCTCGGGCCTGTTCCTCAACGTGGCGCGCGAGATCGCCAAGGAATACCCGCAGATCGAGTTCAACGAGATGATCGTGGACAACACCTGCATGCAGCTGGTGATGAAGCCCGAGCAGTTCGACGTGATCGTCACCACCAATCTGTTCGGCGACATCCTGTCGGACCTGTGCGCCGGCCTCGTCGGCGGCCTGGGCCTGGCGCCGGGCGACAACATCGGTGCCGACGCGGCGATCTTCGAGGCGGTGCACGGCTCCGCGCCCGACATCGCCGGCAAGGGCATCGCCAATCCGTGCGCGCTGCTGCTGGCCGCCTCGGACATGCTCGACCACCTCGGCATGGTGGACAAGGGCGACAAGCTGCGCGCCGCGATCCGCGACACCATGACGAACGACCGCGACAGCGTGACGCCGGACCTCGGCGGCAAGGGCAGCACCGAGAGCTTCGGCGCCGCCATCGCGAAGCGCGTCGCAGCCTGACCATTCGCGACGTGACCACGCAAGGCCGCGGCATCGTCCGCGGCCTTGTCGTTTTTGGAGCACGCGGCGGCGGTTGCTAGCATGGGCGTTCCGAGCCTGCCGCACGACCCTCCGATGGACATCGCGTTCTGGGTTTACGTCTACATCGCCGCCGCCGTGCAGGCCGCGCTGCTGGCGCTGGCGCTGTGGCGCCGCTCCGCCAACCGCGAGGCGAACCGCCTGCTCGCCGTGTGGGTGGCGTTGACCGGCCTCGACCTGGCGGTGAAGGCGGCCTACTGGCACACGCTGGCGCCGGAGTGGTTCCGCGCCTACCGCTTCGTGGCGCTGTTTCCGTTCCTGTACGGCAGCCTGTTCTTCCTCTACGTGCGGGCGCTGACCCGGGGCGTCGGTTTCCGCTGGCGCGACCTCAGGCACCTGCTCGGCTTCGCCGCGATGCTGCTGGTCACCGGTCGCGTGCTGCTGGCGAGCCCGGCGCGGCTGCAGGCGATGTCGGCGAGCTGGATTGCCGGCGAGCGCTCGATCGGCCACTGGCTCGACATCGCGCTGTTCGTCTACAGCCTCAGCTACGTGGCGGCGGCGCTGGTCCGGGTGCATCGCTATCGGCGACGCCTGCGCGAGCGGCGTTCCGACGCGGATCGCCTGTCGCTGCGCTGGATCGACGCCATGGCGGCCTGCCAGGTGGTGATCTGGTGCATCGCCATCGTGCAGGCGCTGGTTTACCTGCCGATCCTCAACTACGGCCTGCTGTTCGGCGCCATCGCGGGCTGGATCTGCGTGGTGGGCTGGTTCAGCCTGGGCCAGCCGCCGGTGGCGGTCGAGCCAGAAGTTGAGTCCGCGAGCGATGAACCCGCTACGCCCGCCGCGAGCGCCGAGCCGGACGATGCACGCTACGACGCGGTGCAGGCACGCCTCGCGGCGCTGATGGACGGCGCCGCGCCGCTGTACCTGGAGCCGGCGCTGGGTATCGGCCAGGTGGCCAAGCGCAGCGGCTATCCCGAGTACCTGGTGTCGGCGGTGATCAACCGCCGCTTCGGCGGCACGTTCTGGGACTACATCAACCGGCTGCGCGTGGAGGCGGCGCGCGCCTGCCTCGCCGACGCCGGCGACACGCGCAGCATTCTCGACATCGCCTACGCCTGCGGCTTCACCTCCAAGTCCACCTTCAACGCCGCGTTCAAGCGCCAGGTCGGCGACACGCCCAGCGCCTACCGCAAGGTGCAGTCGCTCACGGCGACGGCCGGGCGTGCAGGGCCTGGATGATCGCCGCCACCAGATCGCCGGTGTGGTCGCCGTAGTCCAGCGAGATGCCCATGCGCACCACCACGAGTTTTTCCGACGGCACGATCACCACGTACTGCCCGAACGCGCCGCGCGCGTAGTACATGTCCCTCGGCAACTGCGGCATGCCCCAGGGCGCGTTCCACACCGGCACCCGGGTGTCGTGCTTGATGTTCAGCCAGAAGCCGGCGCCGTAGCCGGTGTCCAGCGTCTGCGAATGGCTGTAGGCCACCCAGCCCTCAGGCAGGATGCGCCGGCCGTCCGCCACGCCGTCGTCGAGGTAGAGCTGGCCGAAGCGGGCGAAGTCGCGCGCCGTGCCGTAGCTGCCGCCGAAGCCGGCGAGGCTGCCGGTGGCGTCGGTCTGGATCACCGTGTGCGCCATGCCCAGCGGCGCGAACAGCTCGCGCCGCGCAAAGCGCTCGGCGTCCACGGCGCTGCCGCCGGCGGCGTCGGTGACCACGCGGCCGAGCAGCATGTAGTCCAGGTTGCCGTAGGCCCAGTGGGTGCCGGGCGGATGCGCCAGCGGCGTGCCCGCCGCATAGCCGGCCATGTCGCGCGTGAGGAAGGCCATGCGCGTGAGCGGGTTCACTACCCCATCGGTCTCGTCGAACGGCAGGCCGCTGTCCATGCGCAGCAGCTGGTCGACGGTGACGGCGCCATGCGGGTCGCCGGCGTGGCGCCAGGCGGGAATCGGCGCCGGCTGGTCCAGTCGCAGCATGCCTTCGCGCACCAGGATGCCGATCAGCGCATGGGTCAGTGACTTGGTCAGCGAATGCGCCCAGATCGGCGTGTCCGGCCCATAGCCCGGTGCGTAGCGTTCGGCGATCAGCCGGCCGTCGTGCAGCACCACGACGGCCTTGGTGTTGCGCGGATGCGCGGGATCGGGCTCGGCGAAGGCGCGGTCGATCGCGGCACGGATCGCGGGGTCGTCCGACCCGACCACGCGGTCCGGATATGGGCTGGCGATGGGCGCGGGTTCGAAACCCGCGGCCTCGGGTACGGGGCCGTCACCGTGGACCAGCAGGCAGCCCAGTCCGGGGCGGAACACGGCGCGTGCACCGAACGCGCCCAGCACGCTGGCGCGCGCCTCGCGCCGCGTGCGATCCACGTGCCGATGGACTGCCCAAGCCAGGCCGCGCATCTGCGGCGCGTGCTGCTCGCGGAACACGCGGTCGGGATCGACATGGCTGACGAAGGCCGCTTCGCACAGGCCTTGGCTGGTCGAGCCGGTGGCGATGAGCAGCAGGGGGCGATCCGCGGTGCCCAGCCAAGCCGCGCCCGCGAGCACGACGGCCAGCACCAGGCCAAGGATGATTTTCAGGATGCGTGTGGTCATGGCGTTCTTCCCGTGTTTCACGAATGCAGGGTCAAGGCGATGGCGGAAGGATGCGGGCGGGTGCTGCGTTGGCGCAGCAGCAGCTCGCACACGGCGAGGTTGAGTGGCCAGCAGGCCCTGGTGGCGAAGACGTAGACGGACAGGGGCGGCAGGTGCAGCGCGATGCCGACGCCCAGAATCAGCCGCAGGGTCACCGCGGCGAAGGTCAACGCGGCGGTACGGCACATCCAGCGACGGTGGCCGGCGACGTCGCCGATCACGATGCGGTGGATGCCCTTGCCCATGCAGAACAGCCAGACCAAGGCCAGCACCGCCAGCGGCGCGCCGCTGGCCGCGCCGCCCTGCGTGTGCCGTGACATCGACAGGGCGGCGAGGGCCGCCACCAGGATGCCGCTGGCGGTGAGCCAGCCGCTCATCCGGTGCAGGCGAGGCGCGAGCCGGCGCACAGCCGCACTCAGCTGCAGCGGGGTCAGCAGCAGGGCAAGCCCGGCGCCGAAGAAGTGCGCCGGCACGTCCAGCCCCGAGATGGCGAACTGGGCGGCGAAGCGGTTGTACGGCGAGTGCTCGCGATAGAGGTAGGCGAAGGCGTAGATGGCGACCGCGATCGAAAGCGCGGCGAATGCAAGGATGGCCAGGCCGCGCAGGAACCTGGCGGGTCGTTCGTGCATGGGACTGTCCCGCTCGTCGGAAGGAGCACCCAGCATGCGGCGGCGGGCGCCCGGCCTCGTCCGGGGCGGCGGAACCGTACGGTCCGGCGCGCCATGCAGGGTGCGATCCGGCGGATTCGTACGTGTTCGGCCTCGGCTTGATGGCGGGTACTGCCGCTAAGATGCGCGTTCGCCTGCCGCTACGTCGCTGGCGTCGGTGCCGGTCGACGGGAGAGTGCATGAGGGCGACGGAGTGGCTGTCGGATTTGCGAGGCGGCTGGCGCGGTCCGGCGATGCGGCGCATCACCACCGCGGCCGATGGCTTGGCCGGCGGCCGCGACAATTTCCTGCTGCTGCGGCTGCTGGCGGCGAGTCTGGTGATCTACGGCCATGCGCCTGCCATCACCGGCGGCCAGGGCTGGCCGGACATCTTCGTCTGGCTGGGGTGGGGCAGCTATTCCGGCGACCTGGCGGTGAACGTGTTCTTCGTGGTCAGCGGCTTCATGATCGCCGGCAGTTATCTGCGCCGGCGGCACCTTGGGGATTTCCTGTGGGCGCGCCTGCTGCGCATCTATCCCGCCTATCTGCTCTGCCTGCTGGGCACGGCCCTGGTGCTGGGCGCCGCGTGCACCGGCCTGCCGTTGCATGACTACTACGGCAGCCACGAGGTGGTGCGCTACGTGACGAAGAACGTCCAATTGGGCAAGGGGCTGGTCTGGGAGCTGCCGGGCGTGTTCACCGGCAATCCGAAGCTGGCGTACGTCAATGGCTCGATCTGGACGCTGCCGGCCGAGGTGCGCATGTACCTGTGGGTAGCGCTGGCGGGCGTGCTGGGCATCCTGTCGCGGCGCTGGTGCTGCCACCTGCTGCTGGCGGCATTGTTCGTTTGCGGACTGCTGGCTCCCGCACACGTGCCGCTGGTGCCGCTGGCCTCGTTCCTGCGGCTGGCCGGCTATTTCGCGCTGGGCGTGTTCTGCTGCGTCAACCGCGAGCGCATCCCGACGGGCTGGTGGTGCGTGGCCGTGCTGGCCGCGCTGGCGTGGCTGCTGCACGCGACGCCGCTCTATCCGTTCGCGTTCGCACTGGCGCTGACCGCTTTCGTGTTCGCGTTCGCCTATGTATCGCCGTGGCTGGGTTGCCTGCGCTTCGGCGACTACTCGTATGGCCTGTACCTGTGGGGCTACCCGATGCAGCAGATGGTGGCGCATCTCGCCCCACGGCTGACGCCGGCGGGCAACATCCTGCTGGCGTGGCCGCTGGCCATGTTGCTGGCGGTGTTGTCCTGGCACCTGGTCGAGCGGCCAGCGTTGCGGCTGAAATCCTTGCCGGGTGCCATGCAGGCGAAGGCGCGAGGGATGTTCGCGCGCATCCGCGCAGGCGGCTGAGGCCTGCGCGGATGCGCGCATAACCTCAATGCGACGCGGGCTTGTAGTGGCCGCCTTCCGTGCGCACGGCGATGTTGAGCCGGTTCCAGGTGTTGATCAGGCCGATCAGCAGGATCAGATCGATCACGGCCGCGTCGTCGAAATGCTGGTGCAGCCGCTCGTACAGCGCGTTGGACACCGACTCGTGCGAGGGCAGTTCGGTGAGCTCCTCGGCGAAGGCCAGGGCGGCCTGCTCGGCATCGCTGTACAGCTTGGTCTCGCGCCAGGCGGACAGCAGGTACAGGCGTTGCTCGGTCTCGCCGGCGGCGCGGGCGTCCTTGCTGTGCATGTCCAGGCAGAACGCGCAGCCGTTGATCTGCGAGCAGCGCATCAGGATCAGGTCGGCCAGCTTCGCATCGAGGTGGCCGCGTGCGCGGATCTCCTCGCCGAGCTTGATCAGCGGCTGCATGGTGGCGTAGTGGCGCTGGATGGAAATGCGGGTCATGGGGTGACTCCTTCGTTAGTGGGTAATGACGGCCGGATCGGGCCGTTCAGTGCAAGGACGCGCCAACCTGCGGATTCGTGACCGTCGCCGCCAGCCGCGCCAGCTTGCCCGGATGGCGCAGCGCGTGGATGGCGGTGATGTGCTCGCCGTCGCCCTCGATCCAGATCGCGGTGGTCAGCGTGTCGCCGGCCCAGGCCAGCAGCGCCGGCGCGCCGTTGAGCGTGAGCAGGCTGTAGCGCAGCGGCTGCAGGCGCGTGTTGTGGGCGATCTGCAGGTACAGCCGCGCCAGTCGTTCGGCGCCGTGCAGCGGGTGCAAGGTGGCGGCGACCACGCCGCCGCCGTCCGAGATGTGGATCGCGTCCTCGGCGAACAGCGCCTGCAGCGATTCCAGCGTGGGTTGTTCCATGGCTGTCACGAAGCGCTGCAGCAGGCGCTGCTGGGCGCGTGCATCGACGCTGTAGCGCGGACGGTCCTCGCGCAGCCGCGCCCGGGCGCGGTGCACGCGCTGGCGACAGGCGTTCTCGTTGATGCCGAGGATGGCGGCCGCCTCGGCATGGCTGTAGTCGAACACCTCGTTGAGCAGGAAGGCGGCGCGCTCCTCCGGGCCCAGCCGTTCCAGCAGGGTAAGGAAGGAGAGCGTGAGGCTCTGGTCGCGTTCCAGCAGGGCTTCGGGTGTCTCGGCGCCTGTGTTTGCAGCCGGTGCGGTTTCTTCCACCAGTGGCTCGGGCAGCCATGGGCCGGGATAGTGTTCGCGCTCGGTCTTGGCGCGGCGCAGCTTGTCCAGCGCGATGCGCGTGGTCACGGTGACCAGCCACGCCTCCGGGTCGTCCAGCGCGGCGGTGTCCTGCGCGTGCCAGCGCAGCCAGGCGTCGTGCAGCACGTCCTCGGCGTCGGCGGGCGTGCCGAGCATGCGGTAGGCCAGCCCGAACAGGCGCGGGCGGTGTTGCTGGAACAGGGCGGTTTGCGGATCCATGGCGGTTTCCTCGAAGGGATCGCAGCAAGGACGCGCGGGCGGGCCTTGGCGTTACCGCGTCAGCGGACGAACGGCCACGGCGCGCAGACGATCAGCCATGCCAGCACCAGCATGCCCAGGTATTTCAGCGCGCGGAACAGCTTCGGGTGCCTCTTCTTGAACGCGCGGTTGCGTTCACGGTTGCGCTGGTTGAGCGCGAACACGCGGTTGACGAAGCCGGTCTTTTCTTCTGGCGACTCGGTGTTCGGCGAGGCGGTGATCTTGCCCATGAACGCTCCCACGCGATGGTTGATCGCGCTCATCCAGCGCGTGCGCAGCGGGCGTTCCACATCGGCGAACAGGATCACCCGGGTCTGG
>Ga0207695_10003769_pt1 | contig 21043 bp, 22 predicted proteins | sample KBSC54metaG_FD_184354 | JGI IMG/M metagenome (GOLD analysis project Ga0207695, IMG submission 184354) | Corn rhizosphere microbial communities from Kellogg Biological Station, Michigan, USA - KBS C5-4 metaG (SPAdes) (version 2) | ecosystem: Host-associated > Plants > Roots > Rhizosphere > Soil...
GACAGACAGGTATCAAGACGGCGGCTATGGCAATGCGCCGGAAAAGCAGCTTGGAAATCAGGCGGGCCTCCCTCAGCCAGACTGGGACGAGTGGTTCTCTGAGAGAAGTTTAAGAGCTTCAACGGATAGGGTCAAACCAACCGGGGGATAGCGGATAGAGCGATCTAAGCCCGGCCCTCCTTGGGGAGCGGGAACTGGGAACCGGGACATCGGGGCTGGAAGCCTTCAACAATCTGCAAAAGCGAAACCGCCGCGCCCGCTCCCGAGGTGTCGCGGAGAATCTCCTCCGACCATAGCGGAGTCGGATCGCTAATTGTTAGATCTTCACCTTGCGCACTAGCAAACGAAACGGTACGAGCAAAACTGTAGATACACTAGGTAAGCTGCGAATTCCATTCTTATGGGGTGCCGCACCTTCTGCGATTTTCAAGGTAGGTAGTACAACCGCGTCTAGCAAGCCAGGTTCGGTTTCATTTCTTGCGCGGAAGCTCGCGCGGAATTTTCTCAACGGAAGCCGGATCGATTGCAATGCTTCGCAAAAGGTGTCACCGGACCGGCACCCCCGGTGGAAGATGGTTCGACAAAGCTCCACGAGAATGTGCGGCGCCCGCAGGAAGGCGGCTCAGGCGGCGGATCCGTAGCTGAACAATTTGTTCAAGTACTTGTCCTTGCAACGCTCCGAACAGAAATGCACCGCAAGAGGATGCACAGCCTGCGCGTCCGACCACGCGGAGAGAATGTTTACCTCGCGCCTTTGCGAGACCGCGCCTACACTCTCGGCCGCGGAGCCAAGAATCCACTGCTGGTCCGGTTTCTTCACGCGTCCACAGGTATCACAAGTGAAAGTAACCATATGTGCCTCAACAAACGTTAGATGCAGCTTTCATGGGATGGTTGATTCGATAAGATGCCTTGCATCGCACTTTCCGGGGCTCAAGAATCGAACCAATCCTCACCATAATGTTTGTTGATGCTGACGTGAGTTCTGTAACGCTCACCGCCGCTGGCTACGCTCGCACGTGAGCACCCGGGCAGAAAAACACCTTGGCCGTGATGCAGAAGATGCAAACCTTAGGCCTGCTCGTTCTGAAGAACGATTTCTGCGCGTACGTCTTCGTGAGTGGCGAGATTGCAAACGTGGGAACAGTCAATTAGGCTAACAATTGCCTCTTACCTATCCAAGCCGGGATGGCGGAACTGGCAGACGCAGCGGACTCAAAATCCGCCGGTACTTGGTACCTTGGGGGTTCAACTCCCCCTCCCGGCACCATGCTAACTAATTTACCTTCATCTACTTACAAGATTTCTGACTGCCGTCGCGTATTCAATCCCTGTGAGACTAGTGGAAATCACCCGAGAGGGGAAATTCCCCTTCCGCCACTTTGAAACAACAGATCTGGAGACCAGCTCCAGCAAGCTGGTCCCCGTGCCGTCCTTGGCATCGCATCACCAAAGCACCAAAGGAGCCTACAGATTCGCGGAATTGTAATGGTCGGTGTCAGTGCCGAGAACGCAAACGGGAATCGCCTGAGACTAGACGCGAGAAGCGGTTTGGGCGGAAAAGATTACTGGGCCATAATTGGACCAGGATTCCTTACATACTTTCTTGCATCCGCGGTGGGCGCATATCTGACGTTCTTTTCAGCAGCTTGTTCTCTAGATGAATTTTTCGCTGGGAAAGAGCAACAATTAGCCCTACTGGACTCAGTCTTTATCCAGGTACTCCTCTGGGACGTCATCTTCGGGAAATTCGCGGGTGCGCACTTCTCGCTCATCGGAGTCGTTGGCGTTTTGAACGCCAGCGACCGCGCCAGCCTCGACGATGTTCCCTTCTTCTAGTAATTCGTCGACACTTTCCGAGTCTGCTTGCTGAGCCGAAGATATGCCTTCGAAATCCTCCGATCGTCGAACTGACTTTCGGCCAGAAGATTCCCGGTTTCGGCCTTGAACTTCACGTCTGAGCTCCGCCGCGAGGTCAACTGACTCCGGCTTTTTGCGATTTCTGGCCTTGAGCTTCGGAGTGGTCTTCCGAGCCGGCTTCTTCGTTGCGGATTTCTTCGTCGTCTTAGGCTTTCCGGTCTGCCTGGACGTCTTCCTCGCCTTTGATCTCACTTTGTTCTTCTTCGATCGCATGGGGGGCAGTTTATCACCAGGGATGCATTCTCACGGACCAGGTTTGTCGGTTGTCTCGTCCCAAATAGAGTCGAATCTAATTTTCATCCTGGCCGCATTTCAGCAGAAAACGAAAAGGTCCCTGTATATGGCTCGACTGGAAAGCCGACACCTTTCCAAGCCGCCAGACCTCCTCGCAGGAATCTAATGCGCGAAAATCCAAGAGCCAGTGCCTTATCCAGAACCATGCGGCTCGTCTTGTCACTGGGACACGTGCAGTAAACGACCGCATCCTGATCTTTTGGAATCAGGCTGGGTTTTTCGAGCACCTCCGCCGGCGGAATCCTTTGCGCTCCGGGGATTTGTTCTGGATAGGCGAGAAGATCCAGCGGTTGACGGACGTCGAATAGAAGCACTCTGCCGCCAGAACGAATGGACTCATGAAGTTCCTGCGGCGAAATGCTATGGCGTTGCAGTTCTGTCTTGTTCTTTGTGTTTCTACGCCAGGCGAAAACGGCAAAGCACAGTGCTGCAAAGAACACGGTGATCAGGAAGACGAACATGGCAGTTCCCCTCTCGGTCTTCAAACGTGCAAGGAGGATAGGAGCGCGCTAACCCCGTTCCACACAATCTGAACACCAATGCAGACCAGCAGAAACGATGAAAGCCTGACAATCACCATCATCCCGGTATTTCCAATCACGCGAGCCAGTTGGTCGGCCAAACCGTAACAGAGTAGAACGGTGACGGCGACGGCAGTCATGGCAATGACGGCGGCAACGATCACCGGCACGTGGAACCCATATCGGCGCGTGGCATTTGCGCCGAGAGTAATTGCTACGGAGATCGATCCCGGCCCAACGGTGAGTGGAAGCGTCAACGGATAAAATGCGCTGTGGAGGGCGTCGGAGCACTGAACATTACTGCGCGCAGTCTCAAAGCTTTCATCTTTTTGCAGCAACATACCCCAGCCCATCGATGCAACCACCAGCCCTCCTCCGACCTGCACTACGGGAAGAGAGACGCCGAAGAAGTTAAGCACGTGAGCCCCAATGAAATACGAGCCAGCCATCAGCATCAGACTGTTCAGTGCAACCCGCCATGCAAGCGCTCTGCGCGTGGCGGTTGGATACTCCTGGGTCATGGCCAGGAAAATGGGACTTCCAGCGAGGGGATCAACGATGGGAAACAGCGCGCTTATGGTAAGCAGGAATACTTTGACCGCGTCGGCCACTTATTCCTCCTGAATTCTCGGTTACTGATGACATTGTCGCGCGAAGACCAAGCGCGCAACTATGACTGGGCATCCGCCAACGGCAACGACACCTGAAATCGTGTATCACCCGGCTTCGAATTCACCTGAATGTTCCCTTTGTGCTTGCGCACGATTCTTTGCACGGTATCGAGACCCAACCCGGTGCCTTCACCCACTCCCTTAGTTGTAAAAAAAGGCTCGAAGATGTGGCTCCGGATTTCAGGCGGGATACCAGGGCCGTTGTCGCCGATCTCAATCACGACGCAGCCGTTGTCGCGATAGGTGCGCACTCGCAACTCACCTTTTCCGCCCATCGCATCGATCGCGTTGTCGATGAGGTTTGTCCAAACCTGGTTCAGCTCGCTTCCAAACGAGTTCACGAGGAACGGAACGGGCTGATACGCCCGCTGTATGGTGACGCCGCGCTTAAGCTTGTGGTTCAAGATGGTCAACGTTGTCTCCAGACTTTTGACAACATCGACGTTCTGGACCGGAGACTGGTCCATGTAGGTGTATTCCTTGATCGCACGGACCAGGTCAGAGATTCGCGAAGTGCTGCTCTCGATTTCGTTGAGCAAGCTCGCGATCTCCACCGAGGCGGCAATCCTCACGAGAGCGGCACGCGCCGTCCCAGCGTCCAGGGTCTCGAATAGAGACTCCAAGGCCGCAGGCTGAATTCCCCTTTGTGCCAATTCCGCCGAGAGCAGCCACAAATCGTTCTGCCCATGGCTGCGCAATAGAGAATCGATCTGCCCTTCCAGATCGCTGGCGGTCAGAGGATCTGGCGGGGGCGCATCGTTCTGCGTAAACGATGATTCAAGCTTCTCGATTTCTGCTCTTTGGGTGGAAGTCAATTCTCGCCGGCCGAGTTGGAGACTGGCGTCCTTAATGCGGTGCAGCGTATCGCGAAGCTGTGCGGCGGCACGTTTCGCGGCGGCGGCTGGATTATTCAGTTCGTGAGCAAGTCCTGCGGAGAGCTTCCCCAAGCTCGCCAGGCGGTCGCGCTGTTGCTCAATTCGCGTGGCTTCTCGGACGCGATCCGTCATTACGCCAACCAGGTACTTGACCAGTTCCGGCATTTTTTGAACGAGTTCTGGGAAAAGTGACGAGGGAAAAGAGAGAATCCGGCCGTCAATCAGTGCCCTTCCGGTCACCATGAATTGCTTCATGCGAGAAAAAGGCAACGCCCCGGTCACGTCGCCGGTCTTCCCCTGAAATACGACCGTCTCGCCATTGAACTCGCCCCGCCACTCGAATTCACCTTCAAGCAGGACGAACAACGCGTTGGGCGGATCACCTTGGCGCACGAAGATCTCTCCGGCCTTGAGACTCAACTCTTTCGACTGGCTGAGAAACCACTCGATCTGGTCCACGGGCAATTCTGCGAATGTCGGAAAACGCAATAGTTCTGATGAACTCGCCATTAGACCTTGCTCAGATACTGATGAATGAACTGTACCGCGACCGATCCCTCTCCTACGCCTGAAGCGACACGTTTAACCGACCCGTGCCGCACATCGCCCACGGCAAAAATGCCGGGGACATTCGTCTCCAGAAGAAATGGATCACGATCGAGCGTCCATCCCTTGGGCCGCTCGCCATTCCGTATGAGGTCGGGACCAGTGAGCACAAAACCGCGTTCGTCCCGCTCGACTAGTCCGGCTAGCCAGTCTGTTCTGGGGAGCGCTCCGATGAAAATAAACATCGAGCTCGCGGGAACCCGCTCAATTTTGTCAGTATCCGAGCACATGACCGATATCTCTTCCAATCGCTTGTCGCCATGCACCTCGGCCACCCTGGCATGGCTCCAAATCTGGATATTCGGGGTTTGCTGAATCTGATCGATCAGGTATTGCGACATTGTTGCAGCGAGGCCCTCGCCGCGTACCAGGATAACGACCCGTTCCGCGTATTTAGAGAAATTCATCGCCGCCTGGCCTGCGGAATTCGCCCCGCCGACAACGTAGATGACTTCGTCTTTGCAGCTCAGGGCCTCCGTTGTGCCGCCTCCGTAATACACTCCGGCGCCTTGCAACCTGTCAAGACCGGGGGCCTCGAGCCGGCGCCATTGCACGCCAGTCGCAACCATTAACGCATGACAAGAGATTTCGCTGCCGTCGGCCAGCTTGATGATTCTGTACGAGGCTTCGGTCCGGGCGCTCACCGCTTCCTGCGGGGACAAAATCTCCACGCCAAAACGCTGCGCCTGCACCACTGCCCTTCGCGCGAGATCACCCCCACTCAGGCCGGTGGGGAATCCAAGGTAATTCTCGATGCGGGAGCTCATTCCGGCTTGGCCACCCGGCGCTTCCCTCTCTACGATAACTGTGTGCAGCCCTTCCGAAGCGCCGTAAACCGCCGCAGCCAGACCGGCGGGACCTCCGCCAATAATCGCCAGATCGTAGAAACTGGTTTGAGCCCGAGTGCGCAAACCGACCTTCTGCGCGATCTCCGCCGGCACACCCTCCAAAAGTCTGGTGCCATCAGGAAAAAGAACGACCGGCAGATTTGACGCTTCCGGTCCAAGTACGTCGAGAAGGCGCTTGGTTTCAGGATCATTCGCGCTCAACTCGGCATCGATCCACTGATATGGAACGTGGTTGCGGGCAAGAAAGTCCCGTAATTCATAGCTCCGAGGAGACCACCGCGTTCCGAGGACGCGGATTCCGTCAAACGCAGGCCGATATGATGCCCGCCAATCATCGAGCAGATCGTCAAGCTGGGGGTACAGGTGGTCTTGGGGAGGATCCCAGGGCTTCATAAAGAAGTAGTTAATATTTGCTTCATTGATTGCACTAATGGCCGCGCTGGTATCCGCATAGGCAGTCAGCAACGCACGCTTGGCGTCGGGAAATATCTGCATTCCCTCCTGCAGGAACTCGATGCCATTCATGTGCGGCATCCGCTGGTCTGCCAACATGAGGGCCACACTGTCATTCCGGACCTTGAGTTGCTTCAGGATGTCGAGAGCCTTCGCCGGAGAGTCGCTTCCAATCACACGGTAATCGGCACCGTACTGGGAACGAAGGTCGCGCTCGATAGCTCGAAGCACATCGGAATCGTCATCAACGCTGAGCAAAATTGGTTTGGGCATGCGTTAGTCTCGCGAGAATACAACCCGAGCCATCTGAAAGCGAAGCCTGTGCTCGAATGTTTGTTTAGATACAAATTTCGCAGAATGGTCGCAAGGTGGAGGAATTGTCTTCATCAGGAAATCCGAGCAGAAGACTGGGAAGGGCCTACCTTTTCTCTATCATTTTTGTCGCGCAGAGGGAGACTCGGCACTGGAATGCCTATTCCACCCGTGAAAATGCGACAGGTTACCTGAATCCCACGCCTGGCGGAGCCCCGGAGCACTCAAGTCCCAGTCTGGGCGGATCTGGCTTGTCACGATGCGCAGATCGTGCCAAAGGTCGGTAACCGATGGACGCCCCCAGAACCAATAGCCGTTGTAGATGCTGTAAATCACGAGATTCGGCTTGAGCACGAGGGTATGCGGGATCATCGGGTTGTGCTCGGGATCGGTGTACTCCTGGATGTTGAGGTCCTTCTGAACAGTTCGGCCCGGGTCTGAGAGGAACGTCCACTGAGCGCCAACCGAGGCGCGGAATTCCTGAAGAGTGTGGTGATCGTCCGTGGCGATTGTAACGATCTGGGTGTACGCAACCGCAATCTTTGGGTAGAAAGAAGCGAGCTCCAGATGTTGCTGGTGCTCCTTTGGGCAGTAGTGCCCCCGGGCTAGCGTGAGAATTAGAGGATCGTCCCCCTGCAGATCACTCAACTTTCGCGGCGTGCCCGTGTGATCGGGCAGCTCATAGTCCGGGAAATTGCCTCCGGGCGCGATATCAGAACGCATAGTTAAACTCCTTCACTTCTCTTCTCAAGCATCGGAACACCTGAGCCTGACCGGCTGAATACATGAGCACTACGCTGCTGCGGGTTTATCCCGCCAGACGGGCCACGCGATCTTCGTGTGAGGAATCGACGAATCCTTGCACCAACGCGGCAATCTCGTCCGCCGCCGTGTCCAATGCGAAGTGACCGCCCTCAACAATGTGGATCTCGGCGTCGGGCACATCCTCGCGATAGCGATCCGGTTCTCCCGAGTCGAACGAGAGCTCATACTTACCCCAAATCACAAGCAGTCGCGGTTGGCTCTCACGCATCCATGCTTGCCACTTCGGATAGGCGTCCACGTTCGTTCGATAGTCGTAGAACAAATCGCTTTGGATGTCAGCCTGCCCCGGCCGATTTAGAAAATAGAATTCATCGGTCCACAGGTCGGGATCATAGCGTTCGATATTCGGATCATTTCCGACGTGCCGAGTGCGGGTTGCGGCGAACGAGAGCAAGTTCGTGCGGAGCGCACTTTCATTGGTCGCACGATCAGCCCAAAACGCCCGCCGAGTCTTCCAGTTCGCCCCCAAGCCCTCATTGTGCGCGACCGCGTCCTGAACAATGAGCGCTTCAACGCGCTCGGGATGTGCCAGAAGCATGCGAAAACCTACAGGCCCACCGTAGTCCTGCAGGTAAAGCGTGTAGCGCGATAGGCCAATCGCTTCACTGAAATGATTCATGATCTCCGCGTAATGATCGAACGTGTACGCGAAAGTCTTTGGATCTGGCCAGTCGCTGTGCCCGAAACCGGGGTAATCCGGCGCGATCATGTGATATCGATCCGCGAGCCTCGTCAGGAGCGGCTCGAACATGCGCGAGGATGACGGAAGTCCGTGGAGCAGCAGAAGGGTGGGCGCATCTTTGGGGCCGGCCTCTCGATAGAAAATCGACAGCCCGTCGATCTGTGCAGTTCTGTAAGAAGTCAGGTGCTTCATCGTGCTTTTTCTCCGGATCATGAACTTGGGGGTCTCTGGACTTGGTCAAGCAGTTGATGTGACGCGACCATGACAGCAGCGGTATATAGCCACAATTACGCGGCCACGCGTTCCGCAGATCGGGTCCTGTGCGGTACGCCGACGTAGGGAAATTTATCGAGCAGATCTTTGTGCGGTCCGACGCTATCAAGCGTCACCCTTCCATTGCTGAGGACGGAAATAAAGTGGTCCATAACGTCGTCCGTGAGTTTCCGCCCATTCCCCGGGTAGGACGCCGGCCGAGTTGGATCATAGAGGAGGATGTCTGGCAGCAGAGTCTTCGCCACCCGTGTTGCTTCGTCCGACGTGTAACCTCCAGTGTGCTCCAGCGAGTGCGCGAAGACAGGCACAAATCGCATATCTCCTGAGGGTTCCGCAGCCAGGTACGATACTTTTTGGTCACCCGTAAGAAATACGGATTGTGATGGAAGCGCCCCGCGGTCAGCCTGAACCCATTTCCCGCTCGCGCCATCAACGCTCCGATGCCAGAGGCCAACTTGTTTGTTGCCCAACGCGGAGTTGGGCACTTCCAGTACGATGCAGCACACGTCTGCGTCCGCGAAGAAATCACTTCCAGTAAACTGCAGATTGTTCAGGGCTCCTTGGGTGTCAAAGAAAAACGGGTCGCTCCGCCAGCCCGCAAAGAAACGATACTCCCCGGCCGCCGTCGTATGTGATTCGTCATCTATCGAGACCGGCGCTCTCTCAACGATAACCTCTCCGTCGTCGCCGGTTTCGGAGGCGTGTCTGCCTTGCGCGCGGTGCACAGTTGCAGTCTGTGCTCCGCTCTTGTCCGAGACAAAGCGTACTCGGTAGGCAATATCGGCGAGGAGATCGCCGTCGGTGTCAATCTTGAGTTCGTAGATCGCCTCTGGTGCGAAGGGAATGTCCGAAGTCGGGCCGGGAGGATTCACACCTGCTGATGGGTGGACATTGATAATGAAGATGGATTTGGTCGGATCTTCAGGCTTCGGGAAAGCGTACAAATCAGTAAGGTCGAGGCGGGCCTCTCCGTGGGGAAAGCCGTAATCCGGACCTGAATAGTGATGCGACATGTCATCTCCTCCTATTGCGCTAGATGAAGACGTTTAGGTGCGTCGAATGTCCCATTGCATGGTGTGCCATGCCAGCATCACACCAAAAGCTTGAATGCCAAACCATTGGACGATGGTATTGGCCGACGGTTCGTATCAGTCATGCGGACGCTCGATTACATGCGAATGCTGTCACTCGATTTGCCAATCTAGCCGAGGCCGCCACTGTGACCGCCCCCCAATTTCGGTTGAAACACCGAGGCGGGCTGTCCATCAATTCACACTCATCGAGCCAGTCATCGACAGAAAGTCGAGCCTGCTCCGGACCAAAACATTCCTTTACTGCCATGATGAACGACGCCAACTCACGCTCTGCCACGTGTATTTGGTCTTCGTAAGACGAACTGTCAGCGGGCTCATGAACATTACCTCTTGCTGCGCACGGCCGAGAAATTCGCCATACTTGTTGCGGGAAGCCAATCAGGGCAGCCATTTCGATCTCAGCAACCAGTTCCCCGCCTTGGATCACGGCGCGTAGCGAGTGAAGACGAGGTCGGTTTCTTTGGCCTTCTCGTGGCACGGGAAGCACGGCCGCATAAACGCCGCGCCGGCTGGCTTGCCGTCGGTGCTGAAGTGTCCGAACCCCCATCCTCCGGTCGCAGCATACTTTTTTGAATCCTTGACCATGAACTGAATGTTTGTCGGGCCGCCTGGAACAAAGGACTGTGCTTGCCCGAAGACCTTGTTGTTTTCCTCCGATGGAATGTGACGGTAATGCAAGGCAGCAATGATTGCGCCATCCGGGAATGGCAGCTTTCCTTCCCGATAGGCTTTGATTGCTATATCGTTGCCCAGGATCGCACCGATGCTGTGGAGGTTGCCTTCTTCATGAGCCGAGGAGATCCATCGCCAGTCGCGATACCCGTGAGGGAGTTCGGTAACGAAGGGCGGAGCAGACTGCCCATCAGCGTGGCTCCGAGCGGGAGCAACTACCACGATCAAAGCAGCGATGCTTGCAACTGCAACCAGCAAGAATGCAAATCGTTTCACGATCGGGTTCTCCATTGATCTTCGGTCACTGCGGTCTCCAAAACGCAGCACTGTGGGGACCAGGCTGACTCTGGACCAGCATCTCCATCATGAAAAATGAAAACGTGCGGGATGCGCAATTGGACGATGGTATTGTCGATACTTTGGTATTGTTTCGATTGCAGCCGAGAGTAGCTGCCGCGCGGCAACAGCTCCCCGGCTGACCTCTTGGCAAACCCAACCAGGCAGCGTGGTGGTTCTCCAGAAACAGATATATCCCTGAGTGGACATATTGGGGGACGTGGTGCATCATTGTGGAACCGCATTTGGGGCGCCGTTTCATTTTTGTGGAAAATTATGAAGAAGACCACGGCTCCCATTCCTTTCGCTGGGTCCCAGCTCGATCAAACGCGTCACGTCTGCGCTTTTTTTAACACCGAGGAGGAAGAGTACCGGGTTTTACTTCCATTCATAAAAGATGGTTTCCAGTGCGGTCACAAGGCAATTCATATTGTGAATCCAGATCAGCGCCCGGAACACCTCGAACGACTGGCTCAGGTGGGCATCGATACCGGTTCGGCGCAGCAAAGCGGACAACTGGACCTTCGTACCAACACCGACGTCTACCTTCCGCACGGTCATTTCGATGCCGATCGCATGATGTCGGTGTTCGAGCAGTTGGCCAGCGGCAACTCCGGCGGAGAATTTCCGCTCAGCCGCATCTGTTGCCGTATGGACTGGACGGTCAAGGACCGGTCGCATGTCGACGATGTTATTGAGTTCGAGTCACGCGTGAACGATGTTTGGCGTCGTCACGAAGACGTGGTCATTTGCACCTATCATCTCGGACAATTTCGAGGGGATGAGGTGATCGATATCATGCGGACTCACCCGATGGTCATCGTAGGCGGCATTCTTCAGCAAAATCCTTTTTATATTCCTCCAGACGAATTCCTGCGGGAGTTTCGCCAACGCCGGGTTACTCGCGGCATTGCAGGCGCGGCGGCCTGACGTGGATCTGCAAATCAAAGATCCAGCGGCCGAGGCGAAGCGCCTTCAACGATGTATTGGCGATCTTGTGAGCCTGCTTGCTCTGCCTGCTGTCTGGAGCGGCAACGAGCCATCTCAGATCGTCGATACATTGCTGGACGCGCTCCTCCGCATGCTCAACCTGGAGTTTGTCTACGTGCAATTCAAAGATCCAGTCGATTCAGGGCACCTGGAGATTGCCCGTGTGGCTGGTTCTTCCAGATTGAAGATGTCATCGCAAGAGATCGAGCAGGTGCTGGCAAACTGGCTTGGAGGCGACAGCCAGAATTCGCCCCCGCCAGCCTGGAATCCATTCGAGGACGAAGACCTTTCCATCTTCCCCGTCCCACTGGGGATACACGGAGAGACCGGAATGATCGTCGTAGGCTCAGACCGAGCTGATTTTCCGGGGCAAACCGAGAGCCTTCTGCTGAGCGTGGCTGCCAATCAGGCCTCAATAGGTCTGCGCGAGGCAGGGCTTCTAAGACAGCAGAAGCGGATTGCCGACGAACTCGACCGGCGAGTTGCTGAACGCACCGCGGAACTCGCTAGCACCAACCGGGAGTTGGCCAGCGAAATCATCGAGCGCAAGCTGGCCGAGGAAGCGCTTCGCACAAGCGAGATCAAATTGCGTCAGGTGATTGACACCATTCCTACGCTAGCCTGGTGCAATCTGCCCGACGGTCCAAACGAGTTCCTCAGCAAACCATGGCACGACTATACGGGGCTCTCTCCGGAGGAATCGCACGGTTGGGGCTGGCAGGTCGCGTTCCATCCAGAGGACTTGCCTCCGCTAATGAAGAGGTGGCGGGAGTTGTTGGTATCCGGAGAGGGAGACGAAATGGAGGCCCGTCTCCGGCGCCGCGACGGAGTTTATCGTTGGTTTCTCATTCGCGTCCAGCCATTGCGTAACAACGAAGGCGAGATTATCAGGTGGTATGGAACGAGCACCGACATTGAGGATCGTAGAGTGGCCGAGGAGCGGCTTGCGAGAAACGAAGCCTTCCTGGCAGAAGGCCAGCACCTGAGCCGCACGGGGAGTTTTTCGTGGTGCGTGAACAGCGGCTCAATCACCTGGTCAGAACAGATGTATCGCATCTTTGAGTTCGAAGAAGGCACAAACGTAACACTCGAAGAGATCGGCAGCAGGATGCATCCCGAAGACCTCCGGATTTTCAATGAGATGATTGAGCGGGCACGAGCAGGCGTTGGCGACTTTGAATACGAACATCGCCTGTTGATGCCCGACGGTACCGTGAAGCATTTGCACCTAATAGCGCATGTCCGGGGCGATAACCCCGGAGAATATATCGGCGCAGTTCAAGACGTGACGCAGCGAAGGCTCTCGGAACAGGCTCTGAGTAAGGCAAGATCGGAACTTGCGAATGTGGCCAGGGTAACCAGTCTCGGCGTACTAACGGCGTCCATCGCACACGAGGTAAACTAGCCGCTTTCCGGCATCATCACGAATGCCAGCACCTGTCTGCGGATGCTTTCTGCAGACCCTCCCAATGTCGACGGAGCCTGCGAGACGGCCCGGCGCACGATTCGAGACGGCAATCGAGCTTCAGACGTAATCTCGCGATTGCGGACACTTTACAGCAAGAAAGAGCCCACCCTCGAGTCTATAGACCTGAATGACGCGGCACGAGAGGTGACAGCGATGTCCTCGACTGAGATCCAAAGAGCCGGGGTTTCGCTTCGGCAAGATTTTGCGGAGAGCCTCCCATTGGCCAGTGCTGACCGCGTCCAGATTCAGCAGGTCATCTTGAACTTGATCCGAAATGCCACTGAAGCAATGAGCACAGTTGACGATCGCGCAAGAGAGTTGATCATCACGACAGAGCTGCAGGGACAGCAGGTCCTGCTCAGCGTCAAGGACTCGGGAGTGGGTTTAGCGCCTGAGGCCGCGGACAAGATTTTCGAGGCGTTTCATTCGACCAAGAATGACGGAATGGGGATCGGGCTCTCCGTCAGCCGTTCGATTATTGAAGCCCATCGGGGGCGGCTCTGGGCAACCAAGAACGATGGACCGGGGGTCACCTTCTCATTCACCATTCCTCGCCGAAGTGAAGGCGCAATTGATGTGGAGAATCTCACCAATGTGGACGATCGCAAGGCGGACGCAGCGTAACGGCGGCTTGCGCGGCAATACCAAAGTACAATGGACGCCTCCTTCGCGTTAGCGCATTGTTTTGGGATGGACCCCCGTCGAAGTACTCCGGAGCGTCCGCTTGTGTCCGTCGTTGATGATGACGAGTCGGTGAGAGAATCCTTACCTGACTTGCTCCGGGAGTTTGGCTTTGAGGCAATCGCGTTTTCCCGCGCCGAGGATTTCCTGTCTTCCGACAGGCTCAGCCAGACTAAGTGCTTGGTTTTGGATATTGCCATGCCGGGGATGAGCGGCCTCGATCTCCAACAGGAATTGAGGCGACGCCGGGAATCCATTCCGATCATATTCATAACCGGACAGAAGGACGACGCAAACCGCGAGCTAGCATTAAGACAGGGGGCCGCGCACTTCCTTTATAAGCCGTTCAGCGACATATCTTTGCTTAACGCCTTGGATTTGGCCATTCCACAATGAGTGGCCGGATGAATGTTGAACACGCAGCACTCGCGAATTGGAGTCAGCACTGATGCCGCCCTTATCCCCGATCGTGTTCGTCGTTGACGATGATGTTTCGGTGCGCGAGTCATTGGAACTCATGATTCAGCACCAAGGCTGGCATGCAGAGACCTTCGCGTCTGCGCAAGAATTTCTGGATAGACCGCGAGAACTGCTTCAGAGCTGCCTCATCCTTGATGTATCCCTTCCGGGTCTCAACGGTTTGGACCTGCAGCAGCGAATCGGCGTTGATCGGACATATATGCCCATCATCTTCATCACGGGCCAGGGAGACATTCCGATGACCGTTCGGGCCATGAAGGCCGGCGCAGTCGAATTCTTGACAAAACCTCTTAGCGATGAAGTGCTGCTGAGGGCCGTGCGACAAGCGCTGGAACGCAGCCTCACAGCTCTGAGTGATCAAGCATCATTGAAGGAACTGAAGAATTGTTACGCATCGCTCACCGCTCGTGAACGACAGGTGATGGCTTTGGTCGTTTCTGGCCTCTTGAACAAACAGGTAGGCGGAGAGCTCGGTATCAGCGAGATCACCGTAAAGGCACATCGCGGCAAGGTAATGGGAAAGATGAAAGCCGGCTCCCTCGCAGAGTTGGTGAAAATAGCCTCACGGCTCGGCATTGCAGCCGTGTCACCCCCTCCCGCTGTGCCGAGCACAATAGCTTCATCTCCGAATGGCGCCCTCAGCCGTACGTGACCGTGGTGCTCTGGCCGACCTCGATGATGTAACCGTCGGGATCTCGGATATAGCAGCGAATCTCGCCGTATTTGGGGATCGGTTTTGTGATGAACTCCGCACCGCGACTTTTCCATAGTTCGTAGCAGGCTTGAATGTCCGCAACTCGCATATTAAGAAAGCTGTTGATGTGATTCGGATCAGGCACGCTGAGCGTAACCGTCGGCTTATCGGGAGTCGGACCGCCTCCAACGTTCAAGATCATCCAGATATTCGCAAGCTGAAGGTATGCCGGCGCGTTTCCGTCTCCGAGACTCAGAATGCGAGCGCCGAATACCTTTTCGTAGAAGCGGGCCGAGCGCTTGATATCCGCTACCGTGAGGAAATGAGCGATGCTGATCCCCTCGCGTGGTGGCATTTCATAGCTCTTTTGGTCAATCTGTATGGCGTTCGTTACTGGGTTCATGGGCCACTCCGATTCAATTCCTATTGAATCAATACCGATCAAAACTCCGTATGGTGAAGTGAGCACCCACCCACCGAATAGCACGATGGGTAGGCCGCTTCACTGGCGTCTATCGAAAACTCGATCCAGCGGAGCAGGGGCCAGCCCCATTTACGCTGCGATCGTCCTCTTCGCGTTAAGTGCCGGTATCAGAAGTTTGAGAAGCGCTTCATCCGAGAACGGGTTCTGACCTGAGATTAGCTCGCGATCTTGAACCACATAGCTCTGCCATGGAGCGACTACACTCACGTCGCCACCTGCAGTACTCAAGGCGAAGTCCGGGTAGAAGAGAACCTTGCCACCAATCTCCAATGGTTCCCGCTGCTGTTCCTCTCCCGTCGAGAAGATCGTCATTTTGTATCCCGAATAAATCCATCCTTCTGCTTTAGCTCGCGCTCCACGGGTATCGCCGGCAGCCAGCGCGGCGACGAACTCCTTCGAATTTGGAAGCGCGGAAAGTAGCGAAATCGGGCCATGGCAGAGCACTGCTGTCGGCTTGGAAGCCTCGTGAAAGTGCCTCAGCACGGTGCCGGCGTCGGGATCATCGAGAAGATCCATCATCGGCCCATGGCCGCCGGGAACGAAAACAGCATCATACTTATCCAGTCCCGACGCAATCACATCTGCAATGCGAGTTGGATTTTTCAGCCCAGTCAGGCCGTCGCGGAATTTTAGATAGTCTTGAAGTTTGGCCTCGTCTCCACCGAAGAAATCGGCGACGGCCGAATGCACATCCAGTTGCGGCGTGTTGCCTTTGGGATTGGCGAAGCTGATTTCGTAACCTTCCTTCATCAGAGCGCGTACCGGAACTGTCAGCTCGTTGAGGTAGTAGCCAGCGCCGGCGTAAACCTTGCCATCTTTCAATGGCAGGCCATGACCGCTCGAAACTAGCACCAGGATTTTTCCTGCTGTTGTCATTTTGTTCTCCTGTCTGAAATCGAATCTGTTTTCCCCGATCTAGTCCCGTCGATCTCCGATAAATGGTTCTTCAAAGCGAGATTGGCAGAAGTGCGAGCACGAGTCCATTGGACGAAGGTATCGCCCACTACGATAGGACGAATCGGAGGCATCCAGGTAGAGAGAGGTAGCACGCGCTGGAACACTACAAGCGATACCATCGTCTGATTGTTCAGGCCCCGGCTTTCTGCTTCTATAGCGTGGTGCGGCGGACTCAATTAAGACGTTCATTTTCGTAAATTCCTTCGCACAACTCTCAATCTTGGGCGAGGAACCATGTCACGCAATACCGGAGAAATCGTCGTCGAAGCGCCAATGCACTCGAACCCTCTGGACGTAATACCGGACGAAATGCCGTTCGATGTGCCCTATGGACCGCCAATATCACTTGATCGGGCGCAGGCGGTTATTCAAGCCGCTGTCGCCGAGGCGAAGGAAAGACGGTGGAAAATGAACGTAGCGGTAGCTGACTCCGGTGGCAATCCGGTCGCCTTCCAGCGAATGGACGGTGCGATGCCCGCTTCTATTCAGATCGCGGAGCACAAGGCCCGAGCGGCCGCAATCTTCCGCCGCCGTACCAGGGTCTTCGAGGACGGCATCAATCTCAGCCATCTGAACTATCTGCTCGCTTTCGACGGAGTCATCGCGTCCCGAGGCGGAATTCCACTGATCGACAACGGTGTAATCATCGGTGCGATCGGTGTTTCGGGAGGCACGGACTCGCAGGACGAGGTTGTAGGTGAAGCGGGCGCTAATGTAATTCATCAATTCCCCGCAGCAGAGTAGTCATTTAGGCCCGTCGGAGCAGTGCGTTCTGATACCAAGGTATCGTCGATACCTTCGTTCAATTGTTTTGCTCACTTCATCTCTGGCTTAATCGCATTCGTTCCGCACTCACGTGTTATCTCACTGTTTAGTTGTGAAGGAGAAATCGATGATGTCCGCACCTGCAAAACAATCTGACCCCCGGGAAAGAAAGAAGACGCACGCACACGCGCCTGTCCAGCACATTGCGACCTTGATGGTAGGCGCGGTCGTCACGGCAGTCGTGGCCCTGCTCGCGGCCAGGATCGTTCATGCGCAAGGCCAATCCAACGATAAGTACTTGCTCAAATCTCCGGGCGGAATCGCCTTCTCCGACTTCAGGGGATACGAGGACTGGTCCGTGGTCTCTTCCGCTCGCATGGAAGCAGCACTTCCCGACGAAATCCTTAAGGTAATCGTCGCCAATCCGGCGATGGTCCAGGCGTTCAAGGCCGGCGTTCCGGGAAGCGGCCAGCTTTTTCCGGATGGCTCCATGATCGTGAAGCTCCAGTGGAAACCGAAGAAGAGCACGGAAGCGCCTTTTGCAGTGGACGTGCCCGATGTCTTTAAGCAGGCTTTCGTGATGGAAAAGGACAGCAAGAGATTTCCGAAAACCGGCGGCTGGGGATACGCGGTGTTCAACTACGACGCCGCATCGGATAAGTTCACCGCCGATGCGACGGCACTCGCAGACTGCGGGCACTCGTGCCACGTGGCCGTGAAGGCGAAGGACTACATCTTCCACCCGTATCAGAAGCGTTGAGGTTAGGACCCGAGTTTTGCCCCGACCGCAGCATCCGGTCCGTAAGGAGCCAGCCATCATGAAAGCGCAACAAGAGCTTACCGGCGCATCGCACCAGCCAGGCCAAGACGTCTTCAAATCGGTCCTGCCCGACGACGTCAACTGGAGGCCTTTCTCAGCATTCCCACCTCCAGTTCGCCTAGCTGTAATCGTCGGTGAACCTGCCGAGAGCGGCCCTTACACAATCAGGGTAAGGGTGCCCCACGGCGTTAAACTGATGCCGCATAAACATCCGGAAGATCGGGTCTACACAGTTATTTCAGGTGTTTTCTACATCGGTCTGGGCGAGCAGTTCGACCCTGCCGCACTGCAGGCGTATCCGCCCGGCAGTGTCATCGTCCTCCCGGGCAATACGTCTCACTTCCATTGGGCGAGGTCCGGCGAATACGTCACGCAAGTGACAGCGTTTGGCCCCCTCGGGCTTGAATACATCAGAGCGAAAGACGATCCTAGCAACCACAGCTCTTAAGACCTATTCATTCGATTTGCTTCTCGAAAGTCCGCCCGGATTGAGCAGTAAGAATGAGTCCGCTGCCGACCGATACTATCGTCCAATTGCTTCGGTCGGCTCACCTTTGGCTTAGTCGGAGATGAGTGTTTGAGGAGGTAAATATGAAGGCAGTTGTTGCCCGCCAATACGGCGGTCCTGACGTTCTGAAGTTCGAGGATTAGCCCGACCCCGTGCCAGGTCCAGGCGAAGTGCTGGTGCGGGTCGCTGCGACAAGTGTGAATCCCATTGACTACAAGCGCCGCTCCGGACTAACGAAGAATTTTTACCCCATGAAATTCCCTGGACTTATCGGGGTCGACATCGCGGGGACTGTGGTTCGGGTAGGAGCGGAGGTGCAAGGCTTCGCTGTCGGCGACGAAGTTTTCGGCATCGCGGACAATACTTACGCTGAACTTTGCGCGGTAAGAGCTTCCGTTCTGGCGAAAGTTCCAAAAGGCCTGGATTTGGTCCAGGCGGCGGCCTTACCGCTCGTGACAACCACTGGCAACCAGCTTTTGTCAGCTACGGAAATCAAGGAGGCTCAAACGGTCCTTGTCGCTGGGGCAGTAGGTAGTGTTGGGCGTTCAGCAGTATTCACGGCTAAGAGCCGCGGCGCAACGGTAATCGCGGGTGTTTTGAGACGGCAAATGGATGCAGCTAGAGCTCTCGGCGCGGATCAGGTCATTGCCACCGATGACGACCCCGCGATGGAAAAGCTTGTGTCGCTTGATGCGGTGGCCGATACCGTGGGCGGAAGAACCGGCGAGAAGCTAACCTCCAAGGTCAAACCGGGCGGGGTTTATGCCTCGGTTGTTGAGGTGCCGCAAAACGCCTCGAAATACCCATCTGTAAGAGTTGTGCACGTATTCTCGAAATTCGACCGGGAAACGCTCGAGTTCATGGCCGGAGCGGTGCGGGATGGAAAGCTGGTGATCCCAATTAGCCAGAGACTACCGCTCCGCGAAGCGGCTAAGGCCCAAGCCGAGGCAGAGAAAGGTGCAAATGGGAAGATTTTATTGGTGGCGTGAAATCTCCTTTGCAGAAGAAGATCAACGACAACACGAGTAGCTTCACATGGACTTCGGGTATATGACGCTGTTTCACTATGCGTGAGCGATAATCCCTGGCAGTTTGTTAATTATGGCTGAAACGCCAATGCGACAGCGCGCCGGTATTTCCCGGAATACGATTCTGCTGGCGTTCTCAAGTCTATTCGCTGATATCTCCACGGAGATGCTTTATCCCATCTTGCCTATTTTTCTCACACAGGTACTCCATGCAAGCGGGAGTGTCGTCGGGGTGGTGGAAGGGATTGCACAAGCGACACAGAATCTGGTTCAGGGCTTCTCAGGTTGGTTGTCCGACAAGCTCCAGAAAAGGAAGACTCTCGCACTGATCGGCTACTTTGTGTCCGCTTTGGGTAAGCCTCTGATGGGAATTGCCACGGCATGGCCAGGCGTATTAGGCGGTCGTTTTCTGGACCGCTCCGGGGCAGGCTTTCGCTCCGCTCCACGCGATGCCCTTATCGCGTCTTCCGTCTCCGATGGATACAGAGGCCAGGCCTTCGGGCTGGAGGGCATTGGCGACAATCTGGGAGCTTTCTTAGGCCCAGTGTTGGCCGTTCTGCTTTTGCTTTCGTTCCATTTCGAGATCCGAAGGATTTTTCTTCTCGCAATCATTCCTGGCCTGCTTGCGTTCTTAATGGTCCTGTTGGTTCACGAACAGCCAGTCCCGGTGGCAGCAAAGTCCAAATTAGACGTCAGCTTGCGCGATTTCCCGCTCGGATATTGGAAATACTTGTCGGTGATCGCGATCTTCGGGATCGGCAATTCCAGCAATTCCTTCTTGATTCTCCAGACAAAGGGTATTGGCGCTTCCTTTACCGTTACCATCCTGATTTATGCGGGTTTCAATCTGGTAGCTGCACTGATTTCCTACCCAGCGGGTGCTCTCTCCGATCGCTGGGGCAGAAGAAACATCCTGCTCGCTTCGTTCCTGATCTTCTTTGTCGCTTATCTTGGCTTTGCTCGTACCACAAGCTTGATACCGATTGCTGCCTTGTTCGTCTTCTACGGCTTGTTCCAAGGAATATTTCGGTCAGTCGGTAAGGCACTTGCTTCGGACTTCGTGCCGGACGCCCTGCGCGCCAGTGCCGTCGGCTGGTACAGCGCGGTCCTCGGACTTCTGCAATTGATTGCAAGCGTTATCGCTGGTTTGTTGTGGGACCACATCAGTCACGCCGCTGTGTTTTATTACGGTGCGATCTTCGCAATTGCGGGCAGCGTTGCATTGCTCTGTATTCCCAGAAAAACACAATCGAATCCACCGTTGACGCGACAGACCTCACGTACAGCTTGAGGTCCACCTCGCAAACGACGACGAGGAATCCTCTCGGCCTGCTGAACAAAGAGAAGAAGCAGCGGGGATTTGTCGCGGACTAGACACTCACGCTTCTTGCTAAGAACTGGGCTCTGCCTGGTCGGGGCAGAGGCCGAGAAATATGGAAGAGAGTTTCGATTTTTCGTGTGTGTAATACGTGTGAAGATAGGGCGATTTTGCGGTTTTCAACGCTTTCAGCGTATATTTTTTTCAATAAGTTCTTTGGTTTGAGTGGACGGGTGAGGTTCAACTCCCCCTCCCGGCACCATGCCTCAGAGAAGAGGGAACTCGCGTAGACTCCCAGCTAGCAAGCTCAATCGAGCAATCCTGGTGCTTGAGAATACCGGAGGCGGCAGTTCGCGCGCCCGGCTTTCGGGTCGTAGAACGATGTCGCAAGAAGCACGAAACCGAATTGCTGAGTCTCTGAGACGGCGCTGGGCAAAGGTGAGGGGAGCAACCGCTAAGTGGAAGCGT
>Ga0207695_10003772_pt1 | contig 21028 bp, 7 predicted proteins | sample KBSC54metaG_FD_184354 | JGI IMG/M metagenome (GOLD analysis project Ga0207695, IMG submission 184354) | Corn rhizosphere microbial communities from Kellogg Biological Station, Michigan, USA - KBS C5-4 metaG (SPAdes) (version 2) | ecosystem: Host-associated > Plants > Roots > Rhizosphere > Soil...
ATCCTGACGCGGTCTGCCGGCGTCATTCGTCCTGGCGGAACGCTGGTGACCATCACCGGCCCAACCGACGCGCGGCCCGCGGGCGGCCTGACGATCGACTTCGTCGTCGAACCCGATCGCGCCCAATTGACCGGGCTCATTCAGCGCGTCCGGGAGGGAAGCCTGCGGACGAACATCGGTGTCATTACCTCCCTCGACGACGCCCTTGCGGCACTGAACCCCGCCAGAAAGACCAGAGGGAAGACCATCATACGCGTTCGCTCTTAAAATTTAATGTCTATGATTCGAAAAAAACAAACGATACGTCTGTTCGCAAAAGACATTACGGGTGATCTCGTTAGAGATCGTCAGGAAGTTGTCGTCAACTGGCGCGCAGGGCAACTGGTTCTCGATGAACCTTCGTTCAATGGGGGCAAAGACATTGGCCCGGATCCCTTTTCAACGGTATTGTCCGGTCTGGTAGGCTGTACCCTGACTACCCTACGCATGTACATACAAAAGAAAGAATGGGGTATCACAGACATCCACTGCTCCGTGAATATGTTCCAGCAAACAGAGCCATTCAAAACCTCGATCTTCAGGACAGTTTCGTTCGGCCAGCCTATAACTGACGAACAGAAAGAACGCCTCCTGTGGATTGCAAAGAACTGCCCGGTTGCCAGACTGTTACAGGGAGAGATCGACATCGATACACGACTGTCCGACGATCCGACCGTACCTGCAGGTACGGGAGATTATCCGCCATCAGCGGCGCTCCCGGCTCATCCCAGCTCGTAGTGAACAATCACCATCATATTGGTCAGCTGATCCTCCGTCAGACGGGGATTCGCCGCCGGATTCCTGATCACCCACGCACCGGGCGACTGTTCCGCGCCGGTAAAGTCTTTCGATCCATGCAGCAGTGATCCGAATTTCCCGCCGGAGACAAGGTCGACCGTCGAGCTGCTGGCATCGGGAGCGATCAGCAGCAGACCGTTGATTGATGGCGCAGCCGTTTCCCCAAGCAATTCGACACCCGTGATACGAATAGTCTTACGCTGCGTAAAGAAGGGAAACCGAATGTTGCTCATATCCAGAGCAAATACCTGGTCGTCGGTCGTAGCCAGCGGGTGCAGGAACCGGTACCACTCCGACGGCAAATCCTGCCTCGCAGTAAAGAGTCGCATCAACGGCGCCTGTATATTTTCGGCGACATTACGCATATAATCCTGCAAGTGCTTGATGGCATCCTGCCTGAACAACCCGGCATCCTCCCGGGAAGTATACCGGAGAGTCACCACCACATCGGAGATCGCATCAAAGTCGAATTGGGAAATATCCACTACCGTGTCGTCATCCTGCAGGAATTTACCGTTGAGCTCCAGCCGCCATTTGCCTATGACACCCGCGCCTTCGAACGGCAGCCACCTGTCGTCCCGGAAATTCAGCTCGAAGACCCCGCTGTCGTTCTGGCCCGAACTGGTGGCTATAGCCACGAACGGCGTCTTCGTTTCGACAAACCGGTCGTCGTCCGTCACTACGCCTCCCTCGCTGTTGTGCTCGTACCCGTTGTCACCTTTTGCCGTATTGATCCGTATGGAATTGGACAGCAGCCGGAGGGTCGCGTTGACCGTTGAATAAGGACCCGTAACACAAGGGATCGTTAGGCTCACAGACTTGATCCTACGGAAATAATGCCCCGGATAGTCCATGTCGAACAGCTCTTCCGGCCAGCTCCAGTCAATGGTGCCCTTTTCCTTCAGCTGCAGCAAAAGGTCAGGCCTGGTAAGGGCCAGGCTGATATGCTTCGTGAGCTCGAATTCCCGGCGGTTCTGCTCGGTATACGATTTCCCCAGCTGCAGCAACGCGAAATGCAGCTGCTCACCCGCCGTCAGCCCCTGGTAAGTACTGTCAAAATACCCGTACTGGATATAATTGGTATTGCTGTTTCCCATCTCGAACTGGTAGGCCTTTTCCGCCCGGCGGGCTATGTCAAAGGCCATCTGGTAGCTCTGCTTGTAGAGGAAAAATAACCTGTCTTTCATCCATCCGTACATTTCTTCCGTCGTAAATTTGGTATGCCCCTGCAGCTGGTTCTGCAGATAGTCTTCGACCTCCTGGGCATTGTCTATCTGTTGCTGATGGCTGGCCAGGTCCCGCTCCGCGATCTGGATCTTGATGTTCGCGGCCAGTATCTGCTTATCCGTGGAAGCCAGCTCGCGCAGACCCTGATTAGCCTGATGAGTGGCCTCCTGTTCCTTGCGGATAAAGGTGGCCATGGTCGCCGCACGGGTAGACCCATGCGTGGAGGTAAGGCTTTCCCCCTGTTTGCTCTTGGCTTGCGAACTGGCCATCCAGGCAAGCGCCTTCCCACCAAAGTCAACTGCCAGACCTACCCCCAGCGGGGTCCCGTGAGAGAAGAAGTCGGGTATCATAGCAAAGAAGCCGGACATGATCTCGGACTGAATAGAGTCCAGTTGCTTGTTCAGGGCCTCACCCGCCTGCTCCAGCTGTTCTTTTTCCTTAGGTATGATCTTTACCCCCGTAACATCCGTATCCGACAATGACACGTCCACGGACAAGCCCAGATCGGTGATGAGCGTATCGGGCAACGCATAGTCCTGATCGAGGTCACCGGGCAGGTCTTCCGGACCCGCGGGTATGGTGAAACCAGTCACCCCCAGATAGTCCAGCTGATACTGTATCTTCTTTACGATGGTCTCACGACTTTTTAGCAGCGCCTGCCTGGAAGCCTTTGCATCGAGTATCTGCCGCTGTTTGACAGCCGTCACCATCCCGAGGATTCTGGACTCGTGCGCTGCCTTTATCCGCTGCAGGTCCTCTGCTTCCTTTTTCTCGATAGCGGCAAGCAGGGCGCTGCCTAAGGCCTTGACCTCCGCGCAGTATTCCATGGCCCGCTGCAAAAGGTAGTTGAACCGGTACAATGGCTCCGGACTGTTCAGATCAGCCAGGATGCTGCCGATGCTCAGACCCGCGGCGGCTGCCCTTACAAGCATGCCCGGATCGATGGGAGGAGCGAAAAGGCTTAGAGACCTTTCCACGCCTTCGATGTTCATACAGTGACGGATCTTGAACAGCCTGTCGCCCACGGTGTCCCAGTATTGCAGGAGATTGTCGTTGTCCGGGATACAGAAATAGAGGGTGCTGCCCACGCCCAGCATGTTGCCGGGGAATGGATTATCCGTAACTGATATATCGCTGGTGTACGGAAAAAGGTTCTCCAGGTCTACCATGGCGTTGGAGAATGCATCCAGCCTGGGACGTAGTGAATTATAGGTTTCAGACCTGACCCGGCCGCGGCTGGGAACATACTGAGGCCTCGGGCCAAGGATATGCGCGGCGATGATATACAGCTGTGTGGCGGTATTGATATTCTCCCGCGTATCCGTCCTGAAAAGGTCGTCTCCCCAGGCGACGAGATTGTCGATATATTTCATCACCACATTTTTCATAAAGGCGATGGGGCGGTCACGCGCCACGATAAAGGGTTTGAACGGGTTGTCCTTCCATTCGTCGATATGGGGGTCCGGAACGCCTGGCTTGAGACCGTCAAAATAATCCTGCAGGCTTTGCGGCAGGGTCGTTTTGAAAGGCAGGACCTTCCAGTAACGACTTTCCGGGAAATTAGGGTCCGGAGAAACATCATTAGTCGTGGGATCGAAGATGTAATGGAACCAGGACATGGCTTCCTGGTAGCGGCCATTCTTGCTCAGACGCGTGGCAATATACAGCGGCGCATGATAGAAGAGCTCCCAGTTGTATAAGCCGTAAAGACTGAACTCGTCAAAGGCGACGTTCTCCTTGTAATAGGTAAAGCTGGCCAGGTCCGAAGGCTTTTGCACCCACCCATTCGTATGGTTGGGCTTGTAGACAGTCTCGAACTTTGAACCGCCATCGTCGGGCAGGGTTGTGTCGCAGTCCATGAGGCCGTCGACGCCCTTTGTGTTCATGGCCCTTGCAAAGGCGGTCGCATATGGATGATAGTTGGTATAGAAGGTGAGGCCCTTGTCCACCATCAGAGGTATGTCCACATATCGGGAGCCGTCTTTCTGGGCGGCAAAAGCCGGCCCGATCTTTGAATAGCCGACGGTTTGCTTCGACTGCGATACGATCGACGCCGCCGCGCCATCGATCCTTAACAAGGCAGGCGCAGCTACCCTCCCTACCCCGTTGACAACACCTACCCCTCCTACCCCGTTGACAACACCTGCCCCTCCTACCCCGTTGACAACACCTGCCCCATTCCCCCCGTTCACCCCAACGGCTACCTGCCCCGCAAGATTCAGCACCGCCGGATCACCATGCGGCTGCGGCACATACCGGGGCGCCTCCGCATATTTCGACACATCGATACCGACGAACTTGCTGCTGCCCCCATCTTTCAGGATACCCACGATATTCAGCCACCAGGAAATAGTCCGGCTCCGAACAAAATAAGAACGCGCCTCATCCATATAAAAGAAAGGATAGTTGAGCGTGGACTCGAAATTTGTGAACTGCGGCGAGAACAGTATCCGGAAATCCGGCGTCTGCTGGAGGTACGTATTGCCTTTGAGCTTTAACGTGGCAGTATTGGCCAGCTGCATGAAGAAACTATCGTAAACGCTCCCATTCCCGGCGGACGCGCCATTCTCTATTTGGTCCAGAAGGCCCTGAAAATAGCTGTTGTCCACCAGAAAGTCGATATGAACCGGATTGTGGATGTCGTTGAGGACAAACCTCCCATGGCTGGAAGTTCGGTTGTGGGTCAGCGAAAGATACAGCTGGTCACTGGAGTCGATGGTCGGATAGATAGAATAGTTCTTGAGATCCGGCTCGAATGACTCCGGCATGACGACAATATAGGTTGACCAGTCATGAACCATTATCTTGGCGGAAGGCCGGATGAACTCCTGCGAAATATTCTTTGGCGCCCATTTCCCATTCTTGTATTCCGTCCAGGCCAGCGAAGCCTCCCAGTAGGCGTCGCCCTGAAGATTTTGGATCTTGCCCTTGCTGGCGTCCTGGAAACTGCTGTTGTTGCTGCCCGAAGTGTCGGGCTGCCTTTTCATGAACTCGGGCCAGAAAAGGAACAGCCTGTCTTTCCAGATGACAGGCGTAAGATGCACCCCGCTGGCCAGCGGATCGCCGGTACTGTTGGCGGCCCCGTCCACGCTTTTGATATCCACGGGTACCTTGTCCCAGGCGCTCCAGTGATAGTATTGATCGCAGGTACGGTAATAGTAGGTATAGGGCTTACGATGGGTCCGCCCGAATACGTGCAGGGTCTTCATCTGACCGGTGGTATCGTTCTCCTGGTACATCCCGCAAATGTCCAGGTGCGACACCTGGTGGAGCTTGTCCAGGTAGGCATAAAAGGCATCGGCAACGCTGTCGTTGGTGATATCATTCTGCAGCAGCTCGGATTCCAGCTCCTTGAAGAAAGGGCTCTTGTCGTCTCTTAGCTCCGGGTCCATCCAGTTCTCCGGATAGAGGAAGACCTTCCGGTTGGCTTCCCAGACACGGTAATACTGCATCCATTCCCACCGCGTAGCGGAAGACTGGTCGATCTGCCTGGGCTGTACTCCCTGTTCATGACCTGCCCCATCGGGCCGGCTTTCCAGGTTGAGGATACAGCGGGTGACGAAGAGCTGTACGGCCGCCGTCGCCTGAACGATGCGCGAGGTATCCATACAGGAACACATCTGCACATCGATGAGGAAATACTCATACAGGCCATCAGCATCGGTCACGCCCCACTGTATCAGCGCCGGCTGTACCAGCAGGTATTGTATCAGCGCCTGACTTTGATTGCCCCGGAGCTTGTCGCTCAGCTTCCCGGCGATGTCCAGCCATTCATCATCCTCGTATTTTGCCTTGACGGCTTTTTTAATTGACTGCGCCTGGTCGTAAAGCTTGTCAAAATCCGTCTCGGGCCTGGACCAACCGGCAAGGTCATCAACGGCAACGCCCGTCTTTCGCACCAGCTGAACCGCCTTTGAAAGGGTGAGAAGCGCAACCTCATTGCGGAAGTCGGCAACGCCGAAATTATAGTGGGAAGAGACCAGCCACGCCAACGTGGTCGCATTCCAGCCGGTCACAGTGACCACGAGGCCCAGCAGGTCAGGCGACGCAGGAGCCGGATTGGTATTCCCCGCAAAGGAAAAAAGTTCTGTCAGCGTCCTGGAACCGACAGGCATGCTCTTCCTCAGAATGGTATAGTCCAGCATACGCCGCCAGTGGTCCCTTGTAAGAGCAAAGAAATCTATGCCGGAAAAATTGGCCTTATTGCGGATAAAATGATCGACCTCATCGGCCTTCAGCTTCAGCGTAGAGACCAGGATGGAAGCCTTTGTAAATCGCTTACCGGTGTCGTTGAGCGCGTCGTACATCATGGCCGGGAACAGGGACGCGGTATCTATTAGCGTCAGCGGCGTTGTATCGGTCTTCCAGTTCAGCCGGATTCCCGCATCCCCCGTCTGCTGCACATATTCCAGCGTCAGCTTGTAGGCCTGGCTCATAGACAGCGATACGACGTCTTCCCAGCTGAGGAGCGCGTCAGCCGCATGCTTTTCCAGTACCAGCTGATCATCGATGTATAGCCGGAAAGCATCCGTAGCTGCGGTCACCTGTACGACCAGCGTAGTGTCGCCGTTGACCCGAGGGTTCAGATAACCCGTCCAGCGAACGCTGAAGTGATCCGCCGGGATAGCAGGATCGGGAGCTCCCCCACCCCACAAAAAGTCGACGGCGGCATCGGTGCGGGTAAGTCCCGCCGTGGTAAAGCTCTCATCGGTGTAATAGACGGCGGTGAGGCCGGTGGGAGCCAACTGCCCGACCAGATCGCCAAGTTTGTCCTGGAGAAGCACCTGGCTGGTGGTCTCGTCAAGACCCGCTACAGTAGCCAGCGTCTGTACGACAATATTATGGCGCAGCTGGTCTTTAAGGAAAGGCAGGAATCGCGCGTAGAGCCAGTTCAGCCGGGCCTGCAGATCCGGAGGCGAGACCTGGGCAGGATGGTCCAGCAGCTGCGCAAGGGCGGCGTTCATACCGGCGCCGAACAGGGTGGCAAAATTGCTCTTCAGGAAATCCTCCGGCTGCTGGTACAGCGAAAGTACGGCGCTTTGAAAGGCAGGCGTTACACCCGCCAGGGCATCCAGGGAGGTCTTGTCGGCATCGCTCACGACACCGGCAGAACGCAGTAGTCCGCTGCCGGGTATATAGCTGAACTTTGCGTTGAGCGGCGCGGGTATCGTGACGGGAATATTCTTGTCCGTCACGGCGCTCAGGACGACGGTATTGTCGAGGATGGCGCTAAGCCCGTCGACGATGGCAGGCTGATAGACCAGCTGCAGCTTGCTTCGCAGCAGGTCCCCGGTAATATTGTTCTGCAGGTCGGAATCGGGGTGGTCATTCTCGATACCTGAAAAACCTTTCCGAATGGTCATCAACATGGAACGAACCATTGTGTCGGGCATGTCCAGCCGCTGCTGAGGATTGGATACATCGGCGAGAAGATAGTCCAGGGCCGCCACGCTAAAGCCTGAGGCCTGGATGTCCGTCGCCAGCCTGATGAAGTCGGCCGTCCTCTGCGGGTCGATATCGACAAAAATATGCTGTACCGTATCGAATTTGCTGAATGGGTCCAGGCCAAATAATTTTTTGATATTGATCAGGTCCGCAATGGGGATCTTCAATGCCTTGGCCAGGACCGTATAGCGATAGATGATGCTGGTATTGGCAACGTTCAGGACAGCAGTGTCCAACGGCAGACTGACATCGGAGAAGATTAGGTTCATATCTTCACCCGTCACACGGAAAGCGGCCTGGACGGCCGGTAGGTGGTCCTTCAACAGGGCCGTAGTGTCCGTAAGATAAGCGCCCCAGACATTTGCTTTAAAGGCGCCGTCGATCTCCTGGACAGTCCGGTTGAGGAAGAGCCTGGAATACAGCGAACCCGTGCCGGACGTGGCGATGCCGCCCCATAATGTAGCCAGCTTATCGGGAGGGATGGACCATTCGGACAGGATCCGGCTCACTACCGACAGCTTGCCGGCCAGCGTATCGGTGATGTCCTTTTCACCGAGGGCGGCGATCAGGGCATCCAGGTCGTTCATCTTCCACCCCAGTTTTCGCCAGAGACGGATAAAACGATGTATCTTCGGCCATACATCAGTGATAGATATCCCCGATAGAGGTATCGATTCGTATACATTCTGAAGAGTCCTCAGCTGCGTCGTCGCAAGGTCACAGGCCGACGTGCTTTGGTAGGAGGTGATGATCTGCTGGAATAAGGAGAACTGGTCCCTGACCCAGGAAGCAAAATCACCTGCCGAAATGCCTTTGGCCGTAAGGGCGGTCATAACGTCCGCATTGGCAGAAGGGTCAGCGCCGCCGGCAATGGCTTTTAGCTGCGCGTAAATGGCTGAGCTGCTGAGAGTACTGCCGCTAAAGAGGTCTTCGATATAGTCCAGAACGCCCTGACCCGGATTGACAAACACCGTATCCAGCAGGGTGACTACATCGGTATAAGTCAGGCCCGTGCTGCGAAGGAATTCGGGAATGAGATATATCTTCGAAAGGAAATCGTTATCATCCGTATAGCTGCCATAAGCGTCACGGGTGTTGAGCGCAACGGCCGCCCCCGTAAAGTCCTTGCCCGTAAGGACCGTATAGGCCTCCTGCGAAAGGGCCAGGCGCTCCGCCTGGATGGCCGTATTGGCGGCAGGAGAGAAGTCCGTCTGCAGGGTCGTCATGACTTCCGCCCGGGTAGTGCGCAGCTGTTTATAATAGATGTTCTCCATGTCCAGCGGCTGATGATAAGGCAGGCCAAAGGGATATACCGCGCCCGCTAATTTGCGATAGGCTTCTTTCAGCGTATGCTGCGGATTGGCCCGTAACTCATCGGGCGACGCATCGCCGGTGTCATAAGCAGCACTGGCGTCCAGCATACCATGCACGACATAGTATTCCATAATTTCGTTCACCAGGTCGATATACGGGATGACAGTATTGGTATTCTCGCAGGTCAGCGGCAGATTGGCGATGTCAGGACGCCGTTGCAACAACTTGTCCAATGGAGCCTCATTATTGAAATTCCTGCCCAGAGCACCGAGAAACTGAAGGATATCCACGAGATACGCCGCAGCGCCATACACGGACCGGCACTCGCTGCATTCGCAGCTGTCAGGACTCCCGAAGAGCTCCGTCCAGTTGGGGATACTTTTGGTCACGACGTCCTGGGCAGCCTTTGAAGCGCCCGGGGACAGCACCGCCTGCGGAGCATACTGCATGCCAATACTATTTACGCTGGCAACAATTGATTGCATACGCATGACCTGGAAGGAAGCACGCTGGTGCACAGCCAGCGCAATGTCTGTGCCGCCGAGAATGCCGGAATGGCTATCGATAAACGCCTGTTGCGGGATATTGGCCACCTGGTAGGCAGAATGGAATCCCGCTTTTACCAGGGCGCCCAGCGATTCGGGCCGGGGGCTGATGGCATATAGCCGCTGTACCTGCGCAAGACCGTCCTTAAGGGCTTGCTTGTCCTGACCACCGGCAGACGCCAGCTGGGCATCGAAATCACTGAGCCGCGAGGTGGCAATATCAAAGGCCGGCGCGGCACTAAAAAACGCAGGAAGGAGACGGCCGACAGTCGCATTCTCAAAAGACAGTTGTCCGGAGGCCGCCATTATGCCTATTCTCTGGGTTGGAAACGCGGCATTCAGCATGCCCTGCATGTTCCCGATATACGCCGCCGCCTGTTCGGCAGCGCCGGCGCCTGGCGTCCCCTCAGGAACACCCGTCTTAGTGACGATGGTCGTCCAGTCGGCATCGGAAAGGTTCAGCAGATCCGCAGGAGTCTGTATCTTTCGCGTACCCTGTAACTCCTGTATCAATGGCACATGGTTGGAGGTCAGGGCAGTCAATTGATTGGTCAGCTGAAAGGACCTGATCATCTGCGGCTGACTGACGAACTGTGGCTGCGCAGGCAGGTACTTCTCCCAGAAATCTCTTGCCTCTCCACTATAACTGCGGGCAGCGTTGATGAAAGCCGACTGGATGCCGCTATCCGTAGTCGTGATCTGCAGGCTTTGGACGAGGGATTTTACGGCATCGGTGGGCGGCGCCGAGACGGACTGGCTTATGGCCACCGACAGGAGAGTATAGACAAAGGCCTGGAGTTCCGTATCTGCGGCAGGGTCGATAATATTGTCGGCTATGGCTGCCTGCAGTTCGGATAGGATCACCTTTTCATCGGTCAGCCCGATGGCGCTGAAGCTGAGTGTTATCTTCTTACGCCCCAGACCGTAAAGGAACTCGTGTCCTCTGGGAGTATTCGATAGGGACTGGGCCAGCCGGGCTGCCGCTACGAAAAGACGGACACGCGAGATATTGCTTTTTGTCTCGGTGGCCATGAACGCCACCTGGTCGTCGGATGTAAAAAGATCCGTCAGGAGCACCCCGCTTATCTGCAACAGACCGTTGATCTTTGTCTGCAGACGGATGAACTCGCTGATGCCCCGGTCTGCCGTAGCCGTAATGATAACATCCCATCCGGCAAGCGAGAGGTCGTTATAGTCGCCGTCGGTGCTGAGCAGACTTCTTCCTACGATGGCGTTGTTGACGGTGGCATAGACTACGACATCCGCAAGGCCAAGCTCGGCAGTGTTGTACTGCGCGTCGTCGAAAGAAATGCTATAGCTGCCGTCCGGCGCGGAGACCGCGTTACCCAGCGGCTGAAATCCCCCCTGCTTCGTGATCTCATCGATGGTTTTCGACGTCTTGTATACCCGGGCGCCCCGCAGATCCACATCGAAAGCCGCCAGAGTCTTTCGCCCCAGCGGCTCCTGCTGGTCGTTCAATACCCTGCCGGTAATGGTATAGGTCTTGTTGTCCGTCAGCAGCTGACGATCATGGAGCAGTTTGTTCAGCGCGGCCGCGGTAGCATCGTCCACCAGCACGTTGCCGTCGGCAGCTATATTTTGCTGCGACTGGAACAGTCGGATAACAGCCAGTGTCTGCTGTCCCGCTGTCTGCCTTTTTACTTCGTCAGGGCTCATGGTAAGCCCGAGCGCGGTAAGTGCTGCCTGGAGGTTGGCGACATTGGCGGAGGTTTCGTTGACCTTGACAGGCGCAGTAATAGGAAGGAGTGCCATATAGCTAATTTTTTGGGGGGTTGAGATAATATATGGGTATCATGGTAGGTCCATAGAACCGGCCGAGATGATCCTCACGCGCCCGGTCATTGAGCGGGAAGACGTCGAAGTTCGGATTGTTGACAAAATCGTAATTGGTCCCCGCCGGAGTATTGGGGATAAAGTCCGGCTGGTTGGCTCCTCCGAGATGGATGACCATGCCGCTCGTAGAGGGATTTTTTGCCAGACTGTCGGCCAGGAACGATTCCGCCGCCCTCCCCTTCAGCAAAGGCAGCATGGGGATAGAGCTCCGGGGTACGCCGGACTGCTGGACGAGGATCTCGAGGTCTGCATTGATGTCGAACATCTGCATCTGCATGATGGCCCTCGGGCTCATCCGGGGCAAGGGCGGCGGCGGAGTGGAAGGTGGCCCGACAGGCGGGGGCGTAGCCGGCGGCGGCGTGCTGTTATTGACTGCAGGGGTGGCCGGCTTCGCGGCATCCTTGCCACGTATCTCCGCCGGAACGGGCTTCCCGGGACTGTTCTCCGGGCTGTTGCTGATGGCCTGGTTATTGGCCCTTGCGTTGCCCACAGCCGCTACACCCGAAGCAAGATTGCCGACCAGAGAGGCGGCCGCGTCCTGTCTGATGGCATCTTCGTCGGACATATTGGGCAGGTTCCAGGCAAGTAGACCATACAACGGGATGGTCCTTTGCTTTTCAATGTACTCGGCATCTATCTTCATCCGCTGCATATGCAGGTCGTCCTTTCTTTTCTGCTCCGCCGTATAAGGCCTGACCTCCTGAGTGGTGGCGGGCGGCGCCTGGTTCTTCCGCAGCCTGTTCAGCTCGCCGTATAGAAAGGATACCGAAACCTGGTCGATATTGTAGGACTGCCCTCCCAATTTTTCGATCTCATGCATCAGTTGGTACGCTTCGCGCTTATAGAAAGGAACATCCGGAGGGGGTTGACCGTCGTCTTTTTTCACATTCAGCTTCCCAGTTTTTTTAAGGGCGTCCTCTATTTGCGCCCGGCATAAGGTGGGCCCTGTGCTGCCGCAAATGGTATCGATATCATCCGTCCCGCCAGGATCGATGGACCTGACGGGGTTATTATGCACGTATACATACAGGTTAGGGCTGGCATCGACACCCGCCGGGTCGGCAGCGGTCCACCGGCAGAGCCAAAGGACATAATAACGGGCGCCATGATAGTTCAACCCCGTCTCCTCGTCCCTTTCCTTACCCGTATAGCGGAAACGTTTTGACGAAACTTCCCGGGTAGAGTCCGACATGCTGTACGAAGTAGCCCCCCACGGGAAATAAGTCTCATAGGTCAGCACCCTGCCCGTCTCGTCCAGCTCGAGGCTGGCCGAATCGAGATGATCGGTATACTGGTATCGTATGACACGGGTTTCCGTGTTCCCCACGGGCATGACCAGCGGCGTGTCGATCAGGACGAGCCTTCGCGCGCCATTCATGACGTGCAGGGACTCCCGCTCCAGCAGCACCTCGCCGGCGCTGCTCCTGCTACGGTAAAGTTCCCAGCCGCCCAGGCTGATACGTTCATACCGGCTGCCGTCCTGCCGGACCACCACCTTCCTGCACCGCTGACCGGCATTGTCATAGACATGATAGACCTTGCCGCCGCCGCCCAGGTCTGCCTGGACGAAATGATCCTGGAAATCCCACACGGCTGAAAGCATGGTTTCCAACCCTAGCATATTCCCATGCGGATCATAGGTGTAGTGATAGGTGTCGGAGCCGATAGCGGTGCCGGTCAGGTGATTGTTGGCATTCGTTGCCTGCGCATACTCGAAGGTGCGCGTCCAGCTGCTGTTCTTGGCGACGTGCTGCTGGCTGGTAATATTGCCCGCCTTGTCGTAGTGATAGTTCTCGGTATAGTTCCGGAATGCGTTCGTATCCGTTGGACTGACGGAGCCGCTGTTCATAAAAGGGAAATACGACTGCGCCCCGGGGTCGGGGGTCTGTGCAGCCCCCCGGATATCCGTCTGTCCCGCATGTTTCCTTCCCGTGGCTGTTATAAGACGGTACAACGCATCATAGGCATAGGTCTGCAGCGCGGAAGCCTTTTCTCCGTCAAAGAATACGTCGGACTGTGAAGCGTCCCCGAGCCAGGTAACATTTCCTGTTGGGTCGTATATATACTGAAGGTCCTGCAGGACATCCGCTCCATTGTTGCGGGTGGTCAGCAGACGCTGCAGACGGAAGGTATCCTTCTCATACGTGTAGCGCGTCATGCTGTTATTCCCGTACCGGATCACCTGACGCTGTCCTTTCGCATCGTACTGTACGCCGGTAACAAGGTCCATCGTGACCGGCCCCGATCCGGTATCCCTGAGGACGACCTGGACCTTATTGAAAAGACCGCCCTCTTCATACTGCGGGATTATCTGATTGTACGGCTGCCCGTCCACGTGGGGAGAATCCAGCCGGATAGCCCGGTTAAGCGCATCATAGGCAGTGGCCGTCTGGAAGACCTCCTGCTCCAGGACGACGTTTTGGGACCAGTCCGGCGCCTGTTGAAAATTGGATGCCAGCTGTCGGCTGGTCTGCAGGATGTTCCCCTTGAAATCACAGCGCAGGTTGACAGACAGGCCCGACTGATCCGAATTTTTCCAGGGCTTGCCCTTTAAATTGTTGTCCGCCGCACCGGCCTGCAGATCGCCGTATTCGACCGTGGAATGGACGATGGCTGCGCCTGCGCCCGTCGCTACAAGCCCGGCCGTGATCCTGCCCAACGCATCGTAGGCATAGGTAAAGAGATGATCCCGGTCATCCCACTGCAGAAGCACCTTGCCCGCAACGTCGTGGATGATCCACCGGTGCCCGTCGTCCAGACCGGAACTGGTCCATCTTGTCCCGGCCATATCGTAGGCGTATTCCACGAGCAGGCGATCCATGGCGTCCCGAATGGTCAGCTGCTGCCCCGTGATAGCATACCGGATCCTGCTGCTCAGCTTTTCCGTAACGTTGTCCGCAATGGTAAGGAAGATGCGTCCCAATGCATCCAGTCGGGCGACGCTGGGGGTGCCGGCGTGTTTAGCCGTCAGCCAGGCGCTGCGGACCGCCGGGTCGGAAGGCTCGGCTGTCGTGGGATCGGGACGGCCGCGCCGGACATACCAGTCGCTGTCGAGCACGGTATCGTTATTATCATAGGTCGCATGCTCCCACGGCGTAAACACCACTTTTGTGAAAGTCCCGTCCGGAAGATCGGCACGAACGAGACGGTCCAGCGGATCGTAATGCAATATGGGAGTGACCCCGAGCTCGACCATTTCCTTTTCATCGTCAAAACCCTCGTTCACACTGAAATAAGGCTCGTATTTCTTGACCGCATTCCCTTTATTGTTGAGGATTGTCCGTCCACTCCCCACCCATCGCAGGTTGGGGCTCGTATCGGGGATGGAGACTACCGTGCCATCAGGCTGCACCTGCAGTGCCGCACCCGGCGCCGCCTGTTTCTTCGTCAGGATCGTCCCCCCGCCGCCGTTGAAATAAGCAAGCGAAATCTGCAACTTCGGGGCATTACCGCCGTCAGCGTGATAATGGGTCTCCCTGGAGACCGTGCGCACAAAATTGGGCTTGCTCTGGTCATACCATTCGGTAAGACTGTACTCCATTTCCACTCCTGGAAAATCGACCGCTCCCCTGATCTCCACTTTCGTGAGGTCGTATTCATCCCCCTGATCGATACCTGCTTTACCTATGCGGAAGCTCCGGACGACACTGCCCAGCTCGTCGTACCGGACGGCGGAGACATTGCCGTTGATATCCTTCGTCATACTGGGTCCCACAATACGGTAGTTGAAGCGCTCTACCGACACCGTATTGCCCAGCGCGTCGGTAACGCTTTGTATGAATAAGGTATACTTTGGATCATAGACAGCGGCAGTAGTATGTCCAAAAGCATCGGTAAAATGAGTAGAAAGATAAAAATGTGCGGCGTCATAGTCACAGATGCCGGATACCTGCCAGTAATATCCGTCACTAAACACATACGCGCCCCCGACCGGGTCCGTCAGCTTTGTGCCGAGGTCCGACGCCGGTAATTTGCTTTCAAAAACCGAAAGCATCGCCTGGTTGCTGACAGCACGGAATGTCTGGTGCAGCAGACCCCTGGCGGACTGACTGCCAAAAGCCAGGGGAGTGACGGTGTCGTCTGCCCGGTACTGGATACGACTCTTTCCAATGACCCGTTTTTGCACCCCGGCGCCCGGGACAACTTCAAAATCGATAAGGGCAGCATTCGCACAGGCAACACCAAGCCCCGCTACATCGAAATACCCCCCGGAAGGCGGCGTCAGCCCGGTGACCTCGTACGACGTCGTCTCAAAGGGCTGCGGGATACGATAGGCGGAAGCGCTGACGACGGCATTGGTACACTGGTGCTCGGTATATAAGATATGACCCGCCAGTTGCTCAGGCTCGGCATCCGGCCTGGGACGGCGGCCATACACCAGACTTACCGCCCCAAGGACGTTCCCATATGCGTCCAATTCCAGTATGCAGCTGTGCGCAATGCGCGGATCGGTCAGGTCCCGCTCATACGTATAGGTGATATGCTCGCATTCATGGACCATGAATACGGCATTTCTATTCCCTCCGCGCGGCTGCAGTAGCTGTATGCGGGAGTTGACCTGGTCCACGACATATGGCACGTGTTGCAGGGGACCGCCATCCAGCGCATAGACCTCTTTCCGGAGCATCACCCCTTTACACGCCCGCAGCGCCTCCCGGTATTCGTCGGTCGTAAGGCCGGCAGGCAGCAAAGGTTCGGACAGAATATTTTGCCCGGCCACCTGCACGTACTCATGCACGAAATGATCCATGATGTTCTTACCTTGCAGAAATGCGCCGGAATGATACCACGTCCGGGTGAGGACCGGCGGCTGGTGCAAGTCCTGCCCGATAGCCGTATTGTTGCCATCCCGGGCGACAAAGTGATCGATATCCTCCGCATCCTGGCGGTCCACGCGGCCAAAACCGCGGAACTCCTTTTCGATATGATCATAATAGCCGTGGTGATAACTATATTCGCTGGTAAAGGTCGTCCTGGCAATCCGGTCATGGAGGACGACCTTTGACAGACACCACACGGGAAAATGCAGACGCGTGACCCACGGCGTTCCATTACGCCTGTCCTCCAGGTAAAAGTATGTGGAAGGAGTATACGTCAGTTCGGTCTCCAGCCCCATATTATTGACATAGGCGTTGATCAGATAGGGCTTGACGCTGGCCATCAGATCCATGTACCGCAACGGAGCCCGCGCATCTTCTGGCAGCGGACTGCTCCAGGTCAGGCAGCTCAGGCCCGTGCCCAGCAGGTCCAGGACGTCGATACGCGTTGCGGCATTGATATAGGCGGTCATATCGGGGACCGTCGGAGCAGGCGTAAAGCTATTACCCTGGTTATTCAGCCATATGCTGATGCCGTTGCGGCCCATATATATGATATCAGCCGTGCCGGACCCGTCGATATCCGCCATCCGGATCCTCGTCTGGTCGAACAGGTCTTCGTTATCAGGAACAGGCGAACCATCCATCGTCACTTTGGCGCCAAAACGACCATAGCCCAGGTTAGGCCAATAACAGACCTCGCCGTTCCGGATACGCACGATGTCGACAAGTCCATCACCGGTCATGTCTGCAAGGAAAATACTATGTGTGGGGTCCGAAAATACCTGCGCCGGCCCTTTTTCCTCGTCCGAAGAGACGTGTACCTGCCGGCTGGGACCATAACCTTCTCTTCCCAGGGAAGGATACCACGTCAAAATTTCTTGTTCAGTAAGAAGTATATCCGCAGCGCCATCACCGTCGAGGTCGAGCAGTCGGAGATTAGCATCCTGAAAATTGACGGAAGGCAGCGACTGAAAAGCGACAAAGGGTTGCCACCTCGCCCCGGGCGCTTCTTCCAGCTCGAAATACCCCCTGGGCATCTGCTGTTTGCTGGTCAGTTGACGCCGTCCGTCGCCCGCCAGGTCCGTGAACTGGAGTTGACGATCGATGCCGTCGAAGGAAGGCTTTTCACCAATGAGCCTGGCCGCAGCAAAATGTCCGCTCCCCTCATTGCCGGCATACCACCACGCATGCGCCTGTTCAGTCAGCATGCCCGAAAGCCCCTCACCATACAGGTCTGTGAACTGGTAGTTGCTCGCGGCAAGACCCGCGGGCGCGTACAGGATACTGTCCTCGGGGACTTCGCGGACGGTAGTATCCCAATTGAGACCCTGATACTGGAAAGACAAGGGCGGATGTGTACGCTGGGTATAGCTACCGTCGTCGTGTTTGGTATAGCCGGTGATGGCGGCTTCGAGGAGAAATGACCAGCTGGTCCCGTTGTCGCCATAGGTCAGGTCCAGCGACTGGGTGAGCGCCGACCCGCCGGGGAGCTCTTCGAAATAATGATAGAGCAGCACACGGCGGCAGAGACGGCAGGTACGGACCTCGAATCCGGCCTTATAGGAAGAAAAGGCGTCGCCACGGAATGCCCATGGTCCCGTTTCAGAAAATGGTATTTGAACAGGGTCATGTTCGCCATAGTCGAAAGTATTGACAAACAGAAAGACATCACGGGACGCAGTCGGCGGCGTCGGGGCGACGGTCGCACCACCCGCTTCCGTCAGACCTGCATAGGGCGCTTTATTGCCGTACCAGACATTCTTAAGATAGGCATTGATGTAAATACTGTTCCCGTTCCTGCGGTTCCGGTTATGAAGGGAAAGGGGCATGCCCTGGCCGTCTTCGCGTTTGTATTCGAAGACCATGACATTCCCTTTATCATCGAAAGTATACTGCAGCAACCATTCAAATATCCTCACCGGGTCCGATGGATCGGCAATGCGGGCGGCAGAAGACTGGCCATAGACAGATACGTGATTGTCGGCAGACAATACCTGCCAGTGAATAAACCCGGTGGCCATCTCCGTCCAGCGTTCGATCCGCGCAAATGCACCCTCGCTGCGGGGACGGTACCTCCGGATACGATGGCTGTCGCCAGCGGACATGATCTCTTCAGCAACGTACTGGCCCGTTTCATCCCTGACATAGGTCCCGTCTGACAATTGCCGGAATACGGGCACCAGGTCCTCGGCGCCGGAGAGAAGATAAACATCGCTGTCGGTGGCGTCTCCGTATAGCGGAAGTTGTTTGTCTGTCCTGCGTTTGATGGAAGGCTGGCTCAGCGACCACCCCAGGCCAAAGACGCCGTTGCCCGCGCCCGAGTTGTAGGCGATGACCATCGCCGGACCAAAGCCCCGCGCCTGGCTGACGGGGATGGGGATGCTGCAGGATGCGGTGCCATTGACCGCATTCACCATAAATTTTTCATCGATGCCACGGATGGCGCCGCCGCCGGTAGGCAGACCGATCGCGGGAGCCTGGACAGTCGGCAGGGGCTGTAAAGAAGCCTGGTCCATCCTGGAAGAAGAACCCGCGCTATCGCCCGCCATATCCTTGTTCGCATCGGGCTTCCTAAAGACATCGTTTAGACTCATGACAACAAGGATTATCCCCAGCCTACAAAGGACAAAGAAGACCAGGGCGATTATCAATGAAGCAGACTGGGTGGGTGGGGATTAACAGTGAGAGGTGCTCAAGGGAGAATAAGATGAAATTACCACCTTTTTCGGGAAAGAAAATACTACTATCCGGTAAATCTAATGTATCCCTTCGACCATATAGCCTCCTCCGCCATACCGGCGACCTCCGCTATGTCAAACCCGAGCCTTGCCATTGTGGATTTATAAATATCATACAGCTCATTTAGCATTTTACGTCCTCCTTTTCGGACAATTCCTTAATTTAAAGGCGTGAATCTACTTGTTCAAACTATCAGAAGTTATATCCCCTTTTCACCAGCCGACGAAGCAGTAGCACACAAGTTGTTTCATCGAAAAGAATATAAAAAAGGGGCGCATTTACTGACCGCGGGAGAGATATGCCGCCATCTCATCTTTATAGAATCCGGGCTGGTTCGATACTATATAAATAAGGGCGACGAGGAGCAAACGAATTATTTCAATAAAGAAGGGGATTTTGTATGTAACTATATGAGTTTTTTGCCGCAGAAGCCTTCTATGGTCAGGATACAGGCATTGGAAGATTGTGTGGCATGGCTGATCAGCTTCGACGGCCTCCAGCAGTTTTATAAGGAAGTGGAATACGGAGAGCGATTTGGCCGTCTGGGTCTCGAAGCGGTATATGTAAATGTTATTGCCCAGATAGCCTCGATCTACACCGATACCCCTGAAATACGTTACAAGAACTTTTTGCGCAATTATCCCGCCATCGTACAGCGCGTCCCCCAATACTATATTGCTTCGTATGTAGGCGTAAAGCCGCAATCACTGAGCCGCATTCGAAAGCGCCTTTCCGGGAGCCATTAGTTAACCTGGGTGCATGAAAAAGACGAAGGGTTTGTAGAATTTTGTGTTGTCAAAAAAATGACGACACATCATGAATATTCTTAGACTTTTACAAGCGTTGCTGGTTATCCATCTGACAGGACTTACCCTAATGGCGGGAACGGACGCCGTCAACTTCGTCGCCTTTAAAAAGCTTTCCAACGCTCTGCATGAAGACCAGACCGCCGTCAATTTTTACGTCAAGAAGCTATTGAGTTTATCCAGCCTCCTGCCGTTGGGCGGGATTTTATTGATCTCATCGGGCGTGGGTCTCCTTGTCATCACCCACACCTACGGCCAGCTATGGTTCCAGCTCAAAATGGGGGTAGTCGTGGCGCTGATCTCGAATGGCTTCCTGTTTGGTGCCAGGCAGGAGAAAGAAATAAAGCAGATTCTGAATGCACCGGACAGCCAGATCCACCTGCAGCTCCGGCAACCCCTTGCCAACCTTCGCATCTTTTATGCCATTCAACTGACGTTGTATGGGTTGGCTGTCATATTGGCCGTAACAAAGCCTGGTTGACATCCAGCATTTTATTTACTAACTTGTGCGGTAGTACATTCGTACTTGCAAAAGTGCCAGTATTTTATTCCAGATCGATGAGTCAACCCAACACCAGGATACCTTTTTTTCGCAAACTGCTCTTCGGTCGCCCTGAAGACAATATTCAGTCCGCATATTCCGTCATACGGCGCCAACGACTCAATCTGTACAAGGTCTGGAACAACGAAACACACAACGACATAGGGCTGGAGAAGATTCTGCGGCTCTTTCTCATCGTGCAGCAGTTTCTTTATCCCGGCATCTACATCCGCAATCGCTTCGGCAGGCAGGGCTCGACATATAAAAAGCTGGCCATCGAATTTTATGTGCTATTAAAACTCCTGTTTCCGCTGCTATCCTTGTTCTTCGAATGGTATACGAATATCTTCATCCAGGCAATCACCGGTTATTTACTATCGGAAACGATTTTCTATATCGCGACCCTTTTTTTTGCCTCCGAGATATTCGACGAACCCCGTTCGTCCAAACGGTCGATCCTGCTCCTATTCCTCAACTATATCGAGATTACATTCGATTTTGCCGTCATTTACGGCGGGCTACACCTGCTGCAGGGAAGAGCCCATTCCCGGCTCGATTTCGTCTATTTCAGTTTCATGACTTCCTCGACCATCGGTTTCGGAGACATCTATCCCACAACCGCTCCGGGGAAATATGCGGTCATACTTCATTCGATCATATTCCTGTTCTTCATCGTGCTGTTCCTCAATTTTTTTACCAGGTCCGACACGAGGCAACATAAATGATGGCACGATCGGGAAAAGGGGCTTTTTTTCTAATCAAAATATATGTATTTTGGATCGAATCTTCTATCCCTAAAAATACCAAAATGAAAATCAGTAAGATCGCCCTGGTTGTTTTTGCTTCCCTGACCGCTATCCCCTTCTGTATGATGAACGGTTGTACTAAAAATGGTACGAC
>Ga0207695_10003773_pt1 | contig 21027 bp, 18 predicted proteins | sample KBSC54metaG_FD_184354 | JGI IMG/M metagenome (GOLD analysis project Ga0207695, IMG submission 184354) | Corn rhizosphere microbial communities from Kellogg Biological Station, Michigan, USA - KBS C5-4 metaG (SPAdes) (version 2) | ecosystem: Host-associated > Plants > Roots > Rhizosphere > Soil...
TGCGGCTCGTTGGCACAAGCGTTGCTTTATGTATCCCGCGGGCGACGCGCCTCGTCGCAACATCTAACTCGTGGAGCATTCAATGTCACAACATGATTCGAAGATTCGCGCCGCCATCGCCGGCGTGTTGGCTTTCTCCAGCCTCGCGGTCGCGGGCACCGTCCTCGCCGCCGAGGACGGCAAGGAGCAGTGCGCGGGCATCGTCAAGGCCGGCAAAAACGACTGTGCCACCAGCACGAACGCCTGTCATGGGCATGCCACCGCCGATTCGACGGCCGAAGCCTGGGTTTACCTTCCGAAGGGAACCTGCGAGCGGCTTTCGGGCGCGCGTGTCGTCAACGTCAAGGACCCAACACCCAAGAAATAATCACATCGGTGGCAGTGTGCCGGGCACAACACCTGGGCACGCTGTCGCCGACCGGAGCAGCAGCCGTGAAAATAGAGCCGGATCGACCTTTCGAGTCCTATCGTGAGCAGGCACTCATCGTTGCCGTGCCGACACCGACACGGAGGAATTGGCCCCCGGAGAGCCTGCCGAGCGAGCACACGACGACACATGAGCATTGGTTGACTCGCGGAGCACGTGGAATCTCCTGGCACCGCTCGGGACGTGCATCCCAGGGACGGCTGCAATGAGAGCGTGCCGGAATACCTGGGCCGTCGTACTTGCCGCGGGCGATGGCACCCGGCTCTCCAAGCTGACGACCGATCCCGCCGGCAATGCGGTGCCGAAACAGTTTTGCTCCCTCGATGGCGGGCGATCGCTGCTCGAGGAAGCGATATCCCGCGCCGGCAGGGTCGTACCTTCCGAGCGGGTATACGTGATGGTTTCCGACCAACATTGCCGCTACTGGGCGCGGCTGCGTTGGGCGATGAGCGCAACCAATATCCTCGTGCAACCTGCCAACCGCGGTACAGCCCACGGAATTTTGCTTGCCGTTCTGTCGATCCTGGCGCGCGATCCGTTCGCGCGCATTTTATTCCTGCCTGCTGATCACCATGTACGCGATGAAAGCATTCTGGCGGGTGCGGCGCGAACCGCCGTCACACGTGTAGGAAACGAAGCACGTGGACTGGCGTTGGTCGGCATCGAACCGGAGGAGCCCGATCCCGATCTGGGTTACATCGTGCCCGGGCGGATGTTGGGCCATGACACTTACTCGGTGTTGCGCTTCGTCGAAAAACCGGATCCGGCCCGTGCGAGGGAGTTGCTCAGCGCTGGCGCTCTTTGGAACAGCTTCATTTTTGCGGCGGATGGTCCGTCGCTGCTGGGAGTGTTCAGGCGCAGGATCGCCGACAGTGTCGAGGCCATGGCGACCGCCCTGGCCCGCGAGGACTCCACCCGGGCGCTACGTGAGTTGTATGCCACTTTGCCGTCAATCGACTTCTCGCGCGCGATTACACAGGGCTCGGAGCAGTCGCTGAGCGTTGTCGCCGCTCCGCTGTGCGGATGGTCTGACCTGGGGACGCCAAAGAGGGTTGGTGAGACCTTGCGAAGGCTCGACCGCTCGAGCTCGGGAACCCATTCCCCTGCACGACTGACCGCAGGTTTCGAGCAATCGTCAGCCTTCATCAACCTCGCAGCGCAACATGCCCGCCTCGGGCCAACCCACTTCGGGAGTTCACCATGAGATCCTCTTTAGCTGTTGGTCTGGTCGTCCTGTTTGCCTCACACGTGGCGGACAGTGCTGACGTCGTGAATCAGCCTACGTTGACTCTCGATGGCGCGAAGAGAGTAGCAGCCGGGGCAATGGAGTACGCAAGGACTCATAACGCCCCTGGCGCATCCATCGCCGTGGTGGATGCCGGCGGGCATACGATCTATGTCGAGCGTCTCGACGGGACCTTCTCGGCTGGAAGCGACATCTCGATTGGAAAGGCGCGCACGGCAGTGGTGTTCAAGCGCCCGACTCGCGGAATCGAAGAGGGTATCAACAAGGGCCGGACCGCGATGGTCGACGTGGCGGCCGTCACCTGGTTCACACCGCTGCAGGGCGGTGTACCGGTTATCGCCGCGGGACAGATCGTCGGTGGCATCGGCGTGAGTGGCGCATCGAGCGCTCAACAGGATGAGGAAGTTGCCATGGCGGGCGCCGCGGCAATCGATGCGGGTCTACCGGCCGCACAAGTGAATCATGTAAGCGCGGCTGCGGTAACCCAAGCGTATTCGACTGGCCCGACCGGGAGCACGGTCGCATCAGGTCCCGGATTCAGCGTCAACGCAAGCAGGCGCGACGGACCGGGTCAGGCGGAAGTCCATCTCGCTGATACAGACATTATCTATGTGCTCGAAGGTTCCGCTACGGTCGTTACCGGCGGCCGCATTGTCGAGCCACATGAACAGTCGCCAGGTGAGATCCGAGGCAGTGCAATCGAAGGAGGTGCCGAGCAGAAGATCGTCAAGGGAGACGTGATGACGATCCCGAACGGGGTTCCTCATTGGTTCAAGGCGGTGCGTACGCCTTTCCGCTACTACGTCATCAAGTCATCAGGTGCAAAGCCATCATGAGATCCCCAGCGTTGCACCTCCTGTTGAGTCTTGTCATGGTCGGGCCGGTGCTGGCGGGAACCGCGAGCGACGGTCGACCGGAAACAACTCCCGATGCCACGATTGACCTTGCAAGCAATGTGGGCGTCGCCGCGGTAATGGGTTCGTGGAGATATTCCGATGCGCGAATCATCGAAACCACTTTCCGAGCGCCTGACGCCATGGGACAACCAACGGGGCGCGAGTGGACAACGAACGACATCGAGCCTCACGCGGGTCTGACAGATTTCGATGACTCGAGCTGGCAGAGAATCGAGCCAACCACGCTCGCGGCGCGGCGTGGCACCGGCCGCGTTTCCTTCAACTGGTATCGAATCAACCTGACGATTCCTGACAAGGTAGGAGGTTTTGACCCAACAGGGTCCTCAGTCTGGTTCGAGACGCGGCTGGATGACTACGCCGAAGTGTGGGTGGATGGCGAAATCGGGCGGCAATTCGGCCAAAGTGGGGGCTCCGTAGTCGCCGGCTGGAATGCGCCGAATCGCATCCTGATCGCGCGTGATGCCAGGCCCGGCCAACACATCCAACTGGCCGTCTTCGGAATGAACGGCCCGATCTCGGATGCTCCCACCAACTACATCTTCATACATGAAGCGAAGTTGCAGTTTTTCGCAGGCAGCGAGACGCCGGTAGCCATCACGCCGCACGAGGTCAATATCGCGGTGGAGCGTGACGACCCTGCCATTGACGCCATCGTTCCAGCCAATGCGAAGCTCTTTAAAGTGGCTGAAGGCTTTCAGTTCACCGAGGGCCCGATCTGGGTTCGCGAGCAGCGGGCGCTGCTGTTCAGTGATCCCAATCACAACACCATCTACAAATATGCCGATGGTGCGCCTATCACTGTTTTCCGGGAGAAGAGCGGTTACGACGGCACCGATATCGCGCAATACGGTCAACCCGGCTCCAACGGGCTGACATTGGACCATGATGGCCGGTTGACCATCAACGAACACGGCCGTCACCGAGTCACGCGGCTCGAGCGCGATGGTTCCCTGACTGTGCTGGCCGCCTCGTTCGAGGGTAAGCGGCTGAACAGCCCCAACGACCTGGTCTACAAGTCGGACGGCTCCCTGTACTTCACGGACCCGCCCTTCGGTTTGCCCAAGTTCTTCGATGATCCTCGTAAGGAGTTGCCCTACAGCGGGGTCTTCCGTTGGAAATCAGATCGCTTGCAGCTCCTGACGAGTGACCTCAAAGGCCCGAACGGGATCGTGTTCTCTCCCGATGAACGCTATCTCTATGTCAGCAACTGGGATCCCGCCGCAAAAACGGTGACCCGCTATCGCGTCCGGCCCGACGGCAGCGTGGGGAAAGGCGAAGTCTTCATCGATTTGACGCGGCAAGTTCCAGGCGATGAGGCACTGGACGGGATGAAGGCCGACGTCAGGGGCAATCTGTATCTGTCAGCTCCGGGTGGTGTATGGATTTTCGATGCCAATGGCAAGCACCTCGGAACGATTCGCGCTCCCAAGCCTGTCCATAACTTCGCGTGGGGTGATGACGACGGCCGAACGCTTTATCTGTGTGCAAGGAGCGCCCTTTACAGGGTGCAACTGCTGATCCCGGGAGTTCGGCCATGACACTTCCCCGATCCTGCATTGCTCAACAACCCGATGCACTCGCGCGCGAATGGTTGGTCACCAACGGCATCGGAGGGTTCGCCTGCGGAACAGTATCCCAAGCCAACACCAGACGGTATCACGCGTGGCTCACCGCTTCCCTGCGTCCGCCGGTGGACAGAGTGGTCATGTTGGCCAAAGCGGATGTAACGGTGACTCTCGGACAGCGTCGCTATCAGATCGGCTGCAATGAATTTGCGGACGGCACGCTGGCACCGGAGGGTTTTCACCATCTCACCGACTTTCGAATTGCCGAGGGCGTTCCGACATGGCGTTATGTGATGGAAGACGTGGTGCTGGAGCAGCGGCTCTGGATGGCAGCAGGCCGAAATACCACGTATGTCAGCTTCAGTCTTCTCGGCGCGCGATCGCGGATCGGGCTCGAGCTGATCCCGCTTTGCACATACCGCGATTACCACAGTCACACCCAAGGGGGCTGGTCACTCGATGTTCGCGCCGAAGCGCGAGGATGTGCAATCACCGCGTTCAACGGTGCACGACCCTATCGCTTGCGGTTGGATCGCGGCGAGTTTCACCTGCAACCCGAATGGTATTGGCGCTTCAAGCATCGCGCGGAAGCCGAACGGGGCCTGGATGACTGCGAAGATCTTCTCGGGGCGGGCACTTTCCATTGTGGCCTGGAGCCGGGAGAGACGGTCACCTTCATGGCGACCGCGGATGTAGATGAGCCGGAGGCCGCCGGGGCGGCCCTGCGCAGTCATCATGCACGCACGGCGTCAGTGTTGAAGAAAGTGCCGCCTGGGGCTCCGGCATGGGTCCGACAACTCACGTTGGCTGCGGATCAATTCATCGTAGCTCGAGCGCCCGCGGGCAAAACAGTCATCGCAGGCTATCCCTGGTTCAGCGATTGGGGCCGCGACTCCATGATCGCCCTGCCGGGACTGACGATCCCGACGAACCGGCTGGAAGAGGCCGCCGGAATTCTGCGCACATTCGCGCAGCACGCCGACCGGGGCATGCTGCCCAATCGCTTCCCGGATGGTGGCGAAGCGCCGGAATACAACACAGTCGATGCGGCGTTGTGGTTTTTTCATGCCGTATCGACCTATCTCGATGCCAGCCCCAGTCGATCCCTCCTGAGGGAAATCTATCCGACATTGAAGCAGATCGTGGAATGGCACGAGCGTGGAACGCGCTACTCCATCCAGGTGGATCCGGCGGACGGCTTGCTGCGAGCAGGTGAGACAGGCGTCCAGCTCACGTGGATGGACGCAAAGATAGGTGATTGGGTCGTCACACCCCGTATCGGCAAACCCGTGGAGATCAACGCGCTCTGGCACTTCGCGCTCACAAAAATGGCGCAGTGGGCTGGTGAGCTGGATGTTGTTTCCGACGCCGCACAGTTTGAGTCGGCCGCCGATCGGGTCAAACGCGCATTCCAGGCAGCATTCTGGTTCGAGGAAGGCCGATATCTATATGACGTCGTCGATGGGCCGGACTCGCCCGGTAAAGATGCGGCTCTTCGCCCCAACCAGATATTCGCTGTTTCCCTCGGCACCGGCTTGCTCGATTCGTCCCGCGAGCGCGCCGTGGTGGAGGCGTGCGCGCGAGAATTGCTCACACCCGTGGGTCTGCGAAGCCTGGCTCCCAGTGATTCCCGATACGCACGGACCTATGCCGGTGGTCCGGCGCAGCGGGACGCGGTCTATCACCAGGGCACCGTATGGAGTTGGTTGCTGGGCCCCTTCGCGCTTGCCCATTACCGCGTCTTCGGCAATGCACGCCAGGCATTGAACCTGCTCGAGGGCCTCGCACCTCACCTGGAGGATGCATGTCTCGGCACAGTCAGTGAGATCTTTGATGGCGATGCTCCCCATGCGCCACGCGGTTGCTTTGCGCAGGCCTGGAGCGTCTCTGAAACCCTTCGCGCGTGGCACTACCTGAGTAAACAGTCATGACACACAAGAATACTGAACAACTTCGCCTGGAGACAGCCGAATGGAAAAATTGGGGTCCCTATCTGTCAGAGCGTCAATGGGGGACTGTTCGTGAAGACTACAGTCCTCATGGAAATGCGTGGGATTACTTCCCTCACGACCACGCCCGCAGCAGGGCATATCGCTGGGGTGAGGACGGAATCGCCGGGATTTCCGATTCCCGCCAGCGATTGTGTCTCGCCATCGCGCTGTGGAACACGCGCGATCCGATCCTGAAGGAGCGACTGTTCGGCCTGACCAACGGCGAGGGCAATCACGGGGAAGATGTCAAAGAGCTCTACTACTACCTGGATGCGACGCCCAGCCACTCCTATCTGAAGATGCTCTACAAGTACCCGCAACGGGAATACCCGTACGGGCACCTGCTCGACGAAAACCGGCGGCGCGGCATAGGACGGGCAGAGTATGAGCTGATCGATACCGGACTATTCGAGGACAACCGCTATTTCGATGTGTACGTGGAGTATGCACAGGCGGCTCCGGACGACATCCTGATACGCGTGACCGTCGAGAATCGAGGACCTGAGCCTGCGCACATTCACGTGTTGCCTCAGCTTTGGTTCCGCAATACCTGGAGTTGGAATGAGGGACGGAGCAAGCCGGCGCTCGCTGCCTCGGGTGCGCAAGTGATCCGGGCCGAAGGGGCTGGTTTGGGATCCTGCTTTCTGTATGCCGACGGGCAGCCCAAGGACCTTCTGTTCTGCGATAACGAGACCAACACGCGCAAGCTGTGGAGCGACCCGTCGGGACCTGCGCACCCCAAGGATGCGATCCACGAGCGTGTTGTAAGCAACCGGACGGACGCTGTGAATCCGAATCAGACCGGGACCAAGGCGGCTGTCTGGTACCAGGCCAGAGTGCCTGTCAACGGGCGCGCCGAATTCCGATTGCGATTGACGCGGACCGAGTCGGCACAGCCATTCAGTGACTTCTCCCAAACATTCAATCGGAGAATCCGCGAAGCGGACGAATTCTATGCGGACCTGCAAAAGGGCATCGAGAGCGCGGACGCGCGTCGAATCCAGCGGCAGGCGTTTGCCGGAATGATCTGGAGCAAGCAGTTCTTCTACTTCGATGTCCCGCGATGGTTGAACGGAGATCCGGCGCAGCCACCGCCGCCGAATGGCCGTCGCCACGGGCGCAACCGTGAGTGGACGCATCTCAATAACGCGGATGTCCTGTCCATGCCTGACAAGTGGGAATATCCCTGGTACGCCGCCTGGGACCTCGCGTTTCATTGCATCCCGTTGGCACACCTCGATGCCTCATTCGCGAAAGAGCAACTGATTTTGTTGACTCGCGAGTGGTACATGCATCCGAACGGCCAGATGCCTGCGTACGAGTGGGCATTCGGTGACGTCAATCCGCCTGTGCACGCATGGGCAGCCTGGCGCGTGTTCCAGATCGACCGCAAGCAACGCGGCGGCGACGGCGACCTCGAGTTCCTCGAGCGCATCCTCCACAAGCTGATGTTGAATTTCACCTGGTGGGTCAATCGCAAGGATGCCGAAGGGCGCAACGTGTTTCAGGGGGGATTCCTCGGTCTGGATAACATCGGGGTATTCGACCGCAGCAGTCAGCTGCCGACGGGCGGGCACATAGATCAGGCGGATGGCACCAGCTGGATGGCCATGTATGCCTTGAATCTGATGCGCATTGCCCTCGAGCTGGCGCAGCACAACCGGGTGTACGAAGACATCGCAACCAAGTTCTTCGAGCACTTCCTGCACATCGCTGAGGCAATGAACCACATCGGGGGTGAAAACGGTCTGGGTGTCGGGCTGTGGGACGACGAGGACAAATTCTTCTATGACGTGCTGCATCTGCCCGATGGACGTACGCAGTCTCTGAAGATCCGCTCGATGGTCGGCCTCATTCCGCTCTTTGCGGTCGAGACTCTCGAGCCCGAGTTGCTCGAGAAGGTGCCGGACTTCAAGCGCCGGTTGGAATGGTTCCTGAAGTACCGACCCGACCTGGCGAAGCTCGTTTCGAACTGGACCGAGGAAGGCCGTGGCCACCGGCGCCTGTTGTCCCTTTTGCGCGGACATCGCATGAAGCGTTTGCTCAAACGCATGCTCGATGAGACGGAGTTCTTGTCTAAATACGGCATCCGCGCGCTCTCCAGGGTGCACGAGCGCGATCCCTACATTTATCACCACGATGGCATGGATCTGACGGTCAGTTACCAGCCGGCGGAATCGGATAGTGGGCTGTTTGGCGGCAACTCGAACTGGCGGGGGCCGATCTGGTTTCCCGTGAACTTCCTGATCATCGAGTCCCTACAGAAGTTCCATCACTATTACGGCGACGAGTTCAAGGTGGAGTGTCCCACCGGTTCCGGGCAATTTGTCACGCTGAACGACGCGGCGAACGAAGTCGCGACACGTCTGACGCAGATATTCCTCGCGGATCGAGATGGCAGCCGACCGGCTTTCGGTCACCACCCCCGTATGCAAACCGACCCGCATTTCCGGGATCACCTGCTTTTCTACGAATATTTTCACGGCGATACGGGCCGAGGCGTTGGCGCCTCGCATCAGACCGGTTGGACCGGTCTGGTCGCGAAACTGCTGATGCCCCGCTATTCCCACACCGAGCTCAAATCCTGAATCAAACGAGGACCTCACCATGAATGCTTCCGTTCGCTACGCCCATCTTCCCGAACCTGTCATGCCCCGCTGTCCCGCGCAAAAGCTGTTGGGCGGCCAAAAGGCGCTCGTCACAGGCGCCAGTTCCGGCATTGGTCGCGCGATTGCCGTGTCACTCGCCGATGCCGGTGCGGATGTAGTAATCAACTACGTTTCAGGCGAGGACAAGGCTCAGGCGCTTGCGCAGGAGCTGCGTGAGAAGGGAACGCGCGCAATGGCGATCCGCGCCGACGTTTCGGATGAGCGCCAGGTGTCCGACATGTTCGCTGCGATGATCGCCGAGTTGGGTACCGTCGACATCCTCGTCAACAATGCAGGTCTGCAGCAGGACGCGCCGTTTCATGAGCTGACACTGGCACAGTGGAATCGAGTGCTGGGTGTCAATCTGACGGGCCAGTTTCTGTGCGCTCGCGAGGCTGTCCGCGAATTCCGCCGACGCGGGGTGAAGCCTGAGGTGTCGTGCTCAGCCGGCAAGATCCTGTGCATCAGTTCGGTCCACGAAGTGATTCCGTGGGCCGGACACGTCAACTACGCGGCCTCCAAAGGAGGCGTGATGTTGATGATGAAAAGCCTCGCACAGGAAGTGGCTCCGTATCGCATCCGGGTCAACTCCATATGTCCGGGTGCCATTCGCACACCGATCAACATGGCGGCCTGGGATACGCCCGCTGCTTATCAGGAACTGATGAAACTGATTCCGTACAAGCGGATTGGAGAGGCTGAAGAGATTGGGCGCGCCGCCGCGTGGTTGGCATCCGACTATGCCGACTACGTCCACGGAATCAGTCTGTTTGTCGACGGCGGCATGACGCTGTATCCCGGTTTCGAGACAGGAGGCTGACATGACGCCCTTACATGCATTGCGTACCCACTGGCCGGAGTACCTCATCGAGGCCTGGGCCCTGGGTTCCTTCATGATCGCCGCAGGACTCGTAGCCACGGCACTCGGGTCGCCCACATCGTCGCTCAGCCAGACCGTGGTGGATCCCATGCTGAGAAATGTCATCGCTGGGATCGCCATGGGCATCACTGCGATTCTTTTGATCCATTCGCCCTGGGGAAGGCGATCAGGAGCACACATGAATCCCGCGGTGACTCTGACTTTCCTGCGCCTGGGCAAGACCCATGGTTGGGATGCGCTCTTCTATATCATCGCCCAGATTGTTGGAGGCACTACAGGCGTGCTTCTCGTGGCCGCCCTGTTGGGACCTGCCTTTACGGAGGCTCCGGTGAACTATGCTGCAACCATGCCCGGAACGGGCGGCGCAGCCGTGGCTTTTGTTGCCGAGTTGGTCATCTCAGCGGTGTTGATGTTTGTGATCCTGAGCCTGTCGGCTACACGGCGATTTGCCGGTCTGACCGGCTTCGCAGCCGGCATGCTCGTGGCGCTGTATATCAGCTTCGAAGCGCCGCTCTCCGGCATGAGTATGAATCCCGCGCGCACGTTTGCATCCGCAGCCCCCGCAATGCATTGGGATCACTTGTGGATTTATGTGTTTGCACCGTTGATCGGCATGTTGGTCGCCGCGCAACTGTATCTGGCTGTTCGGGGCGTACGCAAGCTAGGGTGCGCGAAGCTTCTGCACCCCGCTGATCAACGGTGCATACATTGCGGCTACGAGCCTGCAAACGGGGGAGCGAAGTCATGAACGCACCTCAGTACGATGCGATTGTCATCGGGTCAGGCGCGGGAGGCGCTGCCACTGCGTATCGCCTGGTTCAGGGCGGACTCAAGGTCATTCTGTTGGAGAAGGGGGATCATCTGCCCGTCGATGGCAGCACCCTCGATATTCAACGCGTGGTTCACGAGGGCAAATTCCTCAGCCGTGAGATCTGGAAGGACGGGCGCGGCCGTAGTCTCTGCCCCGAGGAACACTTCAATGTTGGGGGCAAGACCAAGTGGTATGGAGCTGCGCTGCTGCGGTTCGGGGCGCATGAGTTTCAGGCGGACTGCGTTCATCAATGCACGCGCTGGCCGGTTTCACTGGCCGACATGGAACCGTTTTACCAGGAAGCGGAGCGGTTGCTGGGTGTTCGCCTGTTTGATACCGAGCCGGACCTTGCAGACATTCTGTGTAGATTGAAGGGGGAGTGGGAGGTGGAGCCTATTCCGCTGTCGCTGGCGCCGCGCATTACCGCTGACCGGCTGGAAGCTACACACTTCGACGGCTTCGCCTCAGTGGCAGGACTCAAAGGGGAGGCCGACGGATCCATTCTCTCGTTGTTGCGAGATCACCCTGATTTCACACTGTCGGTGAACACCGAGGTGCGCTCCCTGCTCGGACAAACAGCCTCGCCAACGACCATAGCAGGAGTTGAGTTGGCGGACGGACGCCTGATCCGGGCACCGCACGTGTTTCTAGCTGCAGGGGCGCTGCACTCGCCGCGCATACTCGGGAGGTACCTGGAATCTGCCGGGCTCGACAAGATACTGCCGATCGGGGCGCATATTGGTCGGAACGTGAAGTTGCATCTGCTGACCGCCATGATCGCACTGTCGGGCCGCTCAATGACCGACCTCCTGCGCAAGACGGTGGTGATCACCCACGAACAATTCGCGCATTCCAGTGTCCAGCCGCTGGGTTTCGACTCGGAGTTGATTGCCACACTGGTGCCCAAGGTTGTGCCCGAATACCTTCGCCGGCAGGTGGGTCGAAGAGCCTATGGATTCTTTCTGCAAACCGAAGATGGATCGGATCCACGCAATCGGGTCATCAACGCGGCCAATGGGGTGGATCACCCTGTGCTCGACTACGATGAAGATCGGACCCCGAATGCGGCACGTGAGCACAAGTCATTCACGCGCGCGTTCCAGTGGGCTCTCGCCAGGGCTGGACTTCTCACGTTTACACGCAGGATCGGGTTGAACGGGACGGCTCACGCATGCGGCTCTCTTGTCTGCGGCGAGAATCCGAGCAGTTCGGTTGTCGATCGAAATGGGCAAGTGCACGGGGTGGCCGGCCTCTATGTGGTCGATGGCAGCGTTTTGCCCCGTTCCAGTCGAGTGAATCCATCACTGACCATTTATGCGTGGGGCTTACGGGTTGCAGACCGGGTCGCCCGGCAGGTCGCAGGGGGATACAGACATGCGTAGGCTACTGCTGGCGGTCCTGTTGGCACTGCTCGTTCATGACGTCGATGCGGCGGCGCCATACGTGAGCGCCGTGGATTCCGTGTCGCTAACGGTGAGCGACATGGACAAAGCTGTCGACTTCTACACTCGTGTGTTGACTTTCGAAAAGGTCGCCGACCGCGAGGTCGCGGGAGAGGAATACGAGCATCTCCTGGGCGTTTTCGGTTTGAGGCTGCGAGCTGTGCGGCTGCGACTGGGGGATGAGTACATTGAGCTCATCCAGTTCATCGCTCCCCGGGGACGACCGTTTCCCCTCGACTCGCGAAGCAACGATCGCTGGTTCCAGCATGTCGCAATCATTGTCAGTGACATGCGTGCTGCCTACTCACGGCTGCGGAGTTTCAATGTGGAGCACGCCTCGAGTGGTCCACAGCGACTTCCTGACTGGAATCCTGCCGCCGGCGGAATCGAAGCCTTCTATTTCAGGGATCCGGACGGTCACTATCTCGAAGTGCTCGCTTTTCCTCCCGGCAAGGGGATCGCCAAGTGGCACGAGTCGAACGGCCGCGTGTTTCTCGGGATCGATCACACGGCCATCGTTGTGTCTGATACTGCCGCCAGCCTGCACTTCTATCGTGATCTTCTGGGGCTGCGAGTTGTCGGCTCGAGCGAGAACTACGGGACGGAGCAGGAGCATCTGAACAACGTATTCGGAGCTCACCTGCGCATCACGAGCCTGCGGGCCGCTGCGGGGCCGGGCGTGGAATTACTCGAATATGTGGCACCGCGCTCCGGCAGGGTCTCGCCGCCGGATACCCAGGCTGATGACCTCTGGTACTGGCAGATCAACCTGCACACTGCATCCGCATCACCCGAATTCATCCGTCTCAGCGATAACAGTTTGGGATGGGCGTCAGGGGTGTTGACTCATGATCCGGACGGCCACGCAAGCCTGCTAACGGTCGCTCCTCAACCTCGGAATTAGGAGAACCTGACATGTTGAAGAACCTGGTGGTCGTCGGAGGTGGGTTTGCGGGCACGCGAGTGACGCGGGCTCTCGAGCACACGCTCCCACCCGATTGGACACTGACTCTCGTGAGTCAGGAGAATTTCATTACGTTCAATCCCTTGCTACCTGAAGTTGTGGGCGCCTCGATTCTGCCGGGACACGTGATCGCACCCCATCGGCAAATGATCCATTGCAGCCATGTGTGCATGGCGCAAGTGACGGAAATCGACACGAGCACGCGGACCATTCACTACCTGGGTGAGGGGTCCGGTGTCATGCATTACGATCAACTGGTTCTGGCGTGTGGTACCAACGCCAACCTGGATGTGGTCAAAGGCATGGGATCTTATGCGCTTCCGTTGAAGACACTCGGCGACGCTCTGTTCCTGCGGAACCGCATCATTGCGCGCCTCGAGCAGGCAGAGTTGCAGCCGGACCGGATGCACAGGCGGTGGCTGACGACATTCATAGTCGTCGGGGGCGGATTCAGCGGCGTGGAGACCGCTGGCGAGCTCGCGGATTTCCTCCATGCCAGCCTGCGTTACTACAAACGGATCTCCGCTGATGACGTGCGCATTGTGTTGCTGCACAGTGGCGAGCGGCTCCTTCCCGAGTTATCTGCGTCATTGGGACACTTTACGTGTCGGAAGATGCGCGGTCGCGGTATCGATGTTCGACTGAACGCGCGAGCCGACAATGTAACCGACCGCGGCATCCAACTGGTTGGTGGAGAGATCATCGATGGCGGCACGGTAATCTGCACGATCGGTACCCAACCAAATTCATTGCTGGAACAGATTCCCGCGCCGAAGACTCGCGGTCGTCTCGTCGTGAATGCCGATATGTCGGTTCCAGAAGTGGACGGGGTGTGGGCGGCTGGTGATTGTGCAGCCGTGATCAATGCATTGGATGGGAAGGTATCTCCTCCAACCGCGCAATTCGCGGACGCGCAGGCGAAGGTTCTCGCTGCCAACATTGTTGCCCGCCTGGCCGGTCAACCAACGACGGCGTTCAGCTATCGCCCCAAGGGCCAGTTGTCCTCCGTAGGCCACAACAAAGCGGTCGCGGAGGTCTTCGGACTCAAGATCTCCGGTTTCCTGGCGTGGTTGATGTGGCGCGGATTGTACTTGTTGCGCATTCCGACCCTGGCGCGCAAGTCGCGGCTGTTTCTCGAGTGGAATTGGGCGATGTTCTTTCCACCGGATATCTCTCATTTCGGTTACCGGCGCAGCCTGCGTCGTAACACACCTGGCTGACCCTTCCCCGCAACGGGTTGCGGGCCGCCGCAACCCGCCACAGCCCCCCGGCCTTCATTGCGGCCTCCCGTGATCGTAACACACTGAAGTATATAGCTTTAATGACTTGGCATGCCGGTTGCTTTACACACTGTGCCGCAGCGGAAAAAACCGCCGGCGCAAATTGAAACCACTGAAGCAACTGAGGACCCAAGACATGACTTCAAAGACTGCAATTCTCATCGCGGCCGTCGGCAGCCTGTTCGCGCTGGCCGGCCCCGTGCTGGCCGCCGATGATGCCAACACTGAAAAGTTTACGGAGTCGCGAAAGCGGCCAAGAACGACTGTGCCGGCGCTGCTCACGCGTGCGCCGGGCAGGCCACCAAGGACGGCAGCAGCAAGGAGTTCGTCAAGCTGCCGAAGGGCACCTGCGAGCGCCTGGTCGGCGGTAGCCTGACATCCAAGTGATGTCTGGCGCCCGTACGCCTGTGGACGGACACGCACCGTACTCGGTCGCAGCGGATCTTCCGCTGCGAGCCGGTATCGGTCTTCGTGCGCAACATCACTCCGACCTGCTGCGGAGCAGGCCGGCAATAGGTTGGATTGAAGCGCACAGCGAGAATTATTTCGCGGCGGGGGGCGTTCAGCTTCAATACCTGGAGAAGCTCCGTGCCATCTACCCACTGAGCCTGCACGGAGTAGGGCTCTCGCTCGGTTCCACAGATCCGTTGAGCGGCCCACATATGCAGCAACTGCGGCGCCTGGTACGGCAGTTCGAGCCCATGCTGATTTCTGAGCATCTCTCGTGGAGCTCGGTCGACGGACGTTTTACGAACGATCTCCTGCCTCTGCCCTATACGGAGGAAGCGTTGCGGCACCTGGTTGCACGTGTGAGTTACGTGCAGGAGATGATAGGGCGGCGGATTCTGATCGAGAACGTATCGAGCTATCTGCAGTTTACCCACTCGACCCTTTCGGAATGGGAATTCCTGGCTGAGCTTGCCAGGCAGTCCGGATGCGGCATCCTTCTGGACGTCAACAACGTCTATGTGAGCGCGCAAAATCACGGATTTGATCCGAAGATCTATTTGTGCTCACTGCCGATTGCCGCTGTGGAAGAAATGCATCTGGCCGGGCACACGGCGCGGCAGGTTGGTGAACGTCAGATGTTGATAGATACGCACAATCAGCCGGTATGTGATGCCGTGTGGGAGCTGTATGCCTTTGCCGTTCAGCATTTCGGGCGCGTACCGACCCTGATCGAATGGGATGCGGATATTCCGGCCCTCGAGGTGCTGGTTGCCGAGGCCAACAGGGCGGACCAATGCGCGGAGTGCAAACATGTCATCGCTGCGTGAGTTGCAGAGACAGTTCGCCGGAGCACTCTTCAATGAGTTGCCGGCGCCGGGCGGCGCGGACACCACGGCAGGGATCGAGATCTATCGCAACAACCTGCACGAAGGATTCCTGAAGGCGCTGGCACTGGAATTTCCGGTGATCCAACGACTCGTCGGCGAGGACTACTTCCGTCAATTGGCGCGGGACTTTCTTCATACGCACCCCTCACGGGCAGGCGATCTGCATGCGATCGGCGCGCCATTTCCGAATTACCTCCGCAGCTGCTTTTCAGGGACTGAATACGTCTATCTTCCCGATGTTGCCCAGCTCGAATGGGCGTATGAGCAGGCATCGATAGCAGCCGACGCCCCGGTCTTCGATGTGCGTTCGCTAGCGCACGTCAACCCCGATTGCTACGGTGAATTGCGGTTCGCCCTCCATCCTGCCTGTTACCTCGTGAGCTCGCTGTATCCCATTCTGCGGATCTGGCAGGTCAACCAGGTGGATGCGGATATGGATCTCACCGTGGATTTATCCATCGGACCCGACCATGTCGTCACCAGGCGCACAGATCACGGTGTTGAGTTGGTTCGAGTGCGGCCCGGCGACTTTCGCTTGCTCGAATGTTTCGCGCGTAACGCGACTCTGGGCGAAGCATTGAGCATGCTGCAGCGGATCGAGCCGGCGTTCGATCTGGGGGATGCACTGCGCTGTCTGCTCGAGCTGGGAATGATCACCGAACATCAACCTGACAATCCGTTCTCCAACAAAGGAATTTTGCCATGACTCTCTTACTGAACCTGACCGCCGCTCACGCGGCACTGGGCCGCCTGCTGGATCACTTCCGTTCTTTGCTGCTGCTCGCCACGCGCTTCTACGTCGGTTGGCAGTTCTGGAAGTCGGGCTGGCTCAAAGTGTCCTCCTGGAGCAGCACTCTCGATCTGTTCCGCACGGAGTATCATGTGCCGGTCCTGCCGCCGGAGATTGCCGCCATTACGGGTGCCTCCGGGGAGCTCTTTTTTCCGGCACTCCTGTTTCTGGGCCTGTTCGGCCGCGTCGGCGCCCTCGGAGCGTTCTTTGTGAACGCGATGGCGGTCATCTCCTACCGGCAGGTTCTGCTGGCCGAAGGCTCGGAGGCCGCTTTAGGCCAGCACGTGCTGTGGGGATTCATGTTGCTCACGCTGGCGTTATTCGGTCCGGGCCGCATTGCTCTGGACACTTGGCTGGAGCACCGGAATGCAGCGCGCTGCCGCCCGTTCAGTCCTGCGGTTCCTGCGTAAGGAGGTGTACTCTCACTACACTGACGCGAAGGCGTCGGCCGGGGGTTGAGACAGAACATGGCGGACTTTCAGGCACTCAAGCTGCTGAAGGCGCTCGACGAGGGAGTCGCCAGCCGCAGCGGCACGTCTTTCTTTCCTCATCTCGTGAGCTCGCTTGCGAGAACGCTCGAGGCAACGTGCGCGTACGTTTCCGAGATTACCCCCGAAACCTACGAAGCCCACGTGCTTGCGTACTGGTGCGAGGGCAAGGTCCGCGACCCGTTTGTCTACAACTTGTCCGGCACGCCGTGCGAATGCGTGCTCGATAACGAAATTGTTGCCTTCCCGCGCAATATCCGCGAAATGTTTCCCAAGGACCGTCAGTGGTTCGAGACAATGGGCGCGCACAGTTTCCTGGCCATCCCATTATGCAACGACGAGGGCAAGGTCCACGGTCACCTCGCCGTTCTCGACCGGCGCGAGCGCGACTGGGGTGAGGTCGATTTTGAGATTCTGCGCATCTTCTCGGTTCGCGCCGGTGCCGAGATCGGCCGTCGCGACTACGAGAAACGCCTGGAAAGCGCCAACCTCGCCCTGCAAAAGGCCAACGCGCAACTGCGCCGTGAAGTTGCCCAGCGTCTGCAAACAGAAGATGAGTTGGCCAGCAGTAAAGATCAGAGTGAGCACGTAGCGGAGCTGGTGCGAATTCTCAACGAGGGTATTACTTCCAACACGGGAACGGGTTTCTTCCGTGACCTCGTGCGTGCTCTCGCGCAGGCCCTGGAAGCCGCTGTCGTGTTTGTTTCGAAGATCGACTCGGCCAGATACGAGGCCGATGTTCGCGCGATCTGGGTGAACGGCGACTTCGGTGAGCCGCTGCGGTTCAATCTCGCCGCCACGCCCTGCGAGTCGATACTGGATGGGCGAATAGCCGCGTTTCCGCGTCGTGTGGCGCAACTCTTCCCCGGGGCACGCGCCACTCTCGAGCGGTTGAATATACAGAGTTTCCTCGCTATTCCCATCGTGGATGACGGCGATGCCGTCATCGGGCACATCGCGGTTCAGGATACTCGTGAGCGCGAGTGGAACGAGACCGATTTCGGCATTCTGAAATTATTCGCGACCCGCGCGGCCGCCGAATTCAAGCGTTGCGAGCACCAGGATCGACTCGAAAATACGATGACTCAATTTCAAAAAGCGAACGCGGCCCTGCGTCGGGAGGTGGCCGCGCGGCTGGACATGGAGGAAGAGTTGGCGAAAGCCAAGGAGGCGGCGGAGTCGGCCAGCCAGGCCAAGAGCAATTTCCTGGCTCACATGAGCCACGAGCTGCGAACTCCCTTGAGCGGTATTCTCGGTTATACCCAGTTGCTGGCACGGGACGCGCGCCTGGATGCCCAACAACAGGAACGGGTGGCGATGATCACTCGCTCAGGGGAGCACCTGCTGACCTTGATCAACGACCTGCTGGATCTGGCGAAGGTCGAGGCCGGGCGCCTCGATCTGCAGAATTCGCCCCTCGACCTGCCGCAGTTGTTGAAACACGTGGCCGGTCTCGCCTCGGTCCGCGCCGCGCAAGCCGGTCTGACATTCAACTACGCGGTCACGGGACACCTGCCGAGTGAGGTCCGCGGAGATGAGCGGGGGATTCGGCAGATCCTGCTCAATTTGCTCGGCAATGCCGTCAAGTTTACACGGCACGGGGGGGTGAAGTTTGAAGCAGGCGCTCGTGAAGTGGACGCGCAGCGCTGCCTGCTGCGCTTTGTCGTCGAGGATACCGGACCTGGCATTGCGGCCGAGGACCTGCAACATATCTTCGAGCCGTTCGTACGCGCCAAGGCCGACCGAAACGTGGAGGGAACGGGGTTGGGGCTGTCAATCACCAAGCGCCTGTTGGATGCAATGGGTGGAACGATCGAAGTGGAGAGTACTCCCGGCCAGGGCACGCGATTCGTGGTGAACCTGGAGTTGGCTGCAGAGAGCGCGACAGCGGTCACGGGTCCGACGGTTGCAACGGCCATCGCGGGTCGCTTGAACGGGACATGGGTTACCGAGCTTTATGATCTTGCCATGCAGGGTGATGTCAAGGCACTCATCGCGCGAGCCGATATGGCGCTGCAGCAGGACCCTGACGGCCAGCAGATCTATCTGGAAATTCAACGCCTGGCTCACAGCTTCGACATGAAGACCATCCGTCACATTCTGCGAAACGCCCAACAGGCACAGGCATGAACGACAATTCAGATGCGCGTTCCATACTCGTAGTTGACGACACGCGCGCCAACATCGGGTTTCTGCTCGAGACATTGACCCAGGCGGGATATCGGGTCCGGGTTGCTCCGGACGGCGAGACCGCCGTGGAGCAGGTGCAATACGCGGCACCTGATCTGGTTCTGCTGGATGTCATGATGCCTGGTATCGATGGGTTTGAAACGTGCCGGCGCTTGCGCAAGCTGCCGAATCAATCGCAGTTACCCGTGATTTTCATGACGGCACTGGCGGACGCCCAGGACAAGGTCCGGGCGTTCGCGGCCGGTGCCAACGACTACGTCACCAAGCCTTTCCAATCGGAGGAAGTGCTCGCCCGTGTGCGGGTGCACCTGGCCAGGCGCATGCTGGAGACTAAACTCGAGGAAGCCAATCGCGACCTCGAATCCCGGGTGGCGGCCCGCACTTCGGAGTTGACGGCGGCACTCAAGGAGCTCGAGGTTCTGAAGGGCCGGCTGCAGCAGGAAAACCGCTATCTGAAGCAGGAGATCGCGGAAGGCTACCATGGCGGTGAAATCGTCGGCTCGAGTCCCGCATTGCAGGCAGTGTTGAGTCAGGTGGTGGTGGTCGCGCCCACAGACTGCACCGTGTTGATCCACGGGGAGACGGGAACCGGCAAGGAACTGATCGCCCGGGCACTCCATGAAGGCAGCGGCCGACGCGAGCGACCCTTGATCAAGCTCAACTGCAGTGCGATCTCGGCCGGGTTGGTAGAGAGTGAGCTGTTTGGACATGTCAAAGGTGCCTTTACCGGTGCCACGGAGCGCCGCGTTGGCCGCTTCGAGCTGGCCGATGGTGGCACGCTGTTCCTCGACGAGGTCAGCGAGCTCCCTTTGGAAACTCAGGCCAAATTGCTGAGGGTCCTGCAGGAACAGGAATTCGAGCCCGTGGGCAGCTCGAAAACCCAGAAGGTGAACGTGCGCGTGGTTGCGGCGACCAATCGCGATCTGGCCGCGGATTCACGCAGCGGGCGATTTCGGGCGGATCTGTTCTATCGGCTGAATGTGTTTCCTCTCGAGCTGCCGCCATTGCGGAAGCGGCCGGAAGACATCGAACCGTTGGCTGTCCATTTCATGCGGCGCATGGGCCGTAAAATGGGCAAGGACCTCACTGAAATCGAGCCACAAACTCTGGCCGCTCTGAAGGCCCATCCGTGGCCCGGCAACATTCGTGACCTGCAAAACACGATCGAACGCGCAGCAGTGTTGGCGCAAGGCAATGTGCTGCGCGTGAATTGGAGATTGGACTACGCGGACGCGGTGCAACTTTCCGCGGCTCCTGTTGGACAGGCCGACACAGTTCCCAACTCCGAGGGTACCCAGGGCGGCCCCCGAGCGGAGTCGCAATCGCTCGAGGCGGTCGAGCGCAATCACATCATCGCGATTTTGAAGAAGACGCGCGGGGTGATTGAAGGGCCCCAGGGCGCTGCCCGGCTACTGAAGATGAACGCCAGTACGACCCGCTTCCGGATCCGCAAGTTGGGGATTACCCGGGCCGATTTCGCTCCGGACAATGAGCTCTGACCTGGGTTCGATGCGCGCCACCGTGGGGCTGCCGTTGTCGGTTTCTGTTACCAGCGCAGCAGTCGATTCCCAACCCAGGCGGCTCCTGCCGCCACGACTGCAATCGCAATCGAATACCAGGTGGCAACAAACAACGGACTGTCATCCGGACAAGTCAGCGCGTACAGCATCGATCCCACTCCGCCGGCCACCAACCCCGCGGTTGCGCCGGCAACGCTGGGTTTCATCGGGGCCGCACGCCGCAGCGCAAGCAACAGACAAACAACCAACGGCAGAGACAACATCGGAACGAGCGAAAGACAGTGAACTGCGTTGTGACCGATGAGCAGCCGGCCCCACGTCGCCGCCGGCTGCCTCCAAAGTTCCACGGCAACCCCCGTCAGCAAAAGTATCGGCCCCAATACCATCGGCCAACGCCATCGCTCAGGAACAAATGGACGCGCCGTTTCCCTGAGAAACAGCATCGCCGCCACAGCCACCGACAGGGCAACGACGAGCTTGAAATCAAACCGCGGCGTGAGGATAGCCCGAGGGAGATCGGCACGTGGATGT
>Ga0207695_10003774_pt1 | contig 21026 bp, 15 predicted proteins | sample KBSC54metaG_FD_184354 | JGI IMG/M metagenome (GOLD analysis project Ga0207695, IMG submission 184354) | Corn rhizosphere microbial communities from Kellogg Biological Station, Michigan, USA - KBS C5-4 metaG (SPAdes) (version 2) | ecosystem: Host-associated > Plants > Roots > Rhizosphere > Soil...
GTTCGATCTCAATGAGCTCGGTCAGCCCGCTCAACTTTCTATGGGACGGCAATCGGTTCACTTCGAGCGCGTGCGGGCACGGGCCGGCGGCAGGGGCGGCAGGTCAGGAGCTGGCGGATAAGGCAACGGCGGCCCGGCCGCGTTCTGAAGCGATGAGGGCTTATTGGGCGAATCCGGTTACCCTTGGCCGGCGTCGGTGACTCAGCCGTGCGGACGGTGACGGGCATCGATACGGTCAAGGGAAAGGACCGTGGGTGCAGCATCGATGCCGGTGGCGCTGCATCGTCCGCTGGAGGTGTACGAGTCCAGCGGTCTTCAGAAGATGACCGATCGTCTCATCGCGGCGTACGCGGAGGACATCGCCGTGCGCAGCAGTCCTGGCGGTGAGCACGAGGGCGAGGCGGCGCCGGTGGTGCGCCTGCACGAGATCGCGCCCGGTGTGGTGTATCGCGATTCGCTCGTCACCGCGACCGCGTTTCTCGAGCATCATGGAACGTGGGCGCAGGCGTTCGGCTATCGCATCCAGACACCGGACAAGGTGATCGTGTTGTCCGGCGATACGGGCCCGCCGTCGGGCGTGGTAGGCCAGTGTCAGGGGTGCGCCTTACTGTTGCACGAGGGAGGTACGGTGCTGGCGGCGGATGCGACACCGTACTTTTGGCGGTTTCATACGACCGTCGAAGATCTGGCGAAGATCGCGAGGCGACGCGGCCCAACTTCTGGTGCTGTATCATCAGCGGCCGGACGAGCCGGCGTTGGAGCGGAGCTATGCGGTGCTGCGGGCGCTGTATGCGGGGTCGTTCGTGGTGGCGCGAGATCTTGACGTGTTCCGTTAGGCGGCCATTAGCTGGTCAACCCCGGTGCCGAGGGCTTGGATGCGCAGAACGAAGTCACCTGCGTCGAAACCAAAACCCGCCCCCATAGGAATTCCGGGAGGATCCCGTTAGCGCAAGGGACACTGCCCTTGCGCCGTCGGGACTCAGGGCGCACCTTTGCGCGCTAGTTAGGCGATCGCGAACAACCGCGGACGCACTCAACCAGATCGCTGGATGGCCGTTGCCTCCGGCGGCTGCGCCGCGATCCTCTCCGCCTTACGGAGCACCTAGAACCCTCACCCATGTCCACGCAGCGTTATTCCGTCACGCCGCACGCCATCGAGACCTTGCTCACGTGGGTCAAGTCGGGCGAAATCGCCATCCCCGAGATACAGCGTCCCTTCGTTTGGGAGGCGACAAAGGTTCGCAACCTGCTCGACTCGCTCTATCAAGGCTACCCCGTCGGCTACTTAATCGCATGGCGCAACCCTACAGTCAGACTCAAGGACGGCACCACGTCTGCCGGCAAGCGCGTACTCATCGACGGGCAGCAGCGAGTCACTGCTCTCATGGCTGCGCTACTCGGCCGAGAGGTGCTAACCAAGAACTACGAGACGGTCCGCATTCGCATCGCGTTCCACCCGCAGGAAGAGCGCTTCGAGGTGGCCAACCCGGCAATCCGAAAGGACACGGCATGGATCGACGATATAGCGCAGGTATTTTCGCCTGAGGCCAGCCTTACTGAGCTAACCGATACCTACACGGAGAGGAACCCGCAGGCCGATCGCAAACATGTCTCGCGCATTCTCGAGCGGCTGCGCAAGATCATCAACAATCATGTCGGTGTCATCGAGCTTGCTGACGACCTCGATATCGAGACGGTGACCGAAATCTTCATTCGAGTGAACTCCGCAGGTACAGAGCTGTCGCAGGCGGATTTCGCAATGTCAAAAATTGCCGTCAACGACACCTATGGCGGCAATTTGCTACGCAAGGCCATCGACTACTTCTGCCATCTCGCCGTTGCACCCGAGTACCTCGCGCGCATCGAAAAATTCGACAAGGCCTTCGCTGGCTCTGAGTTCCTGCCCAAGATGCGCTGGCTCAGGGATGCCAACGACGACATCTACGACCCGACCTATACTGACATGCTGAGGGTGGCGTTCACGTCAGAGTTTGGACGTGGCAAGCTCCAGGACCTCGTTGCGCTCGTCTCGGGGCGTAACTTCGAGACAAAGCAATATGAGCAGGCGATCGCCGAGGAGTCTTTCGGCAAGCTCAAGCAGGGCGTCTTGGCGTTCATCAACAAGACCCACTTCGATCGGATCACGATGATCCTACGATCGGGTGGCTTCGTCACGAGCGGCCTGATCGGCGGTCGCAACGCCGTCAATTTTGCCTACGTCTTGTACCTGCGCGGCCGAGCCGAAGGCATGCCCGCGGCCGATATCGAACGGCTGGCGCGACGCTGGTACGCAATGTCCGTCCTGCGCAGCCGCTATTCCGGGAATCCAGAGACGACATTTGATTTTGACATCCGGCAGATCGCGGCACGCGGCCTAACGAGCTACGCCGAATCCGTGATCGAAAATGAATTGCCGACAAGTTTCTGGACCGGCATGTTGCCGCAACTCATGGACACATCATCGGCGCAGAGCCCGTATTTTCTTGCCTACCAGGCTGCACAGGTGAAGCTCGGTGACAAGGGCTTCCTCTCGCGCGACATCACAGTAAACGACCTTCTTCTGATTCACAGCGACGTGCACCACGTGTACCCGAAGCAATACTTGAAATCAAAGGGCCTCTCGCGCGGCCGCTACAATCAGATTGCGAACTTTGTTCTCACACAAAGCGAGATAAACATCGCAATCGGCGACAAGCCTCCGGAGAAGTACTTCGGCGAGTTGGCAGAGCAAGTGAACGGCGGCAAGAAAAAATACGGCGGAATAACCAATGCAGCGGAACTGCGAGCCAGCTTGAGGTCGAGTTGTGTTCCGGAAGCGATGCTCGATGGCGAAGTCCCGGACTACGATGACTTTCTCGACGAACGTCGCAGGCTCATGGCGCTCAAGATCAAGACGTGGTTCGAAGCGCTGTGACAGTCGTCGGTCTTTGCGTGGCGCAACGTTTTTCGCAATTCCCAATAACCGAGGGGCCCGGGTGACGTTCCTCGCATCCCAGGACTCTCGCCCGCTCTCTGCGCCTAACGAGCAACGCAGCGTTGCGGCCGTTGGCCTGTTTTTAGGCAACGGCAACATGCCGCTCGAGATCGCGGTGTATCGTTCGCCACACGAGCCGACGAACGCGGCGCTGCGGCGGATGCATTCGGATCGCAAAGGGAAGCGGGCAACGCCAGTGCTGGTGGTGGTTCTGTGGGGCGACGACAAAGCTGCGCTCGCAGGTCCGACAGAAGACGATGTCGCCGTCGCGGCGCGAATGGACCGATCACAGGCGGAGCGCATCTGCGCCGCCGCGCTCGCTGCTCCTGATCGGCATGCCGCCGCCCGGCTTCTATCGTCTGCGCTCGGCCAGCTCGGTGCAGCGATACCCGGTCTTAAGAATGCTGGGCTTTTCGCACTTCACGAGCTCGAGGCCGGTGTGCCTAACCGTCAGGACTGGCCCAGCAGTACAACACGCGCGAGCACCCTCCTCGATCTTCGCGGCCGTCAGCTGCTTGAAGGATTGAGTTTCAGAATCCAGCAGCTTGCCGGTCCGGAGTCGCTGCTCGTGGCTAACGGAACGGACGTGGCGATTGCGATTTTCCTGGAACGCCCCGATGACATCGAACCGGCCAGCGCACAATTCGGCAACGTGTCGCCGGTCTCCCATGCGCTTGCGAAGGCGGATCAAAAGAATCTCGACTATGTCGTGATCTCCGCGGGAAGCGTACTGCGAGTCTATCCGGTGAAGCCAGGAATAGGAACGGGGCGCCGCGGACGTACGGAAACCTATGCTGAGCTCAACCTCGACCTGCTCTCGCCAGCGCAGGCGGGTTATCTCTGGCTGATTTGTTCCGCCGACGCGCTCGTTCCTGGTGGAACGTTCACCGACATTCTGGCGCGAAGCGCCGACTACGCGGCGGAGTTGGGCGGTCGCCTGAGGGAACGCGTCTACCAAGAGGTCGTGCCGCGGCTCGCCGCGGCGCTGGTGAAGGCGCGCAGGCTTCGGGACCCCACGCCCGAGAAATTGGCGCAAACGTACGAGATGACGCTGCTGGTTCTCTTTCGCCTGTTGTTTCTTGCATACGCGGAAGACAAGGAGCTGTTGCCGCTTCATCTCAACGCCGCGTATCGCAAGCATTCGCTGAAGGAGATGGCGCGTCAGTTAGGCGAAGCCGCCGCGCGAAACCAGGTATTCGAGAACGAAGATTTTTATTGGAACGAGGTGCGCCAGCTCTGGAAAGCGGTCGATAAAGGCAATGGAAACTGGAGCGTCCCAGCGTACAATGGAGGCCTCTTCGCGGCCGATGAATCGGCGAACGATGCCGGTGCGGCGCTCGCGAAGCTGAGCCTTCCGGACAGTGCATTTGCGCCGGCACTGCAGGCCCTTCTGCTCGATGACACGGACGAAGGCACAAAAGGCCCGATCGACTTTCGGTCTTTGGGTGTCCGCGAGTTCGGTACCATTTACGAAGGGCTGTTGGAAAGCGAGCTGTCTGTCGCAGAGACTGATCTCGCCGTCGACAAGTCAACCCAGGCCTACTTGCCGGCGAAGGGGAAAGCGACGGTAGTAGTTGCCGAAGGAGAAGTGTATCTCCACAACGCGTCCGGGGCGCGCAAGTCGAGCGGGGCCTACTACACAAAGCCGTTTGCTGTAGAGCACCTGCTTGACCACGCGCTGGAGCCCGCGCTTGCGGAGCATCTCGCCCGGTTAGACGCGCTCGTGGATGATCGCGCTCGCGCCGAGCGATTCTTTGATTTTCGCGTAGCCGATATTGCGATGGGGTCCGGGCACTTTCTTGTGGCCGCCATCGACCGAGTCGAGCGAGGCCTGTCGAGCTATCTCGCGACACGGTCGCTGTCCGGTGTGATCGACGAGCTCGAGCGCCTCCGGAAAACGGCGACCGAGAGTCTCGGCGCCGACTGGAGTGGCGACGCGATCGAGGACACCCAACTGTTGCGTCGCCAGATCGCGCGTCGCTGCATCTTCGGAGTGGACTTGAATCCGTTGGCGGTAGAGTTGGCGCGACTGTCCATCTGGATTCACACATTCGTGCCCGGGCTACCCCTGTCGTTTTTGGATGGGAATCTCGTTTGTGGAAATTCACTTGTCGGCATTGCGACTTTCGAAGAGGCCTCGGAGCTGTTGGTAGAGCGCTCGGGGAGTCTTTTCGCGCTGACGGCGACAGAGCGCCTCAATGCCGCACGTGTCCCAATGGAGAAGTTAGCACGCCTCGCAGACGCGACTGCCGCCGAGGTGAAGGAGGCAGGACGACTGTACGCCGAGGCACGATCGCGAATCCGCGGAGAAGAACACCTGCTTACAGCGCTCACTGCTTCGCGGATGGACAAAACGATCGGTGAGCGAGTCGCAATCGAGCTCGCAGACGCGTCCAAGAACGCGCAGGGCGACATGTTCAGCGACGCTCTGGTGCGGCGTGCCGGGAAGCAACTCAACGACCTCAGGCCGTTGCACTTTCCGATCGCCTTTCCGCAGGTATTCCTGAGTCGGAGACCAGGCTTCGATGTAATCCTTGGCAACCCGCCGTGGGAGGAAGCCACGGTCGAGGAAGACGCGTTCTGGGCTCGCCATTTTCCCGGCCTGCGCTCGCTCTCGCAGCGTGAGCAGGAGACACGAAAGAAGACCCTTCGGCGGCAGCGTCCGGACCTCGTCGCGGTTCTAGAAGCGGCGATCGACAAAGCAGAACGACTTCGGGTAGCACTGACGTCGGGACCATATCCGGGCATGGGGACGGGCGATCCCGACGTATACAAGGCTTTTTGTTGGCGCTTCTGGGAGTTGATCGCGCACGAAGGAGGTCGAATTGGTGTCGTGCTTCCACGGTCTGCCTTAGCGGCCAAAGGAACTGCTGCGTTCCGCGTGCGCGTGTTCGGGTATGCTCCTGACGTCTCGATTACCGCGCTTTTGAACACAGGCGGTTGGGTGTTCGACGAGGCAGAGCATCGCTACACCATCGCGTTAGTCACCATCAAGCGTGGTTCCGCGGATCGTTGTGTACTGACGCTGCGAGGACCATACGCGAATCTCGCTCGCTTTCGTTCGGGTATGGTTGCTGAGCCGGCGACATTTTCTGGAAGCGACGTTAGCGCATGGAACGACACCGCATCCTTACCGCTCCTGCCTAGCGATCGATCGCTTGAAATCTTCGCCAAACTTCGCCGCGCTCCACGTTTGGATTTGGACCGGCGCGACGCCTGGCGTGCACGACCATATAGCGAGCTCCACGCAACAAACGACAAACCCCTCATGGACCTGACGTCCGAAACTCGCCCAGATGGATTCTGGCCTGTGTACAAGGGCGAGTCATTCGATCTATGGACACCGGATACAGGAACCGTTTACGCGTGGGCGGACCCAGACCGCGTGCTGCCAGCGCTCCAGGAGAAGAGGTCGCGAGCGGCCAAAAAGGTGGGCTCGCCGTTCAGCGAATTTCCGAAAGGTTGGGTCACGGACTCACATACGCTCCCGTGCCGCGCACCGCGCATCGCGTTCCGCGATATCAGCCGCGCTACCGACACGCGCACCCTCCGAGCGGCGCTCATCCCGCCGAACGTGTTCTTGGGGAATCAGGCTCCGTATTTACTGTGGCCACGTGGTGGCGCCGCGGACCAAGCTTTCCTTCTAGGTGTGCTCTGCTCGATCCCACTCGATTGGTATGCTCGTCGCTTTGTTGAGACGCATGTCAGCTTTTTCGTCCTAAACCCGCTTCCAATCCCGCGTCCACCGTCCAACTCCCCGCTGTTTCGACGTGCTGCCGAGATATCTGCGACGCTCGCCGCTCAGAATCGACGGTTTGCAGATTGGGCGCACCCCATAGGGGTAAAGCCGAGGAGACTCGAAGAAGACGAGCAGAACGACCTCATCGCTGAACTCGATGCCGCAGTCGCTCATTTATTCGAGATCGCCGAAGGAGATCTCGTACACATTTTCGAAACCTTTCACGAGGGTTGGGACTACGAGGCAAGACTAAAGGCCACCCTCAAGCATTTCGCGCAGCTGCGACGAGTCGCTCGTTAGCCAAAGCGGCAAGAAAGCGTGCGTCGATATGATGATGCGCGCTGTGTCCATGTGAAGTAAACTCGATGCCTCTAACGAATCATCGTTTCGCGATTTGCGGGGGCGGATAAGAGTGCAGCTATTCGACTCGACAATCAAAGAGACGCTCGCCGAACGGCTGGCGGCGCTCGAAGCGCACTTCGATGCGGATGTCGCGTTTTACTACGGCGAAATCCACCCGTTCGTGGCCAAGCCCTTCCGGGACTTTCTCGAACCGCTGCGCGAGGTGGATACACCGAACGATCGCCTCGTCATGTTCGTCAACACTCCAGGAGGAAGCGCTGAAGCCGTTGAGAAGATCGTGGAAATCATTCGGTTCCACTATCGAGAGGTCTACTTCGTCGTTCCTGACTTCGCGATGTCGGCCGGTACGATCCTGTGCATGTCGGGCGATCGCATCTTCATGGACTACTCGTCGTCCCTCGGCCCGATCGATCCTCAAGTTTTCAACGGAAAGGAGTGGGTACCTGCTCTTGGCTACCTCGACAAGGTCGAGCAACTCCTGGACAGGGCGCGCCAGAACCTGCTCAGCAATGCGGAGTTCCTGCTCCTTCAAAGCATCGATTTGGCGCTCTTGAGCAGATACGAACAAGCTCGCGACCTGACCGTCCGGCTCCTCAAGAAATGGTTGGTCGAGTACAAGTTTCGTGATTGGGTGACTCATGGCTCCACGCCAGAATTGATGGGTAAGCCCGTTACGCCCGGCGAAAAGGAAGCGCGCGCTGAGGAGATTGCCAGGCAGTTAGGCGACAACAAATTGTGGCACTCGCACGGGCGTATGATCGGTCCGTCAACCTTGGCGCAGATCCTCCGGTTGAGGATTGACGACTACTCGAACGACGGTACCTTACGTAAGCTAATTCGCGCGTACAACGATCTTTTGGTCGAGTACATAGCTCGAACCGAGCTCAAATATTTCATGCACAACCGGACATACTTTTGATGCCTGGGCCAAACACTCGAATGGCGAGAGAAGTCGATGGTGTTGTCCGGCGAATCGAGCAGCAGCGGAGTGAGGATGAGGACCTGTCCCGCCTTCGCGATTTCTTGACCACGATGCGGGACCTCGGTTTCGCCCCCAAGAAGCCGTACGACCTTCCGCCGCTCGACACCATTGGACGGACTGCATTTCGCAATTCTTCCCGTTAGGCTACTGATTGGACGCTTGCCACGTCGCCCGGAGTGTCTGAGGCAACGCGTTCCACGAAGCGTGCCGTCAGCCAGATCCGCACCGCGACCGAGTGACACATCCAGAGTTCGTCGACAACCGTAGCGGCAATACACTCGCCGCAGCGCTCAACGCTCGACTCCGGCATCTCGCCGATACGCTTCGGCTGCCTATCGACGTTGCGATTGCCACCGGATATTTCAATCCTGATGGGTTTGCTCAGGTCGCCCAGGCGCTCCGACAATCCGGCCATGTCCGCTTGTTGCTGGGAGCCGAGCCCACACCACCGCCCGCCCGTCCGGTTCGCCGCTTAGGCGATCCCCGGGGCGAAAGGTTCGACGCACAGCTCACGCGCGCGGCGCTCGACCTGAATGAGCGCGGGCTGCTGCGGGATCGCGACCTTCTGGCGTTTTCGCCCGGCACCGATGCCGCCATTCGCCAGCTGCTTGAATTTCTGGCATCAGGGCAGATCGAAGTCCGGCGGTACGAACGCCAGTTTCTCCACGGGAAAGCCTATCTCTTCTCCGCCGGCAATGGTGTCATTGCCGGATCGTCGAACTTCACGGCCGCGGGGCTGTCTCACAATCTCGAGCTCAACCTCGGACAGTATCAGCCAGGCGTCGTTTCGCAGGTCGAGCGGTGGTTCGAGGATCTCTGGAGCGACGCCGTTCCATACGACCTTGGCGCGATCTACGCGGCGCGCTTTGTCGAATACGCTCCCTACCTCATTTACCTGAAAGTGCTCTGGGAGCGGTACGGCGCTGAACTCTCCGCCGAAGCGACTCCCACGGGGAAAATCCACCTCACGCGCTTTCAGAACGACGGCCTGGATCGAGCCAAGCGTATTCTCGCGCGGTACAATGGCGTGCTGATCGCCGACAGCGTCGGGTTAGGCAAAACGTTTCTTGCGGGCGAGCTGCTGGCCGAGACGATCGATCGCAAGCGGCAACGCGCGCTGCTCATCGCGCCAGCAGCGCTCCGCGATGGCACGTGGGCTCGATTCAAGACGCGATTTCAGTTGGGCGTGGAGGTGAAGTCGTATGAGCAGGTTGCGCTGGGTTCGCTGGACTTCGGTCCCGATGAGTATTCGCTGATCATCATCGACGAGGCGCATGCCTACCGTCACGCGGACACGGGACGGGCGCAGGCTCTCCGCAAGTTGCTGCGCGGGGATCCACCGAAGCAGATCGTGCTCATGACCGCCACGCCGGTAAATAACAGCCTGTGGGACTTGTACGAGCTACTCGGCTATTTCATCGGCCACGATGCTGTATTCGCCGACCTTGGTATTCCTTCCCTCAAGCGTCGCTTCGATCAAGCGGCAAAAGAAGATCCATTCACGCTCAAGCCCGACGTGTTGTTCGATGTATTGGACGCGACGACCGTTAGGCGCACGCGGCATTTCGTTCAGCGATTCTATCCGAGCGATCGGATACAGTTAAGGGATGGCACGAAAGTCACGATCCAGTTTCCGAAGCCGCACGTCCGATCGTGCACCTACGAGTTGGAGCAGGTCCTTCCGGGATTTTTCGCAGAGTTTCAGTCGATTCTGCAGCCCGAGGATGGCGAACCGCTTCTCACGATGGCGCGCTATTGGCCGAGCCGCTACCGCAAAGGCGGCGAGGTCAACGCGCGTGAAGTTGCGCTCGTTGGGCTCATCCGCTCGGGGTTGCTCAAGAGGTTCGAGTCGTCGGCCCGCGCGTTCGCAAATACGCTCGCACGGATGATCCGGGCGCATGACAACTTCCTCGAAGCGATGAGGCGAGGTGTCGTCCCCACGCCGGACGCACTGGTAAATCTGGAAGAAACAGACAGCGACGAAGCATGGCTCGATGTCATTGAAGACGGAACCCCGTTGCACTTGGCGGACGTCGACGAGAAACGACTTCGTAAGGCCATTCAGAACGACAGGCAGCTCTTGGCTCAATTACTCGACCGTGCAGCTACGGTGACGCCGGCCAACGATCCGAAACTTCAGTTGATTGTCGACGAGCTGCTCATCGCGCTACGAGAATCAGAGCGGGATGGTATTGGCGAGCAGGACATCAGGAATCGTAGGAAGGTGCTGATCTTCAGCTATTTTGCAGACACCGTAGAATGGATCGCGGAGTTTCTTGGCGCCCAGTTAGGCACGGATCATCGGCTTGCCGCCTATCGAGGCCGGATGGCTGTGGTTCGAGGAACCGAAGGCTACGACGATGTTGGACGGCGTCAGGCTGTTTATGGCTTCGCGCCAATTTCCACAGAGGCGCCGCCCGGCTTCGATGAGGACCGATTCGATATTCTTATTACGACGGATGTGCTGGCCGAGGGAATGAACTTGCAGCAGGCCTCACGCATCGTGAACTACGATTTGCCGTGGAATCCAATGCGGCTCGTTCAGCGCCACGGGCGCATCGATCGCATCGGAAGTCCGCACAAGGATGTATTCGTGACGTGCGTGTTCCCCGACCGCGCTCTGAATCAGTTGCTCGAATTGGAGGAGCGCATACGACGCAAGTTAGCTCAGGCGGCGGCATCGGTTGGTCTGGATGACGAGGTAATTCCAGGAGTCCGTGCAACTGAACGCGTATTTGCGGACACGCTTGATGAGATCGAGCGGATTCGAGAGGGTGATGCTGGCCTGTTCATCACTGCGGGCGAGGACACTCACGCTCACAGTGGCGAGGAGTACCGACAGGAATTGCGAAAGGCGCTCGAGCGATATCAGCGCGACATCGCACTCTTGCCAGGAGCGGCGGGTTCAGGGCTCGCCAATGGTGCGGAGCGGGGCCATTTCTTCTGCGCTCGGGTCGACGACCGAGTCTTCTTGAGATTTGTTCCCTGGATTGATGGGACTCCGATCATTCGCGACTCGCTGTCGTGCCTTCGCCGAATTACCTGCGCTGAGGGAACTGCCCGCGTCATGCCGAAAGACCTCGCAGACGGGGCTTACGCAGCGTGGGAGCGTGCACGATCCGACATCTACGATGAATGGCAGCGAGCCACCGATCCGCGAAATCTACAACCCGATGTGAGGCCGCTATTCAAGCTCGCAGCGGCGCACGTACGGCGTCACATTCCGTCGGATATGCCTCGAGCGGAGGCTGATCGCATCGTCGAAGCTTTAGAAGCACCGTGGGGTATCCGCGTAGAAAAGGCGGTTCGAAGCGTGTTCAATCCTGAGACGGCGTCGGGCGAGGAAACTACGAGGAAGATTGCGGAACAAACCCGCATTCTTGGCCTTCAACCGTGGAAGGCGCCGACACCACTGCCGCCCATCGATCGCGATGAGGTAACGCTGGTAGTGTGGATGGCTGTCGAGGCTAGCAAGAAAGTTTGAGCGTCGGTGGCGGCAAGAGGACCCGTCATGTCTTCGAAACGTTGGAAGCGAGGCACGCGAGTCGAAGGGCCGTTGGGCTAGCGCGATTCACTACTAGCGTTCGCGCCGCCGTGCGATCTGCCCCGCAGCCCGGAGAGTGTCTAACTTACGCCATCGTCCGGAGCCTCGTGGCGTTTCAAACTCCCAGTGAATCCACCCGTTGAGACTCGCGGCGGGGCCCTTGGCTCCGCGCGAACTTGCGACATCTCCGGCTGCGGCAGACGGCGAGTCGAAACGCTTCTTGCGGCGGTAAATTGCGCCGTCGCGCACCTCTGCGTACTCGTAATCGGCGCCTTTGTATTTCATTCGCAGCCGAAGCCCGTTAGGAATGACGGTTCCGCCGGAGCTGAGCCCTTCCTCGCTACCGATGATCCAACCAGTTGTTGGTGGATCTGATCGCTTGGCATGATGTTCCTCTGCTAGCCGCCAGATCACGTCGCTCGGCGTTTGATCTCCCGGTTGCATGAGTGTTCGCAGAGATACGTATAAGTCAGTCGAGATCTCGATCTTCGGGCTCATGATAAGCTCCGTCAAGTTACTTAGTAAACTAAGTAACTTTGGCGGCCGCGCAAGTCAACAGCACCAGCTCCGGAGAAGCGCTTAATAACCCGACAGTGCATTTCGCAACTGGAGTCGCCCGATGTCGCCGGCGCTCGAGCGCAAACTGGAACGCGTGACTGCGTCCGTGTGGACATCGCTGCAGATCATTCCGAGCATCAAGACGGGCGCTACCGACGGCTAGTTTCTGCGCAACGCCGGCATGCCGATGTACGGCGTGAGCGGATTGTTTGTCGATCCCAACAAGCCTGAGCTCGAGTTCACGTACCGGTTGCTCAAGGAATTATGAGCCGGCGACGAATCGCCGGCTCCACGTCCCTTACGAGGCGCGCATCACCGCGCTGCACTCGATCGTCCCTTTGAGCGCGATGCCATCGGCGGTCTTCACATCGAACGTCACCTTCCCCGTGTTGCCCTTGTCGTCGACGGTCACCTTGCCGCTCCCGGACTTGGTGGGTGCAGTCGGCAGTGTGTTCACGTCGTATCTGGTGCCGCCGGATCCGACGAGCGGGCCGAAGCCCGCCGTTAGCTGGAATGCGCTCGTGCCCGCGGCGGCAGTCTTCGCATCGGGAACGATCAACTGCAAACTCGTGAATGCCCTCGGGTCCTTGCTGTTCACCGAATACTGATTGCCCCACGCCCCCGCTCCCGCCAAGCCGTAGCTGCAGCCACCGTCCTTCATCTTTGCGTCATACGTGCCGGCGCGCGGTCCGCTGGCGACTTCGAGATGAATGATTCCTTGCACGGCAGCCGGTGTCGCACTCTCGGCGATCGAGCCGGCCGAGGCGACGGTGCTCGTTGTGTCGCCGCTCGCAGTTTTGTCGTGCGCTGAACACGCGAGCATGAGCGTGGCGAAGATCAGACTGGAAGCGGTGGTGAGCGAACGCGCCAATACGCGAGCGGAATTCGGCAACCCATGACAGCTGACTCCGGGGCAGAGGTGAGGACGGACGAGCCGAGGACGGTCCAGCGCTCCACGGCAACGACTCAGCGTTAGGAGCGCGAGGCATGAATATGGCACGCCTGAGCTCGCCGCTCAACCCGTTTCAATGGGTCTCGCAGGCGTAGACGTCGACCGCAGTAGTTCCCTCGTCGCGCGGCGGTAACGCCGGAATAACGCGAGTCGCGAACCCTTGAGGCGCGAACTCCGCCGGCCGTACTCGTCATCGCTTCCTGCCGTTGCCGCGGCGGGACCGTCCGGCGACCTGTGTCCACTCACTCCTGATGGAGCGACGAAATGAAAGGGACTTTGCTGTGTGTCGTGATGGTTGCGCTGTGCTCCGCCGGCGCAGCGGCGCAGGGAACGCACGTGGCTAACGATTCGCTCACCGGACTCCCCATACTTCCGGCTGCCAGCGGGAGCCCCGTGGTAGCCATGCCGCCCGCCACCATATGCAAGAGCGACTATCACGGGAATTTTTACTCGCTGGGCGCCAGCAAGACCGAAGAAGTCGTTAGCTGGTTCGCCTCGCATCTCACCCATTTCACGAAGACGCAAAACGCGACTGGTTCGACCATCGTCTTTGCCAATCGCGACGGGACGCTGGTGGTGATCGTGATGGGGAAGCCGGCCGGGAGTGCGAGCAGCGTTGCGTACGAGCGATATCCGCCCGGCCTCGCGCCGAACACGGTTGCGAGCCTTACGCAAGAAAAATCTTGTGTACGTAGAGAGCGCGCGCCGGCCGGGTTACGGCTGCAGCCGGGCGCGGATGTCGGCGAACCAGTTGTCGACCTGCACGAGTTGCCCGGTGCTCGGCCGCTCGGTGTCCGCCTGGCCCATGTACACGAACCTCCCGTCGCGCGTCACGTCGAACGCCCAGTGATAGCCGACGTATGCGAATGCCGTCGCGTCGAAGAGCGGAACGAGCCTGGTCACGCTGAACGCCGGGCCTGGCCCGATCTCGGCCGACATGAGGCGATCGCTTCCGTTGAGGAAAAAGAGCTCCTTGCCGTCGGCCGACCAGACGGGCGAGCCGCCGCCGCCGTTGGACACCTGCCAGTGTCCGGCGTCGGCGTTCGGGAATGGCCGGACGAACACTTCGTTCACTCCGGCCTCGTTCGAGACGTAGGCCACCCACCGACCGTTAGGCGAGAGGGCGGGCTGCAGCTCGGTTGCCGGGGTCGCCGCGATCGGCACCACCGTTGTATCGCCTAACGCTGACAGGGCGACGATGTCGCCGTTCCCCGCGGCGCCGGTTTCCGTGCGTACCAGCAGCCACCGGCCATCCTTGGACCACGACACTTCCTGGATGGCGCGGCCGAAATGGGTGAGCCGGCGCTCCGTGCCGCCGCCGTCGGCGGCACGCGCCCATACGTCGCCGCCGCTCGCGCTGTCGCGGACGAACGCCACTTGCCGCCCGTCCGGAGACCACGTGGGGCGCCGGTCGCGTCCGCTGAACGTGAGGCGCGTGAACGGGCCGCGGTCGAGCTGCTTGACCCAGATGTCGAGGCCGGCGCCGGGCGTACTCACGCCGACGGCCACCTGGCGTCCGTTAGGCGAGAGGGCGAACGAGTTGAACGCGCCGCTCCACGACGGATCGAAGGCCGTGCTGGTTCCGTCGCGGTTGGCCTCGCGCAGCGTGACCGTGGAAGCAGATCCCGATCCAATCCCGTAGACCAGCCGTCCAGAGGTCGACCACGCCAGCTCCGGTATGTAGCCGGCCATCCGCACACCCTGCAACACGGGAATCGGCGCGCCGCGGATCGTCAGCGTCGAGAGGTCGAACGGCACGGCCATCGCCACCCCGTTAGGCTCGAAATACATCAGCTGGCCGCTGGGCAGGTACCATCCTGCCGATGCATTGTCCACCAGCCGTTTGGAACGGCCCGTCTTGAAGTCGAGCACGTGCAGACTCATCGTCACGCAGTTCGACGCGCAGACCACGAACAGGACGCCGCGCGCGTGCGGCAGCGGCGTCGGCAACATCGGTGCGAGGCCCTTGAACGCCGTGTCGGGCACCGCCACCCAGGTGGGGCCGCCTGATTCCTTCACCCGGCGCAAGCCGAGCAGACTGGCGTCGGTATAGATGAGCGTTCCGTCGTCGAGCCACGCCTCGCCAAATCCGGTTCCGGCAGAATCGGCGAGCGTGATGCTCACGCCGCCGTCGGCGCGTACTTTCTTGAGATGGCCGTCGACCACGTAGGCGATCCACTGCCCGTCCGGAGAGAATGTGGGCGAGCTCGCGCCCTCAGTGCCGGCGAGGGGCGCGGCGTCCAGCGCGTCGCGGCGCTTGACCCAGATACGGAACAGTGTGTCGCCAATGAACGCGAGGCGCGAGCCGTCGGGAGAGAGCGCTAACGGCAATGCGACGCGCTGTGGCGTCTGCAGCCGGACACTGTCGCCCAGCGAGATGTAGCGTCGCTCTACCGGGCCGTCGACGGTCCGTCCGCGCAGCGCGCTCCAGATACCGAATGCGATCGCGACGATCGCCACACCACTTGCTACCTGGAAGCGCGCGCGCCAGGCGTTGCGACCGGGTACGGCCGCCGTCGCGCGCGTCGTTACCGTTAGGCCCTGGCCTGACAGCGCGTCGGAGAACTGCGCCGCGGTGGCAAAGCGGTCCGCCGGCAGCTTCTCGATCGCGTGCAGCACCGCGCCCTCGACTTCGGGCGGGATGGTCTTTCGCTGCAGCGTGAGGCGACGTGGCTCTTCGGTCATCACGCGGGCGATGATCGCCTGCGCGGTGGGTCCGGTGAACGGCGGCTCGCCGACGAGCATCTCGTACGCGACGCAGCCTAACGCATACACATCGCTGCGCGCATCGAGCTCGCGTTCGCCCATCGCCTGCTCGGGCGACATGTACTGCGGTGTGCCGAGCGACATGCCGGTCTCCGTCATCCGCGAGCCGGCCTTGCTCGCCGCGAGCGCAATCCCGAAATCGGCGACGAGCGCCGAGCCGTCGTGCAGCATGATGTTTTCGGGCTTGATGTCGCGATGGATGACGCCGTGACGGTGCGCGTAGTCGAGCGCCGCGGCGACCTGCGTCGCTATACGCACGGCGTCGGGAACCGGCAGCTGCTTCTCGCGCACGAGCCGGTCGCGGAGCGAGATCCCTTCGATGAACGGCATCACGTAGAACAGCATGCCGTCGGCTTCTCCCGAATCGAACAGCGGGAGAATGTGCGGGTGCTGCAAGTTCGCCGTCGTTTTGATCTCGGCCAGGAATCGCTCGGCGCCGATGACCGCCGCGAGCTCCGGCCGCAACACTTTGACCGCGACGTTGCGGTCGTGTTTGACGTCATGGGCGAGATACACCGTGGCCATGCCGCCGGCGCCCAGCTCCCGCTCGATGACGTAGCGGTCGGCGAGGATCGCGGTTAGGCGCCCGATGTCGGTGGCCACGCAGGGAATGTCGCGCGGAGTGCCTGCGTCCGCCAGAGTGACCGCTGGTTTTACCTGGGTTGCGGTTCGAGCGCCACGTGATGCGCGGTGAGCCACGTAAAGGCGGCGAATGCGATAGCACGATTCATGGCCGCTTCCCCCGCGTCATGAGGATCGTGGTCGGCTTCCCCGGCTCGTCGACCACCATCACCGTCCGCTGCCCGTGTACTCCGTCATCAGGAATGGTCCAACCGGTGAATTTGCGGTCCGGGACCGTGCTGTCGACCGCCGCGGTGTCCAACGCTTTCGTGGAGTCATTCGAGTCCGTGAACATCTTCATGATGTTCTTGGGCGTGAGTTGCCTGGCGATCGCCGACAACTTCTTGGCGTCGACGCTCAGCGGGTGTGTGCTGGCCGGCATGTGGTGCTGATACCATGACGTCACCGAGTCGTAACTATCGCTCGTGGCAAACACCGTCGCGGTGCCGGTGTCCGCCGGTTTATCGGAGCGTGTAGAGACGCTGCTGTACGCAGTCTTGACGTCCATCGGGAAACGCGGCAGCGACGTCTGATCGAGACTGAAGTCGTCGGCGGTTTTCGTGGTCACGTTGGGACTGGGCGGCGGCGGCGGGCCGGTTGGCGCTCGACCCGTGAGCTGGTCTTGCGACAGCTGGGCGACGAAACCGGCGCTCAGCGTATCGACAGCCTTGGGCTTCTTCTTGAACTCACCCGAGTCGTACTGCGTCTCGGAGTTTCCACCGCCGTTGCCACCCTGGGCATCGCTCGTGCCGCCGCCGCCGGGCGCGGCGTTCCCGCCTCCGCTACTATCGGTATCGACGGGGGTTTTGAGGTATCCGCCGTTGCTCTTCGTGGTGCCGCCGCCGCTGCCGGGGGCGAAGCGACCGCCGCCGCCGCCCCCGGCGCTTCCGCCCTTGCCCAACGTCACACCGCCGCCGGAGCCGCCGGACATGTGCCGCTCACAATACCGTCTGCCTAACAGAAAGCCGATGATGAACGCGATGATGACGGCCAGCGTCCACAACAGACGGCGCTTGCGCTCGGTCATGACACGATGTCCCGGGCTCCGGTGGTGTACGCTGCCTTAGAGGCGCGAGCAGATGGCAACCATGAGGGCCTTCGCCTTCTGGTAGTCGGCGGACGTCAGGTCCATGCCCACGAATACGTCGTGTCGGACGGCGATGAGCTGCGTGCCGTGAATCAGCGCCGCTCTGTCCCACGGACCTTTGAGCGTGGTGTCGGTTTGGAACCCCATGGTGGATACGGCGCCCGACGCCTGAGACTTGGGTGCGCCGGTCACCATCTTCATCATCCCCGACATGATCGCGCCCGTCGGGCCAGTGGGCTTCATCGTGTCCATCGGCGTGCTGGCGGGTGTGCCGAACAAACCGCTCATCATCGCCGGCCCGTGAGCGAGCGCGTTGTAACTCTTCTCGCCGTACTGCCACGAGTAACTCACGGCGTAGGTCCGCGAGCCCTGCGCGGAGGCGACGCGATACTTGCACCCGTTACCCGATGAGTCGGGCACGGGCGTAGCGGACAGCGGGCCGATCGCACCTTCCACCGCCGCGCGGGACACAAAGTCGCACGCGTTCGCTGGATGCTTGACGGGCTTTGGCGCCAGCGCGACCGCTTTCGCACCGTCGTACGCGAGGGGATGGGCGATGCGCGGCACGATGGTCCGCGCGATCGCGTACGCGTCGCCCTTCTGTCCGCTCGCGCCGCTCACGTCGATGATGACGGTGGCCTCTCCCTTGACCACGAACAGCGCTCCGTTAGGATACCACGTCGCCTGATCCCAGGGCCCGGTGCTGTCCTGCTGCGCGACCTTGCTGCCGGCCGTCAATCCGGTCGCCTGGCTGAGCGACGATGCGCTCGTCGTGACCGTGGTCTGGGCGTTGGCCATGGTCCTGCCGCCGGTCCAGGAGGCCTGGACCGTCAGCACCCGGCTGTCGGCGCCGCGATACACACACACCTCTCCGGTTACGTTAGGCTCCCCCGTGCCGTCGTTCGCGCGGAAGGGCGGCGACGCGAGCGTGCCGACGTACGGCGCGGCTTCGGCCGCCGAGAGCAGCGAACATGGATCCTTCGTGTTGGCGGCGCCGCCGATCGCCGACGCCAAAGCCGACAGGCCGACGAGCGGCCACAGGCGCATGACTGACATGAGAAAACTCCTCCGTTTAGAACTGTGTGATGAGTCGCGGGGTGCGCGGGGCCTGTGCTCTCGCCGGCTGCGCGAGCGCGCAAGCCGGCAACAGGGCGGCCGCCGTGCCGCACATGACGCGAGCGCCGAGCGCGAGTGTGCGACAAGCCCGGCGCGCACCGCGCGCGGATGACAACGACATGGAGGCCCGACCGAAGGTGTGGTTGCGGGCGGATGATGGTCGGCTCCCGTTATCCCCGCGCTACGTTGGACGTTACGCGGCAGTTATCTGACGGCGGCCATGTGCGTTCACGCCGGCGCGACCCGCGGTTTCTTCACGCGCGCGTCAGTGCGCCTTCGCTTGGGTGGCCAATCCGGCATTCTTCCACGCCGTCCATCCGCCGCGAAGTGCTCGAGCGTTGGGCCAACCCGCTCGTCTCAGCTGGAGCGCCACCCGGGCGCTCGTGGCTTCGTCGAGTCAGGCGCAGTAGACCACGAGCGTTGCTCGCTGCGACAGCCGGAGCGCGGTCGCGTCGCGAACCGGGTCGTCCGGGTCGAGTCGGACAGCGCCGGCGGCGGTGACGGTATCCGCGTCGTAGTTCCGGCGCGCGCGCGCGTCGATGATAATGACGGGTTCGCCGCGCGCCTGCATCGCGCGCATCTCGTCGATGCCGATCCGTTCGGGGACCTCATCGGGGGCCGGCGCGGCGATCGGGAGGGCGGCCCTTTCCGTTAGTACAGGGGCCGTCTGCACGGTGGCGACGCGGTGCCGGCGGACGAACAGCCCCATGCCGCCCCCGTGCAGCACCACCGACAGCACGACGACAAAGCTCGTGATGGCGAACAGACGGTCGGAGCCGGGCAATCCGAGGAAGACGGGCAGGAGGACGAGCAGCAGCGAGCTGAGCCCGCGCGCGCCGAAGAGCGCGACCAGGCGCCGGTCGCGCGTCTCCATCCCGGCGCCGACGAGGATGGGATACAGGACCACCGTTCTCGTGCCGAGCGCGATGCAGGCGAACACGACCAGCCGCCCATCGACGCCGGCGAATCCCGACCAGATGAGCGACGTGCCTAACGCGACGAACGTGAGCAGCAACAGCATCTCGGCGGTGGCTTCGCCGTATTCGAGAAAGCAGTCGCACAGTTCGACGTCCTGCATCGCCACCATGAGGCCGGCCACGAACGCCGCGACGAACCCGCTTCCGCCGACGGCCTCGGCCGCGGCATAGGCGCCGAACGCGAGCCCCAGCGCATACAGCGACTCGTAGTCGCGCCTCACGCCAATCCGCTCGCGAACGCGGGACAGCGCCGCGATCCCGGTCCAGCCGACCGCCGCGCCTAACAATGGGCCGAGCAGGAACAGACCGAGCACGCTGCGCACGACGTCGTGCGTCGCGACGCCGCTCGACGGCGCGCGCAGCAGGAGCATGGCGAGTACGACGATGGGCAGCAGCACGACGTCGTTCATCCCGGTCTCGATCCGCAGCGCCAATCGAGCCGGCGCCGGGAGCGCCGGCGAGCGCAGTACACCGCGCAGCAACACCGGGTCGGTCGACGCGAGCGCGGCGCCGAGGATCGCCGCACCGGCCGGCGTCACGCCTAACAGAAGCCAGGCGGCCACGGCGATGAGGATGGCCGGAATGAGCGTGCCCGGGCCGAGCACGCGCCAGACCAGCCGGCGCTGCGCGCTGAGCTCGGCGATGCGTACGGTGACCGCGTCGCTGAACAGCACCAGGGCCAGGCCGAGTGTCGCCAGCGCGTGGAGCGCCGCAGAATGGAATCCGACATCGAGCAGCCCCATGCCGAACGGACCGAGCAGCGCACCGAGGGCGAGAAACACGGCGGCGATCGGCACGCCGGCGCGCTCGAGCGCGCTCGAAAGGAGAGCGGCCGCGATGAGGACGATGGCGATCAGCGCCAGGCTGGCGAGGAATTGCTCCATTCCCGGTCCTCAGCGATCGAGCGCGACGCGGTCTCGTCGCCTAACGCTCGGCCTCACGGCTTGGCGCCCGCCTTGGCCGCCTGCGCGCGCGCCGAGGCGACCAGGCTGTCGGCGCGCTGATTGGCCGTGCGCACGATCGCGGCCGCCTTGTCGTCCGACTGTTTGCGCAATTTGTCGGCCGCGGCTTTGGCCGCGACCTGCAGCAGCGGATTGGAGCCGGCCTTGGCGGTCAACGAGTCGGCTTGGGCGTAGCCGATCTGCTTCACCGTGTCGGCCAGTGCCTGTGCGTTCTGCTTGATGGTCGCGGCTTGCTGCTCGGCTTGCTCGACGAGCTTCGACGCGGCGGCCGACGCCTGCTGCGTGACGGCCTGTTGGGCGGCGGCGACAGCCGACGACGCGGCGGTCCCGACGCCGGCCTTGACGGTCGGATTGGCGACCGTGCCGCCTAACTGAATGGCCAGGC
>Ga0207695_10003776_pt1 | contig 21018 bp, 21 predicted proteins | sample KBSC54metaG_FD_184354 | JGI IMG/M metagenome (GOLD analysis project Ga0207695, IMG submission 184354) | Corn rhizosphere microbial communities from Kellogg Biological Station, Michigan, USA - KBS C5-4 metaG (SPAdes) (version 2) | ecosystem: Host-associated > Plants > Roots > Rhizosphere > Soil...
ATTTAATTATCTAAACGAAGATGTAGAATACGACAATGCAGATAAAAGCTTACACTATGGAGCCACTTTTACCCGGCCAAAAGGGGATGGAAAATATCCTGCGGTGATCATCATTACAGGCAGCGGCACACAAGACCGGGACGGGACGATTTTCGGCCATAAGCTCTATTGGGTTTTGGCTGATTACCTGACCAGGAACGGGATTGCCGTTTTGCGTGTCGACGATCGCGGCGCAGGGAAAAGCACTTTAGGAAATAATATCAAAACGGTTACCAGTGCCGATTTCTCTTACGACGTGGAAGCCAGCCTGAATTACCTGGAAACACGGAACGACGTAGATAAAAAACATTTAGGGCTAATAGGGCATAGCGAAGGCGGTATCATAGCACCTATGGTCGCTGCCAGGCGGAAGGACGTTAATTTTATTGTCTTGTGGGACGGCCCTGTCATTGGCGGCGCTGAAACCAATACCGAACAGAATGCACATGCATTGAGAATGCAAGGGTTTGATAATGCGGCCGTAGATGCATTTGTGAACCTGCACAGAAAAGAGTTGGCTCTATTTGCTTCGTCTCCGGATAAAGAAACCCTGAATGCAAAAGTGACAGCAGTATTTGAGGCCTGGAAAAAAGAACAACCTCAGAGTGTTCTAAGTGCATTGATGGTGAAAGATAACAACATTCTCGGTCAGGATATTTTGAAAACGTACGATGGTTTATACGATTTGCCCTGGATGCGTTACTTCATTACGTACGATCCTGCAAAGGATCTGAGTAAAGTTAAATGCAGTGTTCTGGCTGTAAACGGATCAAAGGATATGCAGGTGGATGCTAAAAGCGACCTGGCCAGGATAAATGAAATACTCACCAAAAATGGCAATAAACATTTCGAGGTTAAGGAGTTACCCGGACTAAACCATCTGCTGCAAACCGCTACTACCGGTGATGTTTCAGAGTATGACAAGATCAGCGAAACCATGTCACCGGATGCCATGAAGATATTTTCGGACTGGATTAAAATTCATACCCGATAATTGCGTTATTAGTGCATATGAAAAAGCCCCTATTACCTATGCTTTTACTTGTAGTTTTCTTATTTCCGCAGTTTTCCAAAGCGCAGGATTCATTAAAAAGCCAGATCGTTGAAATTGCTAAACAATCCAAAGGGATCGTTGGCGTATCTATGTTAGGCATCGAAACCCGTGATACGTTGAATTATAACGGCAACTCGCGCCTGGTGATGCATAGCGTAATGAAGTTCCCTATCGCTATGACAGTGCTGAACCTGGTTGATAAAGGCAAATACAAACTGGATCAAAAAATGAAAGTAGGTAAGGGAGATATGCATCCTAATACCTGGAGTCCTTTGCGCGACAAATATCCCGATGGAGCCGAAATAACTTTAGGTGAATTACTGAGCTACATGGTATCGCAAAGCGATAATAACGCCTGCGATTTCCTATTGAAGAAACTAGGCGGCACACAAACGGTAATGGATTATCTACAAAACCTGGGTGTCAAAGGAATAAACATAGTAGCATCAGAAGGCGATATGGCAAAAGCATGGGAAGTGCAGTATACCAACTGGTGCAAGCCCGCGGAAGTTGTTCGTTTGCTTGATCTGTTTTACTCCGGTAAAGTACTTTCGAAAAGCAGTAATGATTTTCTGCTTAAGATCATGACCGAAACCACGACCGGTCCGAAGAGATTAAAAGGATTATTACCTGCTGATGCAGTTGTTGCTCATAAAACCGGCACTTCAGCTACGAATGATGAAGGATTGACACCGGCTACAAATGATGTCGGTATAATCACCCTGCCAAATGGTAAACATCTGGCCATAGCTGTTTTCGTATGCAACTCCAAAGCTGACGATGCCACCCGCGAACTGGTTATTGCACAGATAGCTAAAGCAGCGTGGGACTTTTATGGAAAGTGAGTAGTGAATAATAAGAAATAATCGTCATTGCGAGGAACGAAGCAATCTCTTTGCTGTGCAGATCGTGGAGAAGTAATCTCTTAAGGAACGTGTAGTTTAAACTAGCGGTCCTTGAATGTCCTATGTAGAGATTGCTTCGTTCCTCGCAATGACGTGATAGAAGAGTTTTACTCATCACAATTAACTAAATCACTGCCGTCTCCACGTTCTCATCTTTAAATCCGCCGAAAACAGCGAAGTTCATGTTCTTGTAGATGCAATCTACTTCGTTAAAACCTGCTTTTTCAAGCATTTTTAATTGGTTTTCAAGTGGTGCAAGTTTATCCAGTTTGGTGCGCTCAAAGGCTTGTATCAATGCTTCACGATCTAAGCCGGAGTCTGATACAGTTTCTCGCCAGTAATATTTGTAAAGGCTATCAAAAAGCATATTCTTACCTGCAACCTGGTCGGCGTTGATGAACAGGCCACCGTCGTTCAAAGCCAGGTAGATATGCTTGTACAGTTTTGCTTTATCAGCATCCTCTAAGTGATGTATAGCCAGCCCAGAGATGATAAGATCATATTTGCCGGGCAACGCATCTTTTGAAAAGTCGAGCTCGATATATTCAAAATTATCTTCCCCGTCAAAACGTTCACGGGCTACATCCAGCATCTGCCCCGACAGGTCAACCAACGTAAAATGCAAGCCAGGATTCAGATCATAAATAAACTGCGAAAATAAACCAGTACCAGCGCCAATGTCCAGTACGCGCTTGGCATGTGTAAGGCTTTTTACCAGCGGCAGGCATGCCGAATAAAAATCGTTGAAGCAGGGGATGAGGTACTTTCTTTGCGAATCGTACTTTTTTGAAACATTGCTGAATTGTTCTTTTACGTCGTTCATAGCTGCTCCTTTGTAATAAGTAAATTATCAGGTTTTAGGTATAAAAGTGTTGAATAGCGCTTTTTGTTTGCAACAGGAAGCACTGCTCTAAATTTACTTTTTTAGATCGAAATATAAAAGCTTTACGCGTATTAAAGTACGTGCTGTTTAGCATTTGGTATCCTGCCCATCAACCTGTCGAACGAGTAGCGATTGTAAAATGCATAATAATAAAGCATTACAAAATACAGGCTGTAAAGCATCTGCGATAATACATTATCCCATTGTTCTATCAGGCACGATCCGAATATCAGCGCCAACATCGTTATTAATCCGATAATGCATGCAAAACGTGTAAATAAACCTAATATTAAAAGAATGCCGACGCCCAGTTCAATAAACGGCAGCGCTGTACTAAATGGAATTACCAGTTTCATTGGTAAAATGGTTTTACTGAACTGGCCGACGAGGTGGTCGCTAAATATCTGTATTTTGGGAATCCTGTCGAGGCCATGCCCAAGCGCACTCACAGCTATGGGCAGGCGTGCCATTAAATAGGTCCGCCCGGGGTTTTTCTTCATCGTTTGGTTACTTTTGCAGAACCTCGTTGGCTAAGTGCCTGGTTCCGTCCACCTTAAAGGTATACTTTAATCCTAAAATCTCTGCCACTAAAGGGAATATATCTACATTAGGAAACGAATCGATCTGCGTATTTGTTTTAAAGGCCGGTCCCCAGGCATAAAAAATAGCATGCATGTCCTTCACCGCATCCGGGTCAAAGCCATGCCATCCGGGGTCCAATTTAGAGTTGTGAATATTGAAAACCTTGGGATAATCCGATATCAGGATAATATCGCCGATACGTCCATAGCGGTCATCGGACTTTGAATAATGGTAGTGTTTCGGAATATTCACCCTGAGAAAAACCTGGTAATCTTTAGCTTCTTTTTTCAATTGCTCGTAGGTTTTCCCAATATCGTCTGGGTTTTTTGCATACAGGTCGATCATCAAACCATGATCGCCAATAATATATTTTGAGGTATCAATAGCTGCCGGTAATTTCAGCGTATTGACAATATCAGGAGTGGTCATCCCATGATCAGATACAAAAATATAATTCACCTTAAGCCCTGTTTTATCTACTGCTTTGGTCAGCTCATAAACTGCCGAATCAACAAAATGCACCGCCTTTTCAACTTCAGGCGAATTTGGTCCGTGCTTATGGCCTTCGTGGTCCACCTGCGGGAAATAGAAAGTGATTAGGTGCGGACGTTTATCTGCCGGTAATTTTAACCAGTTAACCACGGCAGCAATGCGTTCATCAATAGGCGTTACCTGGTTGAATTTATAATAGTAAGTAGGATAGGTGTTTTGTATCGCTGCTTCTGAGCCCACCCAGAAATAACTGGCCGTTACCATTTTCTGCTGTTCGGCCAGCACCCATAGCGGTGTGCCACCATACCATATACCCTCGCTTGCTGTTTTACCTTTGTAGCTATAAGATCGTTTTAAATTACGGTCGTAAAATGCGTTGTCGACCAATCCATGATGCGAAGGATATAGCCCCGTTACGATGGAGTAATGATTCGGAAAGGTAACCGAAGGAAAACTAGGAACCATAGATTCCGCCTTTACACCTTCATTAGCCAAAGCCAGCAAATGTTCGGCTTTGTACTTTTCAGCATAGTCGTACCTGAAGCCATCTGCGGAAATCAAAATCACATAGGGTTTGTCCTTCTGTTCAGGACTATTGCTGCGATCAGGAACAACTTGTTGCGCCGTATCGACCTGGGCCAGAACCGTTAACGAACAAAAAGCAAAAAACAGAAAGCTAAAGAAACGTTTCATCGGGGTAAATTATCTGCAATAATTACACTCTAAAATTACCGTAATAATAGCTTAATGTAAAGCTTAATGCTTGCGTTTCAAAGCGTCGGCAATGGCTTTATCCGCCAATGGTTCCATTACTTTATATCCGGCTAAATTTGGGTGCACACCATCGCCTGATAAAGTTGCCGGCAAGCCTTTTTTATCATCCACCATAGCGGAATAATAATCCAGGTAAACGATGTGATTAGCATCGGCATAATCTTTCAGCATTTTATTAATGGCAATCACTTTTTCGGTTGGATCGATAGCCGGCCTCCATGGGAAATGGTTGGCCGGAAGTATGGATGAAATCACCACTTTAATGTGTTCTGCCCTTGCCAGTTCCACCATCGAAACAATATTGCCGTAAGTCTCCTCGGGTTTTATAGGGCCGGTATTTTGGGCGATATCATTGATGCCTGCCAGTATAACTACAAGAGCAGGTTTCAGGTTGATCACATCTTCACGGAAACGCACCAGCATTTGCGGCGTAGTTTGCCCGCTGATACCGCGACTGATACGGGTACTACTGAAGGAGCCGGAGTCAAGACCTTTCCAAAACTCAGTGATGGAATTACCCATAAATATAATCCTGTTTTCGCCTGGTGCAGGCGGCGGTAATTTGCTGTTCTCGTCCTGGTATTTTCTGATGTTGGGCCAGTCGTGATGATAACTGTATTCAGGATCCTGCCATTTTTGAGCATCGTCGGGTGTCATATTGTTAGTGGTGGTTTGTTGTGCTTTGGCAGCGCAGGCAGTCAATATTAATGCAGCAGTAATTAGTGTTTTATTCATGATAGATAGACGCATATTATGCAATAATAGCTTTTTTAAGATTTAACAACTGACTTTTTTGTAACAAGTTTGTGCTGTAATTAAACCATTTATTTCGTATTTTGTCTGTTGGGTGAGTTTTCTGTCAAGCTGACGCTTATATGCAGGAAACTAATTGTTTAATCTGAAATACTTATTGTTATGGCCTTACCCCACCAAAAACAATTCTTCTTTTGCCTGAATAAGCCTTTGGGCCTATTGGCTTTGCTTGCACTAATGGCGTTGCAATCGTGCAAACACGTAAAAAAAGTCTATAAAAGCGAATGCGATGTTGGCAAAGAATTCAAAACGATCAGCTTTAAACAGCTGATGGATAGCCTGGATGATTACGACCAGCAATACATAGAGGTTTCCGGGAAATATAAAGAGGATAAGGGTGTATCGGCTTTGGTTTGCGACAGCCTTTTTGCCGATGTGTCAAATGACAATGCACTATGGGTTGATTTCAGCCAGGATTGCCCGCTTTACCTGTCCGGAACCCGCCAGGGCCTGTTTGAAGATAGCGACGGAGAATTTACCCGGATCAACAACAAAAAAGTTACCCTGAGAGGCATAATTGTTTTGCGAAACAAGGGCAAAAACGACCGCTATAAAGCTACGATAGAGCGGGTGAGTTTGGTTAAGCTGTAACTATTTACCTCCGTGTCATTTCGAACGAACGGATAGGGACTGGAGGTGGGGTGAGGAGAAATCTTATACAAGCAACTCGCAGACTTTGCAAATCATAAAAGATTTCTCACCTGCACCCACTACTGTAGGCCCACGCGGCAGGTTCGAAATGACAATCGTTTTTTGTGATAATTATTGCACTTCTAATACCAACCCGTCATAAGCCAGCGTAATGTTTTTAGGCAGCAAACCGAGGATGGATTCATGTCTACCCAAACGGTGACTGATATGAGTGAAATAAGTCTTTTCGGCCCCTATCTCCTTAGCAAAAGCAATAGCCTCCACAAAGGTAAAATGCGAAATATGCTTTTCTATCTGCAGCGCGTTGATCACTAAGGTTTTGGTGCCTTTTATCTTTTGCTTTTCGTGATCCGATATAGTTTTGGCGTCAGTGATATAAGTGAAATCGCCTACGCGGAAACCTAATATGGGCAGCTTATAATGCATTACCTCAATAGGAATAAACTTCACATCGTGCACTAAAAAGGGTTTCAGATTAATGGTGTGCAGATTGATCTCAGGGATGCCCGGATATTTCATCTCGTGGAAGATGTACGAGAATTCCCGTTTCAAAGCTTCCTGTACACGTTCAGTAGCATATACATCAATAGCAGCTTCCTGGCGATAATTAAAAGCCCGTATATCATCCATTCCTGCTATATGGTCCTTATGCTCATGGGTGAACACAATGGCATCCAAATGCTTCACTTTAGCACGCAACATCTGGTAACGGAAATCCGGCCCGGAGTCTATAACGATCACCTTACCTTCAGTTTCGATCAAGATGGAGGAGCGAAGGCGTTTGTCGTGCAGATCAGGCGATGTACAAACCTCGCAATCGCAGGCAATAACAGGTACGCCCTGTGAAGTTCCGGTTCCTAAAAAAGTAATGGTCACAGTTGTAGCCTGGTTTGTTTTATTTGTTGTAATAATGCGGTTTGCTTATCATCCAGCAGGTTAAAATCGATGTCGAGCTCGCGCAGCAACTCGGTTAACGCATGGATCTTGCTTTCAAGGTTCGAGAATTTATTCACCACCACCACCTTACTGCTAAGCAGCATGCAGGCACCGGTCTTAAAATTCCCTTTCTCATACCGTACCCTGTACCCGGCCGATTTAAGCAGCAATTCCAGTTTTTCAAGGGTATGAGTAGTAAACGTTAGCATCAGTCCCAAAAATAGCAAGAATAGATTTGAGATATGAGATTTGAGAGGAGAGATTTTTAAAATATTTTAATTGGATTACAATCAAAGCGCCGAGTTGACTCACCCGGTCATTGCTTCGCTCGACCACCCTCTCTACCGCAAGCGGTAAAGAGGGGATTTCTAATTTTTTTCTTCTCCCTCTTTATGGCTTGCCATAGAGAGGGCCGAACAGCGTAGCGCATTCGGGGTGAGTAGAAGCGACGTTTACCATGTTTTAGCCTTTAGAATTCCGCTCCTCTGCTTTCACTAATGATTTCTCATAAACCTTGCTCATCTTTCCCATTACAAAACTTTTTGGCAAAAATTTCATGAAGAATCCGCCGACACGGTTCATTAAGCCCGGTACATGAACCAGCTTACGGCTACGGAAAGCGTCTATCCCTTCTTTAGCAGCTTGTTTTACCGGCATCAACCAGCCTTGCAGGTCGTGGAAATTGTCGCCCGCGGTCATCTCGGTCACAATGCCGCCTGGCGCATAAACCGTTAGGGAAAATTGCTTGTTTTTGATCTCGTGCATCAGGGCAGTGGCAAAACTGAGGATAAATGACTTGGTGCCTGAATAAGCCGATTGATAAGGAACTGGAAATATAGCCGCCATGCTGGAAACTATTAACACACCACCTTCTTTGCCCGTGGATTCAAAATGCGAAACCAGCCTGTTTGTAAACCGCACTACGCTTACCACATTGGTTTGCAGCATGGTTTGAAACTGGTCCCAGGAAAGTTCGGAGTGCTTGCCGAAGTAGGTGATCCCTGCATTTAAAATTGCAGCATATAATTGTCCGTCGGCTAATAGCTGATCTATCGCATGATCGACATCGTGTAGTTGAGACAAGTCTGCAACGATGATCTTTACATTAATGCCAGCTTCTTTTTCTAATTCCGCTTTAAGTTGCTCCAGCTTATCTTTTCGCCTTGCCAGCAGGATCAGATTGGCACCATGCTGAAAGGCCAGTTGTCTTGCCATTTCTTCGCCTAAACCCGATGACGCACCGGTAACCAGCACCCACTTATTTTTAAATTGCAATTTGCCCATGATGATGGGGTAAAGCTAATAATATTGTCGCAACCTGAATTAAACGAATGAAGGAATTGGCAGAATTAATAGCAAAGCCTATATTTAATCAACCTTTATAAACCTCGAAATGAAAAGAATCTTTTTCACCGCATTACTTGCGGGTCTTGTTGTTTATTCCTTCGCTCAAACCAAAACCTATGCTGAAAAACTAGGCTGGCCCAAAGGCGCTAAAGTATTGATATTGCATGTGGACGATGCGGGCATGTCGCATGATTCGGACGAAGGCGTTGAGAAAGCAACAGGGCAGGGGGTAGCTACATCAACCAGCGTTATGATGCCTTGTCCATGGGTGCCGGAGATCGTGAAATATATCAAAGAGCACCCTGATCTTGATGCGGGATTGCACCTTACTTTGACATCCGAATGGAATGTTTATCGCTGGGGCCCTCTGTCGGATAGAAGCAAAGTGCCGGGATTGATAGATAAACAAGGATACTTTTATCCGTCCGTAGGTGCGGTTTATTTTAGCGCAAAGCCCGATGAAATTGATATGGAAATCCGTGCGCAACTGGATAAAGCTTTGGCTATGGGTTTTAAGCCTACGCACCTTGATTCGCACATGGGAACGCTGTTTGCTAAAGAAGCTTTCCTTGAAAAATATTTGAAACTTGGAATCGAAAAACAAATACCGGTGATGTTCCCCGGTGGCGATGATCTGTTCTATCGTGCCGAGGCGAAGGCTGTTGTTATTGCCAATATGAAAAAGGCCGGAACTTATACCGAAGGCATGCAAATATCTGAACCGGCGGAATTAGCAAAAGCAAAAGATATAGGTACCATGCTTTGGAAAAATGGGTTGCCGGTATTAGATGATCTCCACAACTCCAGCTACGATTGGGTATTGCCGGATATCGAACATAAAACAGATGCCGAGATACAGAAATGGTACACAGACCATTATATCGAAAGTATCGGCAGATTGAGCCCGGGCCTGACAATGGTGATCATGCATTGCACTGATCCGACAAACGCGTTTAAATACATCTGCAACGAGGGCCAAAAACGCAAAGGTGACCTGATGGCTATGCTTGATCCGCGCCTGAAGGAATTTTTAACAAAGAATGGGTATATCCTTACAACCTGGCGTGAGGTGATGGAAAGAAGGAAAAAGGTGGGTAATGCTGAATAAATTAATGATTGATGAAGAAGAGCATTTTTACAAATCAAACTTTTTATTATTTATTGGTAATTTACGTAGGTATGCTTTTGTCTTATAATATCTATTTAATTGTAATTAAAAGCTTTCTATGGAGCATTTTTCCAATCGTTATTCAAGGCACATTATTGTATGTCATTCTTATTAAAAGTGAGTATGCAAGGCAAGCTATTCGAGTATGGGCAATTGTTTTTGTAATAATAGCTCCATCCTTAATTCTATCAGGACAACTACTAGGTGGGGCGGCCGGCGGTTTTGAAAAGGTTAACTCATCAATCATAATATATCAAACACTAATATTGATAAGTGGTATTTTAGTGTTAGTTTTTACAAACAGAACTGTCTTTGTAAGATTACCGAATAACGAACCCGGGAAGAGTTTTAGATAACCGAAGAATTAATGGAGCACTAATTGGTAATATAATGAAAGACCTGATATACCAATTCATTGCTGAGCAGAAGCTTGGGGTAGTGTCTACAGTTAATGCCGGGAACAAGCCTGAGGCAGCCGTGGTTGGTATTGCCGTCTCTGAGGAACTCGAGATTGTTTTTGACACAGTTAAGTCATCCCGAAAGTATCAGAATATACTGCATAATGCTAATGTCGCCCTGGTAATTGGCTGGGACGAGGAGATCACGGTGCAATATGAAGGCATAGCTGAAGTTTTGGGCGGCGATAGCGAAGCTGATAGATTAAGGGAAATATATTACAAAACTTACCCTGATGGTAGGGAGCGTGCGGCAACATGGCCCGGTCTTATACATATAAAGGTGATTCCTAAGTGGATACGCTACAGTAATTTTAACGAACCGCTATTGATTGAAGAGATGAATTTTAAACTGATTTAAAATTTATTTCCTGTTGTAGCGTTTAACAAATTGATGTCGTATTCCTTTCAAAAGGCGAATCTGATTATCTTACACCGCTGAACAAACCATAAAAACCATCTTAACTTAACTCTGCATTATGAAAATTATTTACAAAATATCATTTATCACTTTTATCGGCGCAGCATTGTTTTCGTGCAGCAAATCAAAGGTTACCCCTGTAAAAACTTCACATGTTGATACCAGCAAAACTCTTATTGCCGACAAGCGATTGGTTGGCAATTGGGCCATTGTTACCGATACAATTTCTATTAATGGTAGTGGTATTACGTATCATGGATCGGCGGGCGACTATTATAAATTTACCAATTACGGTAATCTTTATATAGCAGAAGGCCTTCAGAACCTGGTAGATACTGCGGTTTATACCATTTCGTCAATCAGCAACCAGGTAGGATGGACAAATCTGTACACCCGGGTAAATGGCGTTACTACAACGCTGACCACCACAACCGGACCTCTTACCATTGTTACTTTGGATACTGCAAACCTGGTACTGTCGCAAAGTGGGCAAACATCGGGTGGCACGCAATATCAGAAGATCACTTTTAAGAAGATGAAGTAAATCGACTGATCAAAACTGATTAAGGTGTTTGATCAGTTCTGATTACTTTTTATAACTCATTCCGGGGTACATCGGTAAATAGACGAGTTTCCCAAGCCTCAAATGCTCTGACTTTATTTGACCTGTGTAGTTTAAACTTACAAGGCTTGACGCTTTCGATGTTGCATCAAATCCTTTCTTGCGTAAGTGTGCTATTAATTCCTCCCGCTGATCAGTTTCTATAGGTAAAACCCAATAAGAGTTATGTGGATTTTGGTATCCTATTGCCATGTGCGGGGGAATATTTGAAAGGATATTTTTAGCATATAATCCTCTTTCTTTGATTTTTGAAGAGTTATAATGTTCTAGTTTCCATGTAAGCAGACGCACCAGCGGATTACTTGCCTTATAGCGAATTTTAGATAATATGTCCTCACCTGGAAATCCTTTTGTAAAACCTGATAACACCGCGTCGATATCTTTTTTCAGTATTCTGACAAGGGAGCAAAACAATGTATAAACCCATCTATTGGTCATTAAGCGAATAAAAAGAGCCTTAATCAATTTTTTTAAATAAACAGGTACGTCTTGTTCGGGCAATTGTGAATTTAGCTGAATTACTTTATCGACGAGGTCCGTATTATTGAAAGACATTACAGCGCCTTGAATTGCAGTGTTTGTTTTTATCATTCCAAAGCTCTGCATAATCACATCGGATTTGAGATGCCCTTTATAATTATTACCTGTGTAGGCTTGTGCACCATCTTCAATTACAAACAGATTGTGCTCTTTAGCTAATGCGATAATGCCTTCCATATCAGCAATAGCACCAAACAGGTGTGTTACTAATATGGCTTTGGTTTTAGTTGAGAGTGCATTCTTTATCTCCTCTTCGGATATATGCAGCGTGCTCTTATTTACGCTCACAGGAATAGCTACCAGTTGGTGGGCTTCTATTATTGAGAACATGCCTGGAATACTGATATTGCTTAGAATGATCTCGCTGCCCGGAGGGAGGTCAAGGGCAGTAAGTAACAGGTCGAAGCCAGTTCTTACCGACAGGCAAATTAATCGATGCTCAGTCTTCTCAGCATTGTCTAAAGGCTTAGTTATGCCCGAAAGATCAGCCAGGCAATAGCCAATACCCCTAAAAATTTCCGAAATATTTATATCGATTTGTCCCCGCGGGATCATCTTAGATCTACAAGCTCAACTCCCGGATAATTCTTTTTATCGAACGTGAAAGTGCTTTCGGGCACCTTTACGTTTGGCGTAAAAGTGCGGATCACATAATGGTACCGGCTGCCGTTTTTGTCAAATATCATTGCGCTGAATACCTGTTTCTTTGCTTTATCTATAGACAGGCGTATTTTAAAGAAAGGCTTTTTCTCGTCTTCAGGCGTCAGATCTATCACCTGGCATAGCTTACCGTCAACCTTTGCGTCGCCATTATAAATGTATTTGTAGCCCTTTTCGTAAACAGTAAAAAGCTGCGCCGGGTTAAGGCTTTCGCTGCTGTTATCAACGTCGCTTAGTTCTACTTCTTTGTTTTTTCTGACGTAGGTCCACTGGCTTTTACCATCGCTGATGATCTCTTCGTCTACGGCCAGCTTATCATCCGGATTGAAGATAGTCACCTTGTATTTATTGGATTTTGAGCGCGATACCATCGTGCCCATCTGAATATCCTTTGTACCTGCCTGCTGATTTTCGTAGGTAAATGTAAAGTCAGTCTTTATTACATCATACGAGCGGTATTTCTTACTAACCTGGTTAAGAATTTTCTTGGCATCAGCATCTTTCTGAGCAAATGCATAATTAAAAGTTAGCCCGGTTAGCAGCAGATATAACAGTATTTTTTTCATAGATTTTTATTCTTATTCCACATTATTAAGATAGTGGAATAAGCAACAGGTTTAATTTTAAATAGTTTTAGATAAACTCTCCAGATGCCTCTCCAGGCTGTACTCATCGCTGAAGAGCACATCCCGGGCTTTGCTGCCTTCAAATGGGCCCACGATACCAGCAGCTTCCAATTGGTCGATAATTCGTCCTGCGCGATTATAGCCTAGTTTTAGCTTACGTTGAATCAATGAGGTTGAACCCTGCTGATGCATCACAATCAGGCGGGCTGCTTCTTCAAACATAGGGTCGCGGTCATCCGGGTCAAATTCCTTGCTACTGCTGCTGCTTTCACCTTCACCAAAATATTCAGGCAATAGCATAGCAGTAGGGTAACCCTTTTGGTTTCCGATAAAGTCTGATATCTTCTCCACTTCCGGGGTATCGACAAATGCGCATTGCAGGCGTATCAGATCACTGCCGGTGGATAACAGCATATCCCCGCGACCGATCAATTGATCGGCGCCTCCTGCATCCAGGATAGTACGCGAGTCGATCTTTGACAATACGCGGAAAGCCAGCCGCGACGGGAAGTTGGCTTTGATAGTACCTGTAATGATGTTTACTGAAGGTCTTTGCGTAGCGATCACTAAGTGGATACCCACAGCACGGGCCAGCTGAGCTAAACGGGCAATAGGCATTTCTACCTCCTTGCCTGCAGTCATCATCAGATCGGCAAACTCGTCTACCACCAATACAATGAATGGCAAATAACGGTGCTTCTCAGGGTCGCTTATTTTGCGGTTGACGAACTTCTGATTGTATTCTTTCAGGTTACGCACACCTGCATCCTTCAGCAGGTCATAACGCTGATCCATCTCTATGCAAAGCGAATTGAGCGTATTAACCACTTTTTTAGTATCGGTAATGATCGCATCCGCTTCATCAGGCAGCTTGGCCAGGAAATGTCTTTCTATCTTGCGGAATAAAGTCAACTCAACCTTTTTAGGGTCGACCATGACAAACTTTAACTCTGCAGGATGGCGCTTGTACAGCAATGAAACCAATATCGCATTAATACCAACTGACTTACCCTGACCGGTTGCCCCGGCAACCAGCAAGTGCGGCATCTTGGCCAGGTCAGCAATAAATACCTCGTTGGAAATAGTTTTACCAAGAGCGATCGGCAGATCCATTGTAGTATTCTGGAACTTCTCAGTTGACAGTATAGACCGCATCGAAACCATTTCAGGGTTTTGATTAGGTACCTCGATACCAATAGTACCCTTACCCGGCATTGGAGCAATGATACGGATGCCCAAAGCGGCTAAGCTAAGTGCGATATCATCCTCCAGGTTCTTGATCTTGGAGATACGCACACCCGGTGCCGGAATGATCTCATACAAAGTAACTGTTGGGCCGATGGTCGCCTTTATCTTATCGATCTCGATATTGTAGTGGTTCAGTGTCTCGACGATCTTGTTTTTGTTGGCTTCCAACTCTTCCGAGTTAACGGTGATCTTGTTAGAGCCATAATTTTCAAGCAGATCAAGTGGAGGCAGTTTGTAGGACGCCAGCTCCAGCTTATGGTCATAAATACCAAATTGAGATACAAGGTCTTTTGCTTTATCGTCATCGGCCTGCTCAATGTTCAGTACATTGGTTGGGCGGGCAGTATCGATGGTTAATGGAATTTCATCCTCAAATTCCGGTTCATGCTTTGCTGATGGTTCTGGTTTCAGCACCATAGGTTCGTGGAAAACCGGCGTTTCTAACACAGGCTCACTAACCTTATTTTCCGGATTATCATTTTTTACACGGTTGCCGTTTTTAGGCCATTCAACAGGGCGAGACAAATAGTCTTCCTCGCGTTCATACGCTTCAGGCACCACCTGGTCGACTACATCTTCATTCAATTCTTTCTTCCTGCGTGCAGGTATCTTAAAGTCGATATTATAAGCGATGATCAATACGGTCAATGCCGCAAATACTAAAATGCCTGCTGTACCAGCCTGACCCACCTGGGCATCCATTAAACGGTTGGTCCAGAAACCAAAATTGCCTTCGAGGAAATGTGGAACATCACTAAAGAAAGCATGGAAAAAGCCTAAAGCAACCGAAGTAAATATGAGCAGGAACAGCGAATAGCCTATGGTTTTACCCATCGGGTACAAGCGCACTTTGAAAAGCAGGCGGTACCCAACGATGAAGAAAACGAATACAAAAAGGAAAGACGCAACGCCAAACCACTGAAAAATAAACTGGTTGGAAAGCAATGCGCCGAACTTACCCAACCAGTTCTCAACTACAGGGTTTTTAAGGCCATTATCTAATAACTCCTGCTGGGTTTTAAAAAGGTTGTGCCAACCGCCATTTGCAGGTGATACATAGCTTTGGTCTTCCTGCCAGGTAAACAGGTAGGAGGTAAAAGCGATCAGGAAAAACACCGATAGAATAAGAAGAAACAGGCCTGCTATTTTTGCATAGCGGCCATCGTTCAGCGTAAAAGGAGGGGTTCTTTCCTGCTTTTGCCTGGCTGATTTTTCACTCTTTTGCGAAGACCGGTCCGATTTATTATCGTCCCTTGTGGTATTTGTTTTAAACTGGTTCCCTTTAGTCGGCATCCTTACATTGCACGTTAAAACGCAAAGGTAAAGTTAAAAGATTAAACCAATATCAGGCATTGATTTTAAATTTTCTTGCTCTTTAGAAGCCTTTGAGTAGCATATTTATAGCAAAAGTTGTTAACGTTTGCCGAGTTATTAACAAAGGTTGCTTTTGCTTAGATTTTTAGTAATATTGAGACATGAGCATCGAGCAACTGGAGGAATACATTGCAACCGGCGACCTTGCAGGCGTTAATAACGTGCTGATGCAAGACCCTTCGCTGGCAACTGCAACCACCTCGGCCAATGTTTCTCCACTTATGCTTTCATGCTACTATAAAAAGCCGGCTGTAACCGAATTTTTGTTGAAGCACGTAAGCGAGATCAACCTGTTTGAGGCCTCCGCTGCAGGTAAGTTTGATGTTGTGGCCCATATCCTTTATTCGCATGCTGACGCCGTGAATGATTATGCGCCCGACGGTTTTACACCGCTTGGATTGGCTTGTTATTTTGGTCAGTTTGAAGTTGCCCGTTATTTGGTTCTTAAAGGAGCTGATGTTAATCTGCCATCCAACAACGGTTTTCAGGTATACCCCATTCATTCGGCAGCAGCCGGGAATTATACTGATATTGCCCGTATGCTGGTTGAAAATGGCGCTAAGATAAACGTAAAACAACAGGCAGGCGCTACACCATTGCACTCCGCAGCGCAAAACGGTAATCTGGAACTATTGATATTATTCCTTGAAAACGGCGCCGAAACCAATGTGCGCATGGAAGGCGGCAAACTCCCTGCTGACCTCGCCAGGGAGAAAGGCCATGCTGAGATATCCGAGATATTGAGCTGAAAGGCTTTTTCTGATAAGAAACCAAGTTTAAATGACATCTTTATGATGTATAAAACGCATTCTCAAAATGCTTAAACTGTAATTTTGCCCCGAAGTCTTTCTTCGATAATCACTATTAATTTAAAACTATGGAATACAGACAATTAGGCGCATCTGGATTAAATGTGCCGGTATTGAGCTTTGGCACAGCCACTTTTGGGGGTGGCAATGAGTTCTTTAAAGCATGGGGAACCACCCAGCTCGACGAAGCTAAACACCTGGTAAAATTATGCATGGACGCCGGGGTAACGATGTTTGACACGGCCGATGTTTACTCCAGGGGAACAGCCGAAGAGATACTTGGTAAAGCCTTAACAGGAATTCGAAACAAGGTACTGATATCCACTAAGGCCACCTTTACAATGGGTGATGGTGCGAATGACTATGGCTCCTCACGTTATCACCTGATCGAATCGTGCGAAAACAGTTTGCGCCGGTTGAATACAGATCATATCGATATTTATCATATGCATGGCTTTGACGGGAATACACCGGTACAGGAAACTCTGCGGGCGTTGGATGACTTGATCACCAGCGGCAAGGTACGTTATATCGCCTGCTCAAATTTTTCGGGCTGGCACCTGATGAAGTCGCTCTCCGTGTCAGAGCGTTACGGATGGGCAAGGTATGTAGCACACCAGGCTTATTACTCGCTGCTTGACCGCGAATTTGAATGGGAATTGATGCCGGTGGGTATCGACCAAAAGGTAAGCACCATCGTATGGAGCCCACTGTCGTCCGGCTTGTTGGGTGGTAAGTACAGAAGAGATCAACCTTTTCCACAAGATTCAAGAAGACAGCAAGGCGGAATCCACGGACCTGTGCCTGATTACGAGCGCCTTTACCGGATTATGGATGTATTGGATGTGGTAGCTGAGGAAACTGGGAAATCGGTGGCACAGGTAGCTATTAACTGGTTATTACAGCGGCCAACTGTTGCCAATATTGTGATCGGTGCAAGAAATGAAGAGCAGCTAAAGCAAAACCTTGATGCAATTGGATGGAACCTGACAACAGAGCAGGTAAAAAGACTGGACGAAGCGGGTGAAGTGGCACCCATTTATCCTTACTGGCACCAGCGCCAGGATACCAGGCTTAATCCTTTGCCTAAATTCTATTAATAGTCGACGCTTATGCCTGACGTGGAAGGGTAATTTCTGAACAGAAGTTACCCTTCTTTATGATTTTATTATTATTGCATACTTTTATGTATAAATAAAGTCACAATGACCGGCGACGATATTGTTAGTTTAGGTGATAAGCATGTAGGTGAGCCTTACGTTTTGGGTACTTTGGTATCCAAAAACAAAGCTGATTATAAAGGTCCCTGGGATAATGCTGATTTTGTGTCGTGGGTTTATTACCAGGCCACCGGCATTTTGTACGGTTGCGACGCAGTAGATGAACATTGCGACTTCTGGGATCGCGACGCCAACAAAAAAGGCCAGATCATTACCATCGAAGAAGCAAAATCGACCCCTGGTGCAGTAATTCTGCGTTTAGCAGGAAATGGTACCGTCGGCCATATCGTTATTTCTGATGGCAATGGCGGTACGGTTGAGGCGCATGGGCGGGAAGATGGCATCATCAACTCGGTTGTAGATGGCCGTCGCTGGGATATGGGCGTACTGGTGCCCGGTGTGACTTACACATCCAATCCGATATTACCATACAGACCGCCAAGTGTCACCATTTACAGGCTAACCAGCCCAAACATGGTATCCACAGAAATAGGCAAAATACAGGCGGAATTAACCCGCCGAGGCTTTGATACGGGAGGCGTCGATAATATTTTTGGCGAAATGACCTATAATGCCGTAAAGCTTTTCCAGGATTCGGTAGGATTGAATCCAGATGGCGAGGTAAGTGCTTTTACAGCGGCTGTGCTGGATGCGCAATAAGAAAATATGTCATTGCGAGGAGTGAGCGACGAAGCAATCGCTTGCTATACAGGGCGATCATGCAGGTTCTACACCATTCTATTCGCTCTGTACAGCAAGCGGTTGCCACGCTATCGCTCGCAATGACAAATCTTTACTGATCCAATCCCCCTCTTCTCGTCGATTTCACCGGATCAGGCCATTTGGTTGCTTCGCCTGTTTTTGCATTTGGCGGTAATACGCTTTTCTCGCGTGATGTTGTAGTCGGATCTTCACTTGCTTCGTAAGCCATGATAGCCGCTAAAATGGCGTTATTGCGCAAATCATCGAATATGATCTTATCATACGTGTCGCGGTTGGTATGCCAGGTATAAGCGCCATATGACCAACTGGTGGAGCTCAGCGAAAATGCCGGTGCGCCTGCTGCCACGAATGAAGCAAAATCAGAACCACCACGGCCCGGAGCGCCGGGGAAATTCGTTTTGATCTGATCCTTAATGTCAGCCGGAACTTTTGAAAGCCAGCGGGTGAGGTACTCGTAAGAATTTAAAAACCCTTGTCCCGACAAGTCAACCACACGACCCGTACCATTATCCTGGTTAAACACCGCCTGTATACTTTTCACGATCTCCGGGTGATCCTCCACGAATGCTCTTGAACCGTTCAGACCTTCTTCTTCGCTGCCCCAATGACCAACAATGATAGTACGTTTTGGATTAGGATACACTTTTTTCAGGATGCGCATTGCTTCCATCATGGTTAAGGTGCCTGTGCCATTGTCGGTTGCGCCTGTGCCACCATCCCAGCTATCAAAATGAGCTGATAGGATCACATATTCGTTTGGTTTTTCGGTGCCTTTTATTTCACCGATAGTATTGAAAGTTGGCACAACACCCAGCTCTTTTGATTCTGTATGAACGCTGATCTGTGGTTTATCACCCGATTCAGTTAGGCGATACAGCATGCCGTAATCTTCTAAAGCGATGTCAATGGTTGGCACTTTCTTAGTATAGGCGCCAAATATTTTATCCACCCCAAACCCGTTCGACCAGTTGCAGGTCACAATACCTACTGCCCCGGCATTTTCTAAAGCTACAGGCAGGGTCTTGTTGGTGTAACCTGTTTTTTTCAGACGCTCGCGCCAGGCAGCAGCCTGTGTTTCGCGGTCTTTTTTCATTTTTTCAAATGATTCTTTGGTAGCGAATTCCTGCCAGTTATAATCCGGTCTGCCGGTAGGCTGGTTCATGCTGATCATTACGAATTTGCCTTTTACGTTAGGCAACCAGGCTTTGAAAGCATTGGAATCAGCCAGGTCGGGGATGATGACCAATTCTGCAGTAGCCGTCTTTTTACCCATGCCCGGGCTCCATGCTAATTGTGTTCCTTCCAGACTTTTTGCGCGTGGATAAACCATATCGATATGGGATATGCCCCGTTCCCAGCCGCGCCATTCGCCCCATTTCTCGTTATGTGCGGATATACCCCAGCCGGTGTATTTTGCAACCGCCCAATCATGCGCTTTCATCATCTGAGGGGTGCCTACCAAACGCGGACCAATGCCGTCAAACAGCTCATGCGCCAGTTGTTGTAATTGTGAATTGTCATTTTCTTCCTTCACTATCTGGTCGACTACCGACGAAGAAGTTTGTGCAAACAGGCTGGCGCTGCAAAGCGTAGCAGCCAACGCACAGCCTATGGTAAGGTGTTTTGTAAAAGTGTTCATGCACTAAATTAGAAAATATGAGAAAGAATAATAGGCCGTATCAGTTTTATTACTTAAAGCAAAAAACTAATTTTAGAGGAATTATGAAAAGACTTTCTTCGAATCTTATATATCTAACAGCAATTACCCCAATAGTGGGCTTGGTTGGGCTAATCACAGAATATATTAATGGTGATTTACGAGGCTCCAATTTTATGTTATTTATTATAGTTTTTGCTTCGGTTTTTGCTTATTTGATCTACTATATTTCTAAGTCAAGAAGAGTGTACGTTAAAGATTCAACTTTATACATCTATAGTCTTTTTTCCAATAAACATTTTATAATTGATAAGGATAAATTTGGAAATATTGAACGTACACAATTTATGAATTTTAGTCATTATCAGGTATTATATTATGATGACGCTAATAACGACAAGTACATATATTTTTTAAAAAACTGGTTGTTGTTTGACTTTAGTGATATTGTAGATCAATTAAATGATGTACAGTAAATGCGATGAAAGACAACCTCATCGCCCATATCAATAAATTTATCAAGCTTGATGAGCATGAAGCCGCCCTTATTCGTGAGAGCGTCGCCGTAGACAAGGTTAAGAAGAAGAAATTTATTTTAAAGGCCAACGAGATATGCAGGGCAAACTATTTTGTCAGCAAAGGCTGTATGTGCCTGTATTTTATAAACCGCAATGGGCAAGAGCAGATCACACAATTCGGTTTGGAAAATTGGTGGATAACCGATTACAGCAGTTTTGAAACAGGTCAACCGTCGATCTATTACCTGCAAGCGATAGAAGATTCAGAACTCATCAGCCTAAGCAAAAAAGCGATGGAAGAATTGCTGCTCAAAGTCCCTAAACTAGAGCGGTATTTCAGAATAATATTCCAAAAAGTACATACAGCCTCCATGCGCCGCTTTGAATACCAGCGCGACCAAACAGACGAAGAACGTTACCGCCATTTTGTTTCATTATTTCCCGATTTTGTTCAGCGTATACCACAATACATGCTGGCGTCTTATCTTGGATTCACACCGC
>Ga0207695_10003779_pt1 | contig 21005 bp, 18 predicted proteins | sample KBSC54metaG_FD_184354 | JGI IMG/M metagenome (GOLD analysis project Ga0207695, IMG submission 184354) | Corn rhizosphere microbial communities from Kellogg Biological Station, Michigan, USA - KBS C5-4 metaG (SPAdes) (version 2) | ecosystem: Host-associated > Plants > Roots > Rhizosphere > Soil...
TAGTGGCAACGCGATCAGTTTGACCACCCCGGCACGGTTACGCACAGGGCAGTGACAGCGGAAACGGCGCGCGCCCGGCGCTGTCGGCCGGGCGGCGCCGCGCGCGTCATGATTTCGGTTGTGGCTGCGGCGGCAGCAGTTTTTGGACTCTGGCACGGACGGTACTGTCGGTTTGTACCAGGGTCGCGATCTGCACGTAGCGATGGGGCGAAAGCTGATTGCTCTCGACCGCGGCTTCCATTTTCTTTTCGGCTGCCTGTTGCAACTTGGTGCGGTCGTCGGGCGTCTTCGCGGCCGCGAGTTGGGGTTGCACGGAATCCTTGATGCCTTGCACTTCCACGATGGCTTGCGCGAAGTGCTTCAGCTCGGTGTCGTTGGGGGCGGGCCCCATGTCGCCTTGGGTTGCCGTGGCGGCGGGAGGGGTCTGCGGCGGCGTTGCAGGCTGTGTCTGTGCGAGCGCGGCCGGTGCCGACATGGCCATCGCCAAGCTCACTGCTAGGGCAACACTCGACCGGTGAAATCGTCCGTTCATTGGAATGTTCCATGGTGATTGAGGAGGGCGCGGCGTTGACCGAACCACCGCAGTTCCACCGTAACGATGCCGGCGGAGCCGGCGCAACCGCATGCCGCCACCCGGTTCAGACTCGGGTCGGTTTCATCCGCAATCGCGATCGCAAATGAACGTTCGACAAACGCGGCGATACGCGTCAGGGAACGTTCAGCGTGAATGCACGGGCGCTCCCGCGAAGCAGGTTCGCGGCGGTTCGTGCATGAAAGGTTCGGCCGTCAATCCTGCAGCGTGAGCAGGCTCGCGTTGCCGCCCGCGGCGGTGGTGTTGATGCACAGCGAACGTTCGGTCGCGAAGCGCAACAGATAATGCGGACCGCCGGCCTTGGGACCGGTGCCGGAAAGACCTTCGCCGCCGAAAGGTTGCGAGCCGACGATCGCGCCGATCTGGTTGCGGTTCACGTAGCAGTTGCCGACGCGCATGCGGGCAGTGATGTACTCCACGGTTTCGTCGATGCGGCTGTGGATGCCGAGGGTGAGGCCGTAGCCGGTGGCGTTGACCTGGTCGATCACCTTGTCCAGGTCGCCGGCCTTCCAGCGCACCACGTGCAGAACCGGGCCGAACACTTCGCGCTCCAGCAATTCCAGCGACGGGATTTCATAGGCGCGCGGCGCGAAGAACGTGCCATGCGCGCAATCCTCGCCCAGTTCGACCTGGTTGATCTTCTTCGCCAGCTTGTCCATCTTCGCGGCGTGCTTGTCCAGCATGCCGAGCGCGTCGTCGTCGATGACCGGGCCGACGTCCGTCGACAGCAACGCCGGATCACCCACCTTCAATTCGTCCATCGCGCCGGCCAGCATCTTGATGACCTTGTCGGCGACCACGTCCTGCACGTACAGCACGCGGCTGGCCGAACAGCGTTGTCCGGCCGAATCGAACGCCGAGGCGACGACGTCCTTTACCAGTTGTTCGGGTAGCGCGGACGAATCGGCGATCATCGCATTCTGCCCGCCGGTTTCGGCGATCAGCGCGGCGATCGGCGCATCGCGTCCGGCGAGCGCGCGGTTGATGGCGCGCGCGGTTTCGGTCGAACCGGTGAAGGCCACGCCTGCGACGCGCTTGTCGCCAGTCAGCAGCGGACCGACCACCGCGCCGTCACCGGGCACGAACTGCAGCACGTCGGCCGGAATGCCGGCTGCGTGCAGCAACTTGATCATCGCGTGCGCGATCAGCGTGGTCTGTTCGGCCGGCTTGGCGATCACGGCATTGCCCGACACCAGGGCGGCCGCGATCTGGCCGGTGAAAATGGCCAGCGGGAAGTTCCACGGGCTGATGCACACGAACACGCCGCGGCCGTGCAGCGACAGTTCGTTGGTTTCACCGGTCGGGCCGGGCAGGGTTTCCGGATGGCCGAACAGGCGCCGCGCCATGGTTGCGTAGTAGCGCAGGAAATCGGCCGCCTCGCGTACTTCGGCGATCGACGCGGATAGCGTCTTGCCGGCTTCGCGCACACACATCGAGATGAATTCGCCGCGGCGCGCTTCGAGTTGGTCAGCGGCGTGTTCTAGGATCGCCGCGCGGCTGGCCGCCGGCAGGCGATCCCACGCCGGTTGTGCGGCCACGCCGTTGGCCAGTGCCTTCTGCACCGTGGCCTCGCTGGCGCCCCGCCAGGTGCCGATTTCGATGCGGCGATCGGCGGGGTTGGTGACCTTCACCGTGTTGCCTTCCGGCATGGCGCCGGGCACCAGTGGTGCGGCGTGCCAGGGGCCGGGATGTCGGTTGGCGGCCTCGGCGAGGCCCGCAAGTTCGTTGTCGTTGGACAGATTGACGCCCATGGAATTTTTCCTCAGCTCGCCATAGAGGTCGACGGGAAGCGGAATGCGCGGATGCGCCTTGGAGGCAAATCCGCGCACCACTTCGCAGGGGTCGCCGACCAGTTGCTTCATCGGCAGGAACTCGTCCACCACGTGGTTGATGAAGCTGGTGTTGGCGCCGTTCTCCAGCAGCCGGCGCACCAGGTAAGGCAGCAGATCCTTGTGGCTGCCGACGGGCGCATACACGCGGCAGGGCACGTTCAGGTGATCCTTGCCGATCACCTCGTCGTACAGTTCCTGGCCCATGCCGTGCAGGCGCTGGTATTCGAACGGACGTCCGCGCGCGATGTGATGGATCGCGGCAATGGTGTGCGCGTTGTGGGTGGCGAATTCCGGATAGATCAGGTCGGCGCCGGCTTCGAACATCGCCATCGCGCAGGCGAGATACGAAACGTCGGTGTTCGGCTTGCGCGTGTACACCGGATAACCCGACAGCCCCAGTTCCTGCGCCAGCTTGATTTCGGCGTCCCAGTACGCGCCCTTCACCAGCCGCACGCACCAGCGGCGCCCGGCGGCGCGCGCGGTTTCGGCCAGCCAGTCCAGCACGAACGGTGCGCGCTTCTGGTAAGCCTGCACCGCAAGGCCGAAACCGCTCCAGCCTTCCAGCGACGGGTGCGTGAACACCTTGTGCAGCACGTCCAGCGATAGTTCGAGGCGCGCGGCTTCCTCGGCGTCGACCGTCAAGCCGATGCCGCGCGCCATCGCCTGCTGCGACAGGTCCAGCAGGCGCGGCACCAGTTCGTCCAGCACGCGTGCGCGCTTGGCGACTTCATAGCGCGGGTGCAGCGCCGACAGCTTCACCGAAATCGACGGGGCTTCCAGCACGTCGCCCGCTTTCGGGTGCCGGCCCACCGCGTCGATCGCATTGCGGTACGCGCCGAGATACATGTCGGCGGCGGTTTGCGTGAGCGCGGCTTCGCCCAGCATGTCGAACGAGTAGCGATACGCGGCGTTGCCGTTGCGCTGCGTGCGCGCCAGCGCCGACTTGATGTCGCGCCCCATGATGAACTGCTGGCCCATGATGCGCATGGCCTGGCGCACGGCCAGCCGCACCAGCGGTTCGCCGGCGCGGTTGACCAGGCGACGCAGCGCGGCTTGGTAGTCGCTTCGCGTCGCATCGGGCAGCGTGACGAGATGGCCGGTCAGCATCAGGCCCCAGGTCGAGGCATTGACCAGCACCGACTTGCTGGTGCCGAGGTGTTTCTTCCAATCGGCTTCGGTCAGCTTGTCGCGGATCAGCCGGTCGGCGGTTTCGCTGTCGGGAATCCGCAGCAGCGCCTCGGCGATGCACATCAGCAGGATGCCTTCGTTGCTCGACAGGTCATACTGCTGCATGAAGGCGGCGACGGCGCTGCGCTGATCCTGCTTGGCGCGCACGCGGGTGACCAGTTCGGCGGCCTGCGCTTCGATCCGCGCACGCGCGTCCTCGGAAAACTCGGCTTGCGCCAGCAATTCGTTGACCGCTTCGTTCTCCTCGCGCGACCATGCCGCGGTGATGCGGGCGCGCGTCGGCGATGGCTGCGGCGGCAACTCGGGGGAAAGGATCTCGGCCATGACGGCAACTCGAAGCGTGACCGTCCATTGTACGTCTTGCGTACGATGCAGCCAATGACGCGCGGCAGAAACCACCCGCGCCGTCGGGCTATTCTTGCTGCAATGGCCGCGCGGCCTTATGATTCCCGAATTGCGGTACCGTGAATGTCCATGATCACACGTCTACCGGTGGCTGCCGAAACCGGACAGGTGACGCTGCTGCTGGCGCCCAATCGGGCGCTCAGCCGCAGCCAGGTTCGCCGGTTGACGTGGGAAGTGTGCATCGCGGCGTTGCTTGTTGCAGCACTGGCGGCGTGGAGTGGCGACGTGTTCGCGCCATTGTTCGCGCTGATCGAGATCCCCGTGGTGGCGATCGCGTTCTGGCTGGTGTGGCGCAGCGGGGATCGCAGGGAGCGCATCACGCTGGGTACGGATCACCTCCGAATCGAGCAGCTTCCGTCGCGCGGCCGTGCCGTCAGCACGTTTCCCGCGGCGTGGGTGAAAGTGCGGGTGCTGGAACGCGGCGATGGCCACAGGCACGTGGTGTTGGCCGCGCAGGGACGCGAGCAGGAAGTGGGGCAATGCCTTGGCGACGACGAGCGTATGCAATTGTCGCGATGGCTCAAGACCCTGCTGTCCGGCCGCAGCGGCTGGCGCGACAACTGATGCGACGCGTGGACAACACAGACAACAGGCTATCCGGGGTGTGATGACGATGAGTTCCAGCAATTGCAAGCGGCGAATCGTGGGGGCGGGTGCCGCCTTCGGTGCACTGCTCGTCTCGATGGCTGCTGCCGCCAACCCGGTTCCGTGGCAGATGAACCTGCCCAAGGGCGCGACGCCCGTGTCGCAGCAGATCTGGAATCTGCACATGGCCGCGCTGTGGGTCTGCGTGGCGCTGGGCGTGCTGGTTTTCGGCGCGATGTTCATCGCGATGGTCCGCTTCCGCCGCTCCAAAGGTGCGGTGGCCGAAACCTGGAGCCACAACACCCTGCTCGAAATCGGCTGGACGGTGGTGCCGGTGCTGATCCTGATCGGTCTTGCCGCGCCCGCCACCCTCCTCACCCGCGAGATGTACAACTCCACCGATGCGGTGATGACCGTCAAGGTCACTGGCTACCAGTGGCTGTGGCGCTATGACTACATCAGCTACGACGGCAAGCCCGTCACCAAGGTGCCGACGATCTACTCGCGCCTCGCTGCGGACAGCAACGCCGCGCGCCAACTCGATTCCGGCATCAGTCCCTACAGCATCAAGGCGCCCGACGGCAGCAACGACTACCTGCTCGACGTGACCCACCCGCTGGTGATTCCGGCCGGCGTGAAGGTGCGCTTCCTGATCACCGCCGACGACGTGATCCATGGCTGGTGGGTGCCCGATTTCGCGGCCAAGCGCGATGCCATTCCGGGCATCATGAACGACGCCTGGGCCAAGGTCGACAAGCCCGGCACCTATCTCGGCCAGTGCTACGTGTTGTGTGGCCAGGACCACAGCGCGATGCCGGTCGTGGTGAAGGTGTTGCCGCGCGAGGAGTTCAACGCGTGGCTGACCGCGCAGCAGAACGCGGCGACGCTTGACAAGGCCGCGCGCACCGCGCGGGTGGAACCGCAGCAGCCGGTTCCGGCCAAGGGTTGATGCAGTAACAGAAGCAGCAAGGCATTTTAGAGGATTCGCACCATGTCCAGCACAGCGCAAGCCATCCATCACGAAGAGCATCACCAAAGCTTCTTCGAGCGTTGGTTCATGTCCACCAATCACAAGGACATCGGCACGCTGTATTTGCTGTTCTCGTTCCTGATGCTGTTCGTGGGCGGCAGCTTCGCGATGCTGATCCGCGCCGAGTTGTTCGAGCCGGGCATGCAGTTGATGCAGCCCTACTTCTTCAACGAACTGACGTCCATGCACGGGCTGGTGATGATCTTCGGGGTGATCATGCCCTCGTTCGTCGGCCTCGCGAACTGGATGATCCCGATGCAGATCGGCGCGCCCGACATGGCGCTGCCACGCTTGAACAACCTGTCGTTCTGGATCCTGCCGTTCGCGTTCATCCTGCTGCTCTCGACGTTCTTCATGCCGGGCGGCGCGCCGGCCGCGGGCTGGACGATGTATCCGCCGCTGGTGTTGCAGGGCGGCGAGTCGATCGCGTTCATGATCTTCGCGATCCACCTGATGGGCATCTCGTCGATCCTGGGCTCGATCAACATCATCGCCACCATCCTGAACCTGCGCGCGCCGGGCCTCGATCTTTTGAAGATGCCGATGTTCTGCTGGTCGTGGCTGATCACTTCGTTCCTGGTGATCGCGGTGATGCCGGTGCTGGCCGGCGCGGTCACCATGATGCTGTTCGACCGCTTCTTCGGCACCAACTTCTTCAACGCCGGCGCGGGCGGCGACCCGGTGATGTACCAGCACGTGTTCTGGTTCTTCGGGCACCCCGAGGTCTACATCATGATCCTGCCCGCTTTCGGGATCATCTCCGAGATCGTGCCGACCTTCGCGCGCAAGCCGCTGTTCGGCTACAAGGCGATGGTGTACGCGATCGCGTGCATCGCGTTCCTGTCGTTCATCGTGTGGTCGCACCACATGTTCACGGTCGGCCTGCCGCTGGGCGCCGAGGTGTTCTTCATGTTCTCGACCATGCTGATCGCGGTGCCGACCGGCGTGAAGATCTTCAACTGGGTCACCACGATGTGGAAGGGCTCGCTCAGCTTCGAAACGCCGATGCTGTGGGCAATCGGCTTCATCGTGCTGTTCTCGATCGGCGGCTTCTCCGGCGTGATGATGGCGCTGGTGCCGGCCGACTTCCAGTACTACGGCACCTACTTCATCGTCGCGCACTTCCACTACGTGCTGGTCGGCGGCGCGCTGTTCTCGATCATCGGCGCGGTGTACTACTGGCTGCCCAAGTGGTCGGGCCACATGTATTCCACCTTCTGGTCCAAGCTGCACTTCTGGTCCAGCGTGATCTCGGTGAACGTGCTGTTCTTCCCGCAGCAGTTCCTGGGCTTCGCCGGCATGCCGCGCCGCATTCCCGATTACAACGTGGCGTTCGCCGACTGGAACATGGTGTCCTCGATCGGTGGCTTCTGGTTCGGCGCCAGCCAGTTGATCCTGGTGGGCGTGGTGGTCCATTGCGTGTTCTTCTCCAAGGCCAAGGCAACCTCGCGGGTGTGGGAACATGCCTACGGGCTCGAGTGGACGCTGCCGTCGCCGGCGCCGCACCACAGCTTCACGGTGCCGCCGGTGATCGACGACAGCCAGCTCGCGCACGGCGACGTGAGTCATTGATTTTGCGATCATCCCTGATCCTGCTGCACTGGGGTCAAGGGTGAACCAACGATCCGGGTTACAGGCACCAGAACGGGCATCCATGCCCTGAGGAAAGTTTGCGATCATCCGTGATCGCTGCTGTGGGGAAGCGATGGAGCCACTTCAGCGATTCCGCGGAACAGGCACCAGAACGGCCATCCATGGCCTGACTTTCAACAAGAGCAAGCATGCTTCGAACGAGCGAAAAAGTTGATGTGGAAAAGCCGGTGGGGGATCGGGCCGACGTGGCGATGGAAATGCAAGCGCGCCGCAAGGCTGCTTCGCGCCGCACCGCGTGGATCATCGGCGCACTCGCGCTCGCGTTTTTCATCGCCAGCCTCGTACAGGGTCACTTTTCACAAATTCCAATCCTGCATTGACCCAGCCTTCGCCACGCCAGTCACGAGAACCGGAACCGTCCAATGAACCAACCTGACGCCAACGTTTACTACGTCCCGCACAAGAGCCGCTGGCCGATCATCGCGGTCATCGGGATGTTCCTGTTCATGGCCGGGGCGGCGAACTGGCTGAATGGTCACGACCTGTCCGGCAAGATCGTCCTGACGCTCGGCGCGTTGACCATCATCGGCATGATGTTCGGGTGGTTCGGCAACGTCATCCGGGAATCGATGAAGGGCACCTTCAACAGTCAGGTGGATACCTCGTTCCGGATGGGGATGATGTGGTTCATCATCTCCGAGATATTTTTCTTCGCCGCGTTCTTCGGCGGCCTGTTCTACATCCGCACCTTCGTGGTGCCGTGGCTTGGCGGCATCGGCGACAAGGGCGTCATCACCAACGCCTACATCTGGCAGGGCTTCTCGGCGACGTGGCCGACCAATGGTCCGCAGGCGGTGGGCGGTTCCTTCATCGCCGGCTCGCCGTGGGGGATACCGCTGCTCAATACGCTGCTGCTGTTGTCCTCCAGCATTACCGTGACGATCGCGCATCACGCCCTGCGCATCGGCAACCGCAAGCGCCTGATCGGGTTCCTCGGCCTCACCATCCTGCTGGGCCTGACCTTCCTGTGCTGCCAGGCGTACGAGTACTGGGAATCGTACGTGCACCTCAACATGACGCTGCACAGCGGCATCTATGGTGCGACGTTCTACATCCTCACCGGCTTCCACGGCCTGCACGTCACCCTCGGCACCATCATGCTGATCGTGATGTGGCTGCGTTGCCTGCGCGGGCACTTCAACCGCGAGAACCACTTCGCGTTCGAGGCGGTGTCGTGGTACTGGCACTTCGTGGACGTGATCTGGCTGTGCCTGTTCCTGTTCGTGTATATCCTGTAGCTTCGTGCCGCGGTCCGTTTCACCTTCGTACGGGTTGCTCGGCACCGATTGAAGGTCTCTCGTTGAATCAGGGCACGCCGCCCACGGCGCGGGGGCTCGATGGAACGCGGAGCGTCACGATGGCTTTGGCTGGCCGCCTGCGCACTGCTCGTCTGCGCGGGTCCAGTGCGAGCCAAGTGCACGCTGGCCAAATACGGCACGCTGTCTGTCGAGATGCTCGGCGAACGGCCCACCACGCTCGTCAAGGTCAACGGCGCGGTGACGCGCTTCGCGATCGACACCGGCGCATTCTTCAGCTTCATGTCGCACGCCAATGCCGGTGCGTTGGGATTGAAGGTTTCCCCCGCGCCATTCGGGTTCCGCGTGGCTGGAATCGGCGGCTCCGCCGTTGCGGAAGTGACCAAGATCAAGGATCTCGGCATCCTCGATACGGATCTGCATAACATCGATTTCGTGGTCGGCGGGTCGGACGCAGGCCAGGCATCGTTGGGTGCCAATCTGCTCGATTTCGCGGATCTTGAAATCGACCTCGCGCAGGGCAAGGTGACGCTGTTCAAGCCGGAGGGCTGCCGCAAGTCGGCGCTGGCTTATTGGGTCAAGGGCGGCGGCACCTACAACGTTGCCGACTTGCATCCCTCCGTCAGTTTGAACGACCGGCGCAGTTTCGTCGACGTGACGATCGATGGCAAAACGGTCCGCGCCTTGCTGGACAGCGGTGCCGTCGCCACCCTGCTCGACCGGCGGGCCGCCGAACGCGTGGGCATCGATCTGCACGGGCCGGGCGTGAAGGCAGGTGGCCCTGTCCACGGCATCGGGGCCAAAACATATCAATCATGGATCGTGCCCATCGACACGTTCTCGGTCGGCACCGAAACGATCCGGCACAGCGAGATGCTGGTCATGGACGGCAATATCGGTGATGGCTCAACCGACATGATCCTCGGCGTCGATTTCATGCTGGCCCATCACATGTATATCGCCAATAGCCAGCGCAAGCTTTATTTCACGTACAACGGTGGCCGGGTGTTTTCGCTGGACACCGCCTCGATCGGAGCGCATGAGGCGGCCGCTGCCGCGGCGAACGATGCCGCGGGCGAACCGAAGACGGCGGCCGATTATGCATTGCGCGGCCAAGCGCGTCGGGCTCGTGGTGAACTCGCGAACGCGCTTTCCGATCTGGATGCGGCCATCCGACTGGATCCGGACAGTGCGGACGATCACTTGATACGTGCCCGCATCCTGCTCGCCCAGAAACAGCCGGAAGCGGCATTGGACGACCTGGACAAGACGCTGGCCATCGATCCGAAGAATCTCGATGCATCGCTGCTGCGCGCCCGGCTGCGTTACAGGAAAAAAGACGAAACCGGCGCCGCGGCGGATCTCGCGGCAGCGCAAAAGCTTGCGCCACCCGGTTCGATGCAGTCCCGTTCCATCGCGTCGCTTTATGTCGCCATCGGCGAGCCGGCCAACGCCCTGCCTTTGCTGGACGCATGGATTCGCGTACATGAGGACGACGCTTCGCTGGGCGGCGCGCTCAACGAGCGGTGCTGGGCGCGCGCGTTGGCCAACCAGGCACTGAAAGATGCGCTGCACGATTGCCGCAAAGCCATCAAACGCGACGGTGACCGCGCGGCTTACCTGGACAGTCTGGGCATGGTGTATCTACGGATGGGCAGCTACGCTGAATCGATCAAGGCGTATCAGCAGGCCCTCGCGCAATCACCACACACGGCGTGGTCGCATTACGGCCTTGGACTGGCGAAATTGCACAGCGGGCAGACGGATGCCGGCAACGCCGAGTTGGCCACTGCACGTTCGCTCGACGAGGAAATCGACGCGCGTGCCGCCAGGCTTGGCCTGGTTGCACCAGGCGCGCCTCCGGGCCACGAAGCGTCCGGCGTACAACCTTCCAAGTAGCGTTGCGCAGGACGGCCCTCAGCCGCGATCACCCTCGCGGCCGAAAAGGTCGTGGTATTGGCGCTTCGCGGACGTGGTTTGGCTTTGGGCCGGTTCTTGTTGTCTACAGTCTGGAAGGAGCGGGATCGGAGACCATGGATCTGGCGCCGGCAGGACCCGCCGCGGCCTCGTGCTTTCGCGCGGATTTTACCGACCGGTCATTGCTTCGGTTGCCCGCCCTTGCACATCGCATGGTTGACCAGACTTTGCGATAATTACGGGTCGCAGTCCTCAATCTCAGCGCACGTACACCCCGTGCGGATGCAGTATGCCGGTGACGATACCGATCACGATCAGCGCGAACAGCAGCACCGAGAAGATGACGCGCCGCGTCAACGCCCATACCGTACGGTTGCTGCCGGTACGGTCGGTCATCATGAAATACAGCGCCTGTCCCAGTTCGAAAATCACCACCAGAAACACGATGACCAGTACGGCCTTGTATAGAGTGGCGAACGTCATGGGTATGGTGCGGGCGGAAAGGGCAATTATAGCGTCGCGGCCTACGCGGCCGGCGATGTGCGCGGCATGATGCGGTTGCGGCGTCCCGGTCCGTTCGCGGTGTTGTTGACCCTCTTCGGCGTGGCGGTGTTCTGCGCGCTGGGCGTGTGGCAGCTCGAACGCGCGGCCTACAAGGAGACGGTGCTGGCGCGTTTCCACAACGCCGCGGCCGCGTCGCTGGTCGGTCTTTCCGACGCGCGCGCCGAACGCGCGCCGGATGCCTATCCGCACGTCAAGGTCACCGGCCGGCTGCAAGGCGATCGCGTGTATCTGCTGGACGACCAGATGCGCTCGGGACGGCTGGGCGTGATGGTGTTCGTGCCGTTCCTGCCGGAAGCTTCGACGCGAACCCTGCTGGTGAATCTGGGCTTTCTCGCCAAGATGGGCGCGGACTCGACCACGTTGCCCGACATTCCGCCGATTCCCGATCAGCCGGTGACGCTCACCGGCATCTACGCACCGCCACCGTTGCCGGGCCTGAAGCTGGGCGGCAATCCGCTGGTGCGTGAAAAAACCTGGCCCAAGCTGGTGACGTGGATCGATACGCGGTTGATCGCGGATGATCTGCACACCCGCGTGTATCCGGATGTCCTCCTGATCGATCCCGATCCACACAGCGCCTATATCCGCAGCTGGACGGCCAACGTGATGCCACCCGCCCGCCACCGCGCCTACGCGTTGCAGTGGTTCAGCTTCGCGCTAGCCGCGATCGTGATGTTCGTCGTGCTGCATCGTGTCAAGCACGATGAAGTCGCCACGGACGAGGAATAACCCATCCCCGAAGCCACTGCTGCGCAATGGTTCCACCCCTCGATCCGGGGCAGGCACACAGACTTTCACGTACATTGACGTTTGAGGTTCCATCATGAATTTGCGCAATCGACGCCGCTTGCAGGCTGGCCTGATCGTCGCGATCTTCCTGGTACCGGTGATCGTGATGCTGGGGCTCACGCTGAATGGCTGGGTGCCGCACGGCCGCAGCTATGGCCAGCGCATCCAGCCGGAACGCGATCTCGCCGGCGTGCCGGTGCAACGTGCGGACGGCACCTCGTTCACGTTCGACAACCACGATGCCGTATGGACGTTGGTGGCGCTGCCGGGACCGGGCTGCGCAGAAAAGTGCCTGCGCCAGCTCGACCTGGTCCATCGCGTGCAGATCACGCTCGACCGGCAAGCCGACAAGTTGCGGCTGGTGTACCTCGGTGAGCCGCCGCAGGGCGCGGCCGTCGCAGGTTTCGAACGGGTCTGGACGCTCGCGACCACTTCTTCGCACGCGCTGGACGACCTGCGTCCGACGCCGTCCGATTCGGTCAGCGCATTGCTGGTGACGCCGAGCGGCAAAGCGATGCTGCACTACACCGCCGGATTCGATCCGGAAGGTTTGCGGCAGGATCTCAAGAAAGCGGTCAAGGTGGCGCTGTGATGCCGGCCGCCAGTCTTCCCTTGCGCGTGCTGGCGTGGGTGGCGTGCGTGCTCGCGTTTTTCCTGATCATGTACGGTTCGTTCGTGCGGTTGTCGAACGCCGGGCTGTCGTGCCCCGACTGGCCGACCTGCTACGGGCGCGTCACCTGGCCGGTGAAGCCGGCTGCCGTGGCCAGGGCCGACAAGGCGTTCCCCAATCGGCCGGTGGAAACCCACAAGGCGTGGCGCGAACAAACCCACCGCTTCGCCGCCGGCACCCTCGGCGTGCTGGTGCTGGTCGAAGCTTTGGTGGCGACTTGGGCGACGAAGCGTCGATTCGGGCTGGTCGTTGCGGCAGTGGTTTTGATAGGCGTCGGCATCCCGCTGTACATGGCCAGGGATTACGTATCGTCCAGCGTGGTCGCCGCGCTCGGCGAAGCGTTGCTGCTCGGCGTCGCGATCTTCTGGCGAGGATCGGGCTGGCGACGCATCGCGGTGCTGGCGCTGGCGGTGGTGTGTTTCCAGGCCTTGCTCGGCATGTGGACGGTGACGTGGTTGCTGAAGCCGATCGTGGTGTCGGGACATTTGCTGGGCGGCATGGCGACTTTCGCGCTGCTGGCGTGGGTGGCGTGGCGGCTGAAGTGGTGTCAGGGACGTTTTTTGCCGTCTACTGATGACGCCGCGCGGCCCGTATCCAAAAATGTCCCTGACACCCTTTCGCGGGGTTTGTTCGTCGCGGCGGCGATCGGCGTGGTCCTGCTGGCGTGCCAGATCTTCCTTGGCGGTTGGACCTCGTCGAATTACGCAGCGCTGGCTTGCGGCATTGGCGGTTCGGCGTTCCCGACCTGTCTCGGGCAATGGTGGCCGGCGATGGATTTCCACCAGGGCTTCATCCTGTGGCGTGGCATCGGCGTGGATTTCCAGGGTGGCATCCTGGATGCCGCCTCCCGCACCGCAATCCAGATGGTGCACCGCTTCGGGGCCGCAGTGGTGTTCGTGTACCTGTTGTGGCTGGCGCATCGCGTGGGCCGTGCCGGCCTGCGTTGGCACGCCGCGGCACTGGCGGTGCTGCTGCTCGCGCAGGTGGCGCTCGGCATCAGCAACGTCGTGCTGGGCCTGCCTTTGCCGATTGCAGTCGCACACACGGGCGGAGCGGCGTTGTTGTTGTTCGCGTTGGTGGGACTGCTCGTCCGGACCCGATCATCCCTGGTCGCTGCTTCTTCGAAATCTCCCGTCGCGGGAACGCCGCGCGACCATGGGAATCCAGAACGGCCACGCAGGGCGGACCGCCCCGCTCGCGGCCGGATCCACTCATCCCACGGTGCGGCGGGCGCCTTCGCTCGCCGGCCAGTATCTTGCCGCCACCAAACCGCGCATCGTCGCGCTGCTGGTGTTCACCGCGTTGATCGGGATGTTCCTGGCGGCGCCCGGTATTCCGCCGTGGCGCGCCTTGGTGTTCGGCACGCTCGGCATCTGGATGGCGTCGTCTTCGGCGGCGGCGCTGAACCAGTTGATCGATCAGCGCATCGACCGGGTGATGGTGCGCACCGCGCATCGGCCGCTGGTCACCGGCACGCTCACCGCGCATCAGGTGCTGGGCTTCGCACTGGTGCTGGGCATCGCCTCGATGCTGATCCTGGGCCTGCTGGTGAACGCACTGACCGCGCTGCTGACGTTCGTCGGCCTGATCGGTTATGCGGTGATCTACACCGCGTTCCTGAAGCGCGCAACGCCGCAGAACATCGTGATCGGCGGGTTGGCCGGGGCGATCCCGCCACTGCTCGGCTGGGCCGCGGTGACGGGCATGCAGGCGCCAAGCGACTGGGCTTACGGCCTGCTGCTGGTGCTGATCGTGTTCGCGTGGACGCCGCCGCACTTCTGGTCGCTGGCGATCTTCCGCCGCGAGGATTACCGGCGCGCCTGCATCCCGATGCTGCCGGTGGTCTATGGTGTCGAGTACACGCGCTGGCACGTGCTGTTCTACACGATCCTGCTGGTGTTGGTCAGCCTGCTTCCGTACCTCACGGGCATGAGCGGGATGCTGTACCTCGGTGGCGCGGCGGTGCTGGGCATCGCCTATCTGTACTACGCGATCCGGTTGATGCGGCCGCCCGACGAACGCTTCGCGATGAGCGCGTTCGGCTATTCCATCGTGTACCTGATCGCACTGTTCGGTTTCCTTCTGGCGGACCATTGGCTGGCCGCTCCGGTGATCCATGTCGGCGGTTACGTACTCGAACGAATCGGGTAAGCTGCACGACGTGCGCAGGGGTAGGGTGCGTGCCGGCGGCCGGTCGAAAGCGGGTCCGCTGCGGCCGTGGCTCGCAAGAGGGCGTGGCAGAGTGTGAACGGGATTCTGCTTGTCGTCGCGATCGTCGCGGCACTGACCAGCATCGTGCTCGCGGTGGTGTCGCTGCGCCGCCAGCAACGCATCACGCGCGAACTGCAGGTCAGTCGTGAGCGCTACCGGCTGGTAGCCGAAGGCGCGAACGACGGCATCTGGGATTTCGATCTCGTCACGCGCCGGATCTATTTTTCGCCGCGCGTGCGCGAGATGCTCGGCTACGACGAAACCGAACTGTCGGGTCCGGATGACATCCGGCGCATCGTGTTGCCCGAGGATTACGACACCGCGCGCGCCGCGCTGTACGGACATCTGGAGCAGGGCCGCCACGACGAGCTGCGCCGCGTGATGCGCATGCGCACCCGCGACGGACGCGTGCTGACCGTCCTCGCACGCAGCGTCACCCAATACGCCGCCGACGGCACGCCGATGCGCGTGGCGGGCTCCTATACCGACATCACCGAGCAGATCGGCACCGAGCGTCAGTTGCAGATCGCGGCCAGCGTGTTCGAATCAGGCAGCGATGGCATCGTGATCAGCGATGCGCACGACCGCATCCTGTCGGTCAACCGCGCGTTCCTCGGCATGACCGGTTATACCCAGGAGGAATTGACAGGGCACCTGTTGCGCGACGTGCAGATCGATTCCGACGCGGTGCGTGCGCGCGAGCAGACGCTGCGCGACGCTGGCTCGTGGAGCGGCGAGGTGGCGTGGCGGCTGCACAACGGCGAAACCAAGACGCTGGCAACCTCCACCGAAGCGGTGCGTGACGCTGCGGGCGAAGTGATGTTCCGCATCCACGTTTGCATCGACACTGCCGAGCTGCGCTACGCGCAGGCGCGCATCCGCCACCTCGCGTATTTCGATTCGCTGACGGGTTTGCCCAATCGCACGCACCTGCGCGGACAGTTCGAGCAGGCGCTGGCGACCGCGCGCTACGCCGGCCAGCCGATCGCGGTGGTGTTCTTCGATCTCGACAACTTCAAGGAGATCAACGACACCGCCGGCCACAGCGTGGGTGACGACGTGATCTGCGCGGCGGCGCAACGGCTCGGCCAGCACATGCGCGAGGACGACATCCTGTGCCGGTTCGGAGGCGACGAGTTCCTGCTGCTGATGCCGAATACCGACGCCGCCGCCGCCGAAGTGCTGACCGGCCAGTTGATGGAACAGCTGTGCAAGCCGGTGGAAGTCGAGGGCCGCTTGCTGGACATCGCGGCCAGCGCCGGCTTCAGCATGTTTCCCGATGATGCGCAGGACGCGGAAAACCTGGTGCGCGAGGCCGACACCGCGCTGTTCCGTGCCAAGGAAGAGGGCGGCAACGCGGTCTTGCGTTTCCAGCCCTGGATGGGCGAGGCGGTGAGCTGGCGGCACGACATGCAGGCTGCGTTGCGGGTTGCGATCGTGCGCTCGCAATTCACGTTGCGCTTCCAGCCGATCGTGGACATGCGCACGCAACGACTGGCGGGCGTCGAGGCGCTGCTGTACTGGAACCGGCCGGGCATGGGCGTGGTGGGGCCCTCGACCTTCATCAGCCTTGCCGAGGAATCGCGGTTGATCGAACCGATGGGTGCGTGGGTGGTCAACGAGGTGTGCCGGCAGGTGGCGGCGTGGAAGCAGGAGAACCTGCCGCCGTTCTACGTGGCGATCAACGTGTCCGGGATGCAGTTGCGCGTGGCCGGCAAGTTCCAGCAGCACCTGACCGGTGCGATGAAGAAACACGGTATCGTCAACGACGACCTGGTGCTGGAAATCACCGAACGCCACCTGGTGCAGGACGTGAAAGGCGGCCTGCCGGTGCTGGAGAGCCTGACCGCCAGCGGCATCCGGGTGTCGGTGGACGATTTCGGCACCGGCTATTCCAACCTCGAATCGCTGAAGAACCTGACCGTCAACCAGATCAAGATCGATCGCACGTTCGTCCGCAACCTGATGACCGAGGTCGGCGATCGCGCGATCGTCAGGTCCATCATCGCGCTGGGTCGCAGCCTCGGCCTGCAGGTGGTGGCGGAGGGCGTGGAGAGTCACGAACAGCAGCAGTTGCTGCGGGAATTCGGCTGCGATCTGCTGCAGGGGTTCCTTTATGCCCGCCCCCTTCCCGCCGCCGGCGTGCCGCCGTTCGTCGAAGCGCTGGCGAGTCACGAAACCGACTTGCAGGCTGGCGGTTGAGGGCCGGTTGTGTTGAGATAGCGGGTTGCCGTGACGACGTTTCACGGCAAGCCCTGGTGTGTCGCAGGTGATGTCTTGAACGCGTTGCTGGATTTCTTGCGCTGGTGGATTCCGTGGGAACCATCGGCGACCGTGGTTTTGGTGTTTGCCGCGGTGACGTGGTTGTACTGGCGCGGCGCGCGCGTTTCGCCGATCACGGCGCCGCGGCGGCGGCAACTGCTGTTCTGGCTGGGCCTGCTGATCCTCTACAGCTGCCTTCACACCCATCTCGACTACTACGCCGAACACCAATTCTTCGTGAGTCGGCTGCAGCAGTTCGGCCTGCAGCACCTCGGCCCGTTCCTGATCGTGCTGGCCTACCCCGCTGCGACGCTGCGCCGCGGCCTGCCGTTGTCATGGCGCACGCGTTTCCTGCGACCGCTGCTGGCCGCCGCACCGGTCAGGCTATTGGCGGGCATCGTGCTGAATCCGCTGGTGGCCTCGTTGTTGTTCGTGGGCCTGATGGCGTTCTGGCTGTGGCCCCCCGTCACGTTCTATACGATGCTGGATTGGCGCCTGTACCGCGTGATGAACTGGAGCATGGTCATCAGCGGCGTGTTGTACTGGTGGCTGATCCTGGATACCCGGCCCAAGCCGCCCGCCAGGTTTGCGCCGGGCACACGCGTTCTGGTGGAAATGGCCGTGATGGTGCCGCTGATCGTCATCGGCGCCTACATCACCTTCACCAAGACCGACCTGTACCCGATCTTCAGCCTTTGCGGCCGCGCGTTCGGGAACATCACTGCGCTCGCCGACCAGCATTTCGGCGGCCTGATCCAGTGGATTCCCACGGCGTTCATGAGCGCCGTCGGGGCGTTGATCGCATTTGCCCACTGGATCTCGCTGGATGCGCGCGGACGGCTTCCCCGCAACCGGCGCCAGCGCGAATTGATCCGGGCACGCCAGCAGGCGACGGCTCAGTCGGTGGGGCCGGACGCGTTCGCGGGCCGGACCGAAAAATCCGTCTGAAGCTCGGCGCCGTCGGCGAACTCGAACACGATCTTCACGTGGTCCCCCGGTTTGATGGCATGCGTCTGTTGCGACAGCATCAGGTGATAGCCGCCCGGCGCCAACGTCGCGCTGCCGTGCGGCGGAATGTCGAGGTGATCGATCATCTCCATCGTGCTGTCGCCGTGTGCCAAGCGTGAATGGTGCAGCATCACCATGCCGTAATCGGGGCTGCGGGCACCGGTAAGGCGCAACGGCTCGTCGCCCACATTGCGGATCACCGCATAACCTGCAGCCGGCAAGTTGGCTGGCAGCCAGCGAATCCATGCATGTTCCACCTGCGCATCCGGTGATGCAGGTGCGGCTGCGAGCGCCGTTGCGCTGAGCGCCAACATGGCTGCGCCGATCAAGCTGCGGAAATTCATGATTGCTGGCCCACCAGTAGGTTCAGGTCGTGCAGGATCTCGTCGTTGGACGAACCCGGCGTGGCTAACAGCCGCGCGTGGCCCTCGCGATCGAATATGTAGATCGCGGAACTGTGGGTGACTTCGTATCCGCCCGAGGAAGAGGCCTCGGCGGGCGCAGGCTTGTAGAACACGCGATAGCGCTTGGCCAGCTGCGCGATTTCGTCCGAGGTGCTCCTCAGTCCCACCACGCGCGGGTCGAATGCGGTGACGTACTGGTGCAGCACCGGCACCGTATCGCGGGTCGGGTCCACGGTCACGAACAGGATGCGCACGTCGTCGGCCGCCTTGCCCATCTTCTGCAGCACCGTGTGCAGGTGCACCAGCGTCAGCGGGCAGACGTCCGGGCAGTGGGTATAGCCGAAATACAGCAGCGTGACCTTGCCGCGATAGGTCGCCGCCGTCACCGGCTGACCCAAGTCGTTGGTCATCTGGAATTTCAGGTCGGGCAAATGCCCCTGCACATCGTCGAGCTGCCACTGCGGATGCGAGGCGCAGGCGGCGAGTGCGAACAGGGCGCCGGCGGCAAGGCCCAGGCGCAACCAACGATGACGGAGTGACATGGTTCGTGCGAATCGGTGACGACTGGTCATGATAGCGCGTCGGATACGTGGCTCGCGGCTGAATGCCTCGCGCGCGCGGGCGTTCGGTGGCGTTGCAGGGTTGACGCAAACGACCGGCGAAACGACAATGCGTGCGTCGACGGGCGCACTGCGTGCGTCGGCACTGTCCTCCATTTCACATGACCATGGACGTACACCCTAGTCGCACCGCCGGCATCCGCTTGCATCGGGTGGCGGCGGCCAAATTGAAACCGATCCGCGGCGACCGCGCCCGGACGGCTGGTATTCGCCTCGACTAGGCGCATCCGGCCCGTCCCCTGAGCGGTGCTGCGGCACTGCTTGAAGAGGAGATGGGCCATGAACCTCCTTCGGAATTTCCTGCGTGCGCGTCTGGCAGCCCGCCAGGCGCATTCGAACCGCCGTGACGGCCGCCGTCGCGAGTGGAGCGTGACCGTGCCTGCCCCGCGCGGGGCGTCGCGAGCCGCGTGATGTTGGCGGTCCGCCAACGTGGGTTGCGGCCTCCATCGCGAATACGTGCGCGATCTTTCATGCGCGCGCTGCTGCGCAACGGTTTGTTCGAAGCGGCTGTTGTGGAAAGTCAGGCCATGGAGGGCCGTTCTGGTCCCCACGCCCTCGAATTTGTTTGTTCGCCGTATCGTCGAACGAAGCGGCGATCAGGGACGATCGCACAAATAATGTAATCCCGCGGATCCATCGCTCGTTCCGCGGGTGCGTGTTCCCCGCCATGGAAACGAGTGATGTCCGGATCTTCAACCCAACCGAATGTCCATGCCGCGCCCGGCAAATCCCGCGCGACGCGTGCGCGCCCGGTTGTCGCGGACCACGCGTGGACCGGTGAAGCGGCGCTGCTGGGATCGCTCGACACCACCCATGCCGGCCTCGACGAGGCGCAGATCGAAGACCGGCTCGACCGCGATGGCACCAACGAGGCCGCCCACGAAAAGCCACCGCACTGGGCGCTGCAGTTCGCGCGCACGTTCTGGAACCCGTTCATCATCGTGCTGCTGGTGCTGGCGGCGGTGCAACTGGTCACTTCGGACGACCTGACCGGCCCCATCATCATCGCGGTGATGGTCGGCATCAGCGTGGTGCTGAGCTTCACCCAGGAATTCCGTTCGTCGCGCGCCGCCGAAAAGCTGAAGGCGATGGTGCGCAACACCGCGACGGTGACCCGTCGCGCTTCGGACGCTCACAGCGAGCGCATCGAAGTGCCGGTGATCGAACTGGTCGCGGGCGACATCGTGCATCTTTCCGCCGGCGACATGGTGCCGGCCGACTTGCGGTTGCTTTCCGCAAAGGATCTGTTCATTTCGCAGGCCATCCTGACCGGCGAATCGTTGCCGGTCGAAAAGACCGCGCCTGAGCACGCGGGGCAGGCCGACACGCGTATCGAGCCGCTAGACCTGCCGACCGTGTGCTACATGGGCACCAACGTGGTCAGCGGCAGCGCGACCGCGGTGGTGGTCGCGACCGGTCCGCGCAGCTATCTCGGTTCGCTCGCGCACGCAATTGCCAGCGATCGCGCGGAAACCAGTTTCGACCGCGGGGTGAAAAGCGTGTCGTGGCTGCTGATCCGCTTCATGGCGGTGATGGTGCCGATCGTGTTCGTGATCCAGGGCTTCGGCAAGGGCAACTGGCTGGAAGCGTTCCTGTTCGCGATTTCGGTGGCGGTGGGCCTCACGCCGGAAATGCTGCCGCTGATCGTCACCGCCAACCTCGCCAAGGGCGCCTTGGCGATGAGCCGCCGCAAGGTCGTGGTGAAGCAGCTCAACGCGATCCAGAATTTCGGTGCGATGGATGTCTTGTGCACCGACAAGACCGGCACGCTCACCCTCGACAAGATCGTGCTGGAGCAACACCTCGATCTCGACGGCGAGGAATCCGACGACGCGCTCGAGTACGGCTATCTCAACAGCCACTTCCAGACCGGTCTCAAGAACCTGATGGACAAGGCGGTGCTGGCGCACCGCGACCTCGAGGATTCGATTGCGAAGTGGAAAGTCGTCGACGAGATTCCGTTCGACTTCCAGCGCCGGCGCATGTCGGTGGTGCTGACCGAAGGGCACGGCGAAGACC
>Ga0207695_10003782_pt1 | contig 20998 bp, 18 predicted proteins | sample KBSC54metaG_FD_184354 | JGI IMG/M metagenome (GOLD analysis project Ga0207695, IMG submission 184354) | Corn rhizosphere microbial communities from Kellogg Biological Station, Michigan, USA - KBS C5-4 metaG (SPAdes) (version 2) | ecosystem: Host-associated > Plants > Roots > Rhizosphere > Soil...
ATCCTCGTTGCGAATCCGAATCGCGTCGAGCACCTCGGTGACGAACACCTTGCCATCGCCGACTTTTCCGCTGCGTGCGGCCGTGGAGAGAGTCCGGACAGTTTCATCCGCACGCGCCGATGTGACCACCAACTCGATCTTCACCTTCGGAAGCAAGTCGACTTTGTACTCCTGGCCGCGATACGTTTCGGTGTGGCCCTTTTGACGCCCATGGCCGCGCACCTCTGAGATGGTCATTCCGTCGACTCCTATGGCGAGCAGGGCGTCCTTCACTTCATCCAGCTTATGGGGCTGGATAATCGCTTCGATCTTTTTCATTCGGTGCTCCTGTCCTTTTTGGTTGGGTTATCTACTTGGGTATCTATATGATGCCCCGGGGCGTAGGTGCGTCCAAACGAAACGTTTGGATTGGCTGGATCAAAATAATCTATTGGACGTTTAACCGAACTGCCATTAGTCTTAGAGCTTAAAGCTCTGTCCGCTTTGTAATCTAAAACCTCAGGAGGCCGTAAATTGTATACCCGCTTGAAGTGTGTCTTGATTCCCATTACCGCGGCATTGATCGCAGTATCCGCTTTCGGACAGGCGCCAGCGCCTGCGCCCGCCGCGGCTCCCACGCCTCCGCCATGGTCGGTAGGGCCCATCGATTTCAGCGGCCTGGTTGACGGCTATTATGATTTCAACTTTAACCACCCGGCGTCGGGCAACAATGGCCTTTATAACTTCGATACCAAGGCCAATCAGTTCAGTTTGAGCATGGCGAAACTAACCATGTCGCACTCGGCCGATCCCATCGGATTTCAGGTTGATTTCGGTTTTGGCAAGGCGTTCGACATCATCAATGGCGGCGAGCCCGGCATCGGCATCAAGAACATCGAGCAGGCCTATGTGAGCTGGAAGCCCAAGAAAGATAGCGGCTTCCAGATGGATTTCGGGAAGTTCGTTACCAGCGCAGGCGCCGAGGTGATCGAGAGCAATGCCAACTGGAACTACTCCCGATCGATTTTGTTTGCCTGGGCGATTCCTTACTACCATTTCGGAGCACGTCTGACCGAAACCAAGGGCCACTTCACCGGCGGCTTCCAGATTGTTAACGGATGGAATAACGTCGAGGACAACAACTCCGGAAAGACGATGGGTTTTGTTGGCAACATCACCACCAAGAAGATAAGCTGGAACAACAACTACTACACGGGTCCGGAAAACTCCGGCACCAACACCGGCTGGAGAAACCTCTACGATACGACGGTTATTTTCACGCCTGCTGACAAGTTCAACGCTTACGTGAATTTCGACTACGGCCAGAATAAGAGCGGATCCGGCCCCTTGGAAGCGACCGCCAAATGGTATGGCGTGGCGGGAGCGGCGAAGTTCCAGATGAACGATAGCAACGCCATCACGCCGCGCATTGAGTGGTTCAAAGACAAGGATGGATTCGAGACAACCGTGGCGCAGACTCTGAAGGAATTCACCTTCACCTACGAGCACAAGTGGACGCAAGGCCTGTTGGCACGCCTCGAATACCGGCGTGACTGGTCGAATCAGCCGTTCTTTGAGCGGGGCTCCACGGGTTCTTCCGACCATCAGGATACCTTCGCTCTGGGCATCGTGGCCTTCTTCGGTCCTCACTAAAGCGATCGGGGGGATCACCTCCGGCAATATCGAAGGGTGGAATTGGCCGCGCGTGGCGTATATGCCGCGCGCGGCTTTGTTTTTGTGATCGAGAATCCTATCGAGATCTGCTGTTTTTTCTGTCGTTTGATCGCGCTCTCCCGGTCTTATGGAACCGATTGAAATAATCAATTGGACACCTCCCCTAGGGCCCGTTAGACTGAAAATCACTCGATTGAGCCTGCCTGCTACGTGTCGCCAGCGGGTTTCGATCGGAGAGTAGTTCCGCCCCGCAATTGCCACCACGTAATCGTCGCTGGCGGGGACAAGCAGCCCAACCATTCGGCGGCTTTTGTCTTCAGTCATTGAGATTCTTTTAGAACCCAAATAGAGGAGGAGTACCTTCATGGGCGCCAATTCAACACAAGCAGTAGGCCTCACGGCCTTCTTGATAGCCTTCACCCTGATCTCTGCCGGCATCGCGGGCGGCGGAATTGTGGTGAGCCTGGTGGGAGTAGTTTTGCTGGCGGTGTCGCTGGGCGTGTTCCGCAAAGCGAAGCCGTGGGAAGAAGCGGAGTGAAAGGAGATCACTATGGCACTCGCAGGATTAATCATTACGTTTTTGGGCTTTGTTATCTCGGTCGCCAGCCTTGGAATGAGTTCATCGGTAGGCGGCCGCATGGTGATCGTCCTCATCGGGTTGGCCGTCAGCCTGGGAGGGATTATCGGATTGATCAACCCGGGCTTTCAAAAGAAGGCGCCCTGGAGAAAGTGACCACGAGACTGACGAGAGGATCATGAACATGACACGACGCATCGCATTGTTGGCAGTGACCCTCATGATGGTGTCACTTGCATGGGCCCAAGCGCCCGCCACTCCGCCGGCTGCCGCACCCGAAGCACCCGCGGCAGCAGCCCCCGCTACACCTCCCGTAGCCATTACCGATAAAGACCTCACCAGCATCCCGACTCCTTCGGCCGACGCGCGAGCCAAGGGCGATCCGGACGGCTCGCTTACCGGCAACGTATCTGACGTAGTTGTGAGCGATAGCAAGAAGGGTCTGACCGTCGGCGACCTGGTAAATCAGGTCGGCCAGAACAGGGTCGCCATCAACTTCGTATGGACGCTGGTCGCGGGCTTCCTGGTTATGTTCATGCAGGCAGGTTTCGCTATCGTTGAAACCGGTCTGTGCCGGGCCAAGAACGCCAACCACACCATGATGATGAACTTCATGGTCTACGGCGTCGGCATGCTGGCCTACTGGCTGATCGGCTTCGCCATACAAATGGGCGGTGTGGGTGCCCTGGGCACGCTGGGCAGCACGCCGGTGCTGGGCGGCGAATACGCCATCACCCTATTCGGAAAGACTTTCGGATTGTGGGGCCAGAACGGCCTCTTCCTGATGCACAAAGGAACGTATGACGTGGCCGTAATGGTGATGTTCCTATTCCAGATGGTGTTCATGGACACCGCCCTGACCATCGTTACGGGCACGGTAGCGGAACGCTGGAAGTACCTGGCCTTCATGGTGTCTTCGTTTTTCATGGGAGCCGTTATCTATCCGCTGTTCGCTAATTGGGCTTGGGGCGGCGGGTGGCTCGCAAATCTTGGCGCCAATTTCAACTTAGGCCACGGCTATGCCGATTTCGCCGGATCGGGCGTCGTGCACTCGGTCGGCGGTGTTACCGCCCTGGCCATGGGCATGCTGCTTGGCCCGCGCCTCGGCAAGTACGAGCGGAGTGGCAAACCGAATGTAATTCTTGGACACGACATCGTGCTGGTATTGCTCGGTTGCTTCATCCTGGCCTTCGGCTGGTTCGGATTTAACCCCGGTTCAACTCTGGCCGCTTCCGGAAACGGCGCTCTGCGCATTGGCTCGGTAGCGGTGGATACGATGTTGGCCGGCATGACCGGGAGCTTCGGCGCGATGCTCTACATGTGGATGCGCTACGGCAAGCCTGATGCTTCCATGAGCGGCAACGGTCTTCTGGCTGGTCTGGTCGCCATTACGGCTCCTTCCGGATTCGTGAATCCCGTGGGTGCCGCGATTATCGGCTTGATCGCGGGAGTCCTGGTGTGCGTCTCGGTCGAGTTCGTCGATCGCGTCCTCAGGGTCGATGATCCAGTGGGCGCCATCTCGGTTCACGGCGCAAACGGTCTATGGGGCGTGATCTCGGTCGGCCTCTTCGCCGATGGTAAGAGCAACTACGGCGGCTCCTGGAACGGCGTCGCCGGCTCCGTCACCGGGTTGTTCTACGGCGACGCCAGCCAGTTGGTGGCGCAATTGATCGGAGTAGCCACCCTGGTCGGATTCGTTTTCTCCTTCGCCCTCGCAACTAACTGGGTCGTCGATATCTTAGTGGGCCAGCGCGTCGGGGCTAAGGCGGAACTCGAAGGTCTGGATATGCCTGAAATGGGCGCTCTGGGCTATCCCGAGTTCGAGTTGAAGGCCAGCGCAGCGAGGATGTAGAAGAGTCAGGAATCGGAGGACCATCACCATGGCAACAGCAGCAACGACGTTCGAACTAATACCGGCCGGGCAAACCATGCTTCAAACCCCGGCCGGCCCGGTGCGGGTCCTCCCCATCCCCTGGCGCGATCCGCACACGGTCGAGCCTGAGCAGTTAGCCCAGTACATCACCATGCTCGAAAGGGCTTGTGTGGAACATCCGAACAACGCGGATTTCCGCACTTGCCTGGGTATGGCGCATGCGATGAATTACGACGTCTACAAGTCCATGGACGCACTCGAAGAAGCGCGCAGGATCGAGCCGGACAATTTCTTCGCGCAACTGAAGTATTCGGAGTTGTACTATCGTCTGCGCGCTTTGAATCGCGCCGAGGACGAGACGCTGAAGGCAGTCCATATGGCAGGCAACGCCTGGGAGCTATCCCTGGCGCGGAAACAACTTGCCGAGATCCGACGCCTGAAGCGTGAGGGAACTCAGAAGCCGGCATGGACGAAGCCCTTGAACGTGCCGGTTGTGATGCTGGTGCTGATGACGGCGATCGCCGGCATCTTGTTAGCCTGGAAGTAAAGGAATTTAGCATGAAAAACTGGGGTTACTTTTTCGCGGCTGCATTTTTTGGATCGTATCTGATGATCTCTAATGGTGTGCCCGTGCTTCCTGTGCTCGCGGGGGTTGCGGTCGCGGCTTTTTCTATGTGGTTGAGAATGGCGCCGGCGCGCAAGGTCGCGCGAGGCCCTTCGCATTGATTTCGAGGCTTTCCCTGATCCTCGGGTAGTTCCTTCCATGCCAGCTCACGAGTTCCCTCTCCCCGTTGTCCTCCTGATCGTGTTTGGCGCGGCCAAGCTGATGGGAGAGATCTTCGTGAAGCTCCGCCAACCCGCGCTGGTGGGCGAGATCCTGGCCGGCGCGATCATCGGACCCAGCCTTCTCGGCTGGATCGCCCCCAATGCCACGCTCACAGCGTTGTCCGACCTGGGCGTGATGTTCCTGCTATTCGATGTCGGCCTCCAAGTCAAAGCCAATGAGCTGCTGCGCGTCGGTGGGACGGCCACATTGGTGGCTCTGGTCGGCGTAATCGTCCCCTTTTTTGCGGGTTGGGGCATCATGCTGGCCTGGGGTGCTCCCCAGTATGAAGCCGTTTTCGTCGGCGCTTCCCTGGTGGCGACCAGTGTGGGCATTACCGCTTCGGCCCTTTCAGCCCGCGGTCTGCTGCACGAAATCGCCAGTAAGATCATTCTGGCGGCGGCTGTGATCGACGACGTCCTGGGACTGATCGTGCTCGCCGTGGTTAGCAGCGTGGCGACGGGACACGTGAACTTTCTGGAGATCGCCCTTACGGCGGGTTTGGCCACCGCCTTTACCGTAATCCTGGCCAAATGGGGCACCACGGCCGTAAACCGCGTCCTGCCTCACTTCCATTCGCGGGCAGAGGCCGAGGACGCGCAATTCCATCTCTCTTTGATTCTGCTTTTTGCCCTCTCAGCTCTCGCGATCTACACGGGCGTGGCGGCCATCGTGGGCGCTTTTCTGGCCGGCTTGGCGCTCTCAGATACGGCCGATGCCCGCGTCCGAGACCTCACGCGCGGCGTCAATGAACTCCTGGTACCCTTTTTCCTGGTCGGGATCGGCTTGCATCTCGATCTGGGCGTATTCCGGACCCCTGCCACCTTGACCCTGGCGCTGGTGATCCTGGCCGCCGCGATCGTGACCAAGCTCATCGGCTGCGGGTTGGGCGCGATCGGGTTGGGCCGGCAGAACGTCTTGAAGATCGGGCTGGGGATGGTGCCACGGGGCGAGGTTGGGATGGTGGTCGCGCAGATGGGTCTCAGCATGAAGGTGATCAGCACGGAAGTCTATGCTGTGGTGGTATTTATGGCCGTTGCCACCACTCTGGTGACCCCCCTGCTCCTGAAAATCGCCTTCCGCAGCCCGGCGCTCGAACCTGCCGAAGCTTGACCAGCGGGTTCGTCGGGCGACGCTATCATGTCCATCCAAACTTTCTATTAGCAGGCAGCCCAAGTCCGGCGCTAAGATATCTGGTATGTTTCTGAGGGCGGAACGTCCACATGGGTTAATCCAACCCCGGGCGGCGGCATCCAGGTAGCTAGGCGAATCCTACACCGAAAACGTCCACTCCCTCGACAGCGTTAATCCAACATCGTTTTTTTTAAAAAGTCACGGTATCAAGGAGATTCATGAACAACGGAAATATCGGATTCAGCGGTTTGCAAGACTTCCTGAAGCTTCCCTACACGGAACTGGAAGAGTTGAACTTGAAGGCCAAGGACCAGCGCATGAAGCGCGTCGCCGTGGAAAAGATCCAGGAAGAACGGCTGAAGTACCTGTCCGATGAGAAGCGCATTAAAGCCGTGACCCTGCTGTTCAGCGATCTCGAAGGCCGCTTGCACATGCTGGATTACGACAAAAAGTTTCTGTTGAAGAGCTGGGACAACCTGACCTTCGACGGATCGTCGATCCGCGGCTTTACCGCGCAGAAAGAGAGCGATCTCCGGCTAGGCCTGGACTGGTCGGCCTTCTACTGGGCGCCGGCCGATTACTTCGGGCCCGGCAAAGTGCTGGTCTTCGGCGAAGTGATCGATAAGGACGGAAGCCCGTACACCGCCGACATCCGCGGCGTGCTCAAGAAGTTTGCCCACGATCAGCACGCCAAGAACGATTACACCCTCAACGCCGCCAACGAAATCGAAGGCTTCCTGTTCAAGGGCGTGGACGCGGAGCGGCATTATTCCGAAACCGGCAAGTTCGAGTACGTCAACACCGGTGGCTACTACCACTCGCTTCCTGGCGACCCGCTCCGCACATTCATCGACACGGCCGCGGAAGTACAGCGTGCGATGGGCTTCCAGAATGAGAAGGATCATCCGGAAGTGGCGCCCTCGCAGTTCGAGATCAACTACAGCTACGCCGAAGTGGTGGCGGCGGCCGATCACATCCAGCTTTACAAACTCATTTGCCGCCAGGTCGCCACCAGCATGGGCCTGACCGCCAGCTTCCTCCCCAAGCCCGTCGTGGGCGTGAACGGAAGCGGCATGCACACCAACGTCTCAATCACGAAGGGCGGAAAGAACATCTTCTGGGATCCGAAAGGTGAAGAGAAGATCAGCAAGGAAGCCTGGGATTTTGTCGATCGCATCCTGACCGTCGGCAACGATATCTGCCTGCTGTTGAATCCGAGCGTCAACGCCTTCCGGCGTCTGGACCCGCACTTTGAGGCGCCCAATCAGATCATCGCCTCGGCTGTGGATCGCGGTTCCATGGTTCGCATTCCGATCGGCAACGAACGCAGCTCGCGCGTCGAAGTCCGTTCGGTCGCTCCCGACGCGAACCCGTACATGGTGCTGTACTCAATCTTCAAGAGCGGCATCGACGGCAGCATCGACAAGATTCCGAACCTCCGGTCGGCCAAGCGCTATCTGCCCGACAACATCTACGACGCCATGGACAACTTCAACAAGTCCGAATGGATCACGAAGATCCTGGGCCAGGATGTGAAGGGCCGCTATGCCGACCTCAAGAAGGCGTCCGCCGATCGCTGCGCCCGGCTGCTGGGCACCATCGTTAAACCGCAGGAAGTGCAGTATCACCACGAGATCTACAACCAGTACCTCTGGAATCAATTTTAAGAACGCGCACAACGCTGCGCGGCGTGAGCAAGCTTTATCGATGTGCACGCCGCGCGCTGTGCGCTCCGGACCTAGCGCCTGTAGGATAAGTTATAGGTGTCGCATTCCGCGTCTGTTCTCCAAATAAACGTTTCTCCAGGCGGCGTCCCCAAGCGGCCGATTCCGGCTGGGATAGTCACCTCGCTCGGCCTCGCTGGCGACGGACACGCGAATCCACAGATCCACGGAGGCCCGCGCCAGGCGATTCTGCTGATCACCTCCGAGGGTATCGATGAGCTGAAAGAGCAGGGCTTCCCGCTATATCCCGGGGCCCTGGGCGAAAATCTCACTACCCGCGGCTGGAACCGGCGATCCGTCCGCATCGGTCAGCGCTACCGCATCGGCGCGATTCTTGTGGAGATCACCAAAGTGCGGGCACCCTGCGAGACGCTCAATCCTTATGGACCCGGCATCCAGAAGGCGATCTATGATCAGGAAGTGAAAGCTGGAGATCCGGCATCGCCGCGATGGGGCCTGAGCGGATTTTACGCATCTATCCTCCGAACAGGCGCCATCCATCCCGGCGATCCGATCCAGCTGGTGGACGAAACCGCGTAGTTCCGTCATGCATCGCCTGTCGAACCTCCCTTACCGGGACCGCGAGCGCGCCGTGCGTGAGATCGCCGCTCTCGCGCCACATCTGCCCCCGACCGTTCAGAATCGCTTCGACCTTCTGCTGGCGGGTTCGCCTGCGCCGGAACAAGGCCTGCACTACTTTATGCGCCTGCGGGAGCAGCACCCCGGCGCATTCGACCGGTTGACGCGCTCCGCCATCGGGATGCGCCATCTGGTGGCCGTATTCACCTACAGCCGGTTCCTGTCCGAGGAAATCCTGGAGCATCCTGCCTGGGCCGACCAGCTTCTTTACCCGGTTGGTTTGCAGCGGGTCGCTACGGTTGAAGATCTTCGCGCCCGCCTCGAGGCAGCGCTGCCGCCGGGATTGCCGCCGCCCGTGGAACTGGCGAAATTCAGACGGCGCCAGATTCTTCGAATTCTGATTCGCGACGTGATGGACCTGGCCACATTACCTGAGATAACGGGGGAGCTGACCGCCGTGGCCGACACCATCGTCGAGGTCGCCTACGAGCGGATTTTCCAGGATCTGGTCGCCCGCCACGGCCGGCCACGATCGGAGGACGAATCTCAAGAAGGGCACTTTGCCGTGATCGCTCTGGGGAAGATGGGCGCTCAGGAGCTTAACTATAGCTCCGACATCGATCTGATGTTTCTGTATTCCCAAAACGGCCAGACGGCCGGGTCCACGCGGATCACCAACAAGGAATTCTTCAAGCGCGCCTCCAATCAGCTCACGGGACTTCTTTCGGCGTATTCCGCTGAAGGGATGTGCTACCGCGTGGACCTGCGCCTGCGGCCTGATGGGAGCCTGGGTGAGGTCTGCCTGTCCGTCGACGGTGCGCAAAATTACTATCAGAAGCGGGCGCGAGACTGGGAGCTGCAGATGCTGATCAAGGCGCGTGTAGCCGCCGGCCATCGCCCCACTGGGCGCGCGCTGCTGGATTTCGTCGAGCCGCGGATCTATTCCACCAGCCTGGATTTCTCGGCCATCGAAGAGCTCTCCGCCACACGCGAGCGGATCAACGAAAAGCTCGCCGCGCGTCAGACCGACCGGCGCACGCATTCCTGGGGGGCCGGCGGAATCGACGTGAAATTGGAGCGCGGCGGCATCCGCGACATCGAGTTCCTGGTCCAGTGTTTGCAGCGGCTGCACGGAGGCGCCGATCCGTGGGTCCGCCACGGCGGAACCATGCTGGCCCTTGCGCGCCTGCAGGACAAGGGATATCTCACCGGCGCCGAATACGGCCGGCTGGCCCAGGCCTACCAGTTCCTGCGGCACCTGGAACACCGCCTGCAATTCGACGAAGACCGCCAGACCCACCGGCTTCCGGAAGATCCCGAAACGCTGGATCTGATCGCCCGGCGCATGCCCGGCGCGACTTCGGCCGAATCGCTCCTGCATGAGCTGCATCATCATTTCGCCGCTGTGCTTGAAATGTACGAGCGCGTGGTCTATTCGCGGTCTCCCGCGGGAGCCCAGGCGGAACCGGCTGTGCAGGCCGGGGGCCGTCATACGGCGTTCGTCATCCAGGCGCTCGAGCAGCGCGCACCCGCTCTGGCCGCTGCCATCGCCCGAGCCGATCTGCATCGCGGCTATCGATCCTTCGAACATTTTTTGGAACGCCTGTCGAACGATCCCGCGCGCCTGGAGCGTCTCAATTCCGAGCCCGAATTGGCGGCCACGGCCTTGGACCTGTTCGAGCACAGCCCGTACTTCGCCGAGGATCTGATCCGCCGGCCGGAATCAGTGGACGAGCTGGCGCGAGTCTCCACTCCTCTAATCGAGGACGAGCCCCCTCCTCGCGACGTCACCGAACTGCGGCGCTGGTTCCGGCGCGCGATCCTGCGGATTGAAGCCGAGAGTATCTGCCGGTCCCGTCCGATTTTCGAAACCCTGGACAGCACTTCGAGGCTCGCGGATATCGTGATTGCGCGGGCATATGAGATCGCCATTGCCGATGTGCGATCGTCGAACCCGCCGGAATACGGCGGCTACCAGCCGGGGAATCAGATGTGGACCATCGCACTCGGGCGGCTGGGGATGCGCGAATTCGACCTGGGCTCGGATGCGGATCTGGTGTTCGTGCTGCCGGATACCGACGCTTCCGAACTGGGCTTCTGGACCCGGGTAGCGGAGCGCATCGTGAATCTCATTACGGCTTACACCGGGGAAGGCGTGCTGTTCGCCGTCGACGAACGCCTGCGGCCCCACGGCACTGCCGGACCGCTGGTGCAGACGGAGAGTTCGGTCACGGATTACTTCGCAAATGCCGCCGAAACCTGGGAAGGAATTACTTACATGAAGTCCTTGGCCGTGGCCGGCGATCCGAAACGCGCCGAGCTTTTTTTACACCGGCTGCAGCAGGTCGACTGGCGACGCTACGGCCAGGGCGGGCGTTCCCGAGCCGATCTGCGTGAGATGCGAGCGCGTCTGGAAAAAGAGCAGGGTCCCTCGCGGCCTTTGAAGGCCGGCCGTGGAGGCTATTACGATATCGATTTTCTGCTGATGTACCTGCGCCTGAAGAGCGCCGGCGTGTTCTTCACGGTGCTAAACACGCCCACGCGGATTGAGGTCCTGGAACAGATGGGCCATCTAAGCCGCCAGGATGCCCAGTTTCTGAACGATGCAGCCACCTTCTATCGCGCGCTGGATCACGGTCTGCGCGTGATCACCGGACACGCCGAAAGCCGTCTGCCTGGGTCAGAGGCCCAGTTGGACGCTCTCAACGCCCTGCTGGCGCGCTGGACGCCGATCCCCTTGTCGGACTTGAATCGAATCCGTTCGGAAACGCGGGCGGCGTTCGACCGGTTTTTTGGATAATTGCAGAATGCCGACTGCGCTGGTGAGCGGGGCAAGCCGGGGAGTAGGCCGGGGAGCCGCTATCGGACTCGCGGAGTGCGGATTCAAAGTCTTCGCGACGGGCCGCACCATCGCCCAAGCGGACATCCCGGGCGCGATCACGCGTATCCCTTGCGACCATCTGCGGGACGATCAGACGGCGGCAGCATTCACACATGTTGCCGCGGGATTGGATGTGCTGGTCAACTCCGCGTGGGGCGGCTATGAGCAAATGAACGAGAATGGCCAGTTCACTTGGGCTTTGCCGTTCTGGGAACAACCCATGCATCGCTGGGTGAGTATGATGGACTCCGGCGTGCGCGCCGCATTCGTCGCTGCCTCCCACGCCGCCCGGATCATGCTGCCGCAGAAGCGCGGGCTGATCGTCAACGTTAGCCACTGGGCCGCGCAGAAGCGCATCGGCAATGCAATTTACGGAATTTCGAAAGCCGCCACGGACAAGATGACGGCTGACATGGCATGCGAACTTGCGCCCCATGGCATCGCTGTCGTGTCACTCTACCCGGGTTTGGTGCGGACCGAACTGGTCATGGCCGCGGCGGCGAACGGCTGGTTCGATCTCTCCAATAGCGAGAGCCCGGAATTTATCGGAAGAGTCATCGCTTCGTTGTCCCGCGATCCACGGCTCATGGAACGCAGTGGAAAGGTCTCGGTCAGTGCCGCGCTCGCTCAGGAGTACGGCGTAAGCGACGTCGACGGCAAACATCCTGCGCCGCTCACGCTGGAGAACGTCTGACCTATCGGCGGCGATCTTCCTTACGCTGGTCCTTGCGATGGTCCTCCACCCTCCTGCGGCCATTCCGCTCCGCGGCTCTTTCGCGATCGTCGCGTCTTTCCAGTACATGCCGGTCCACCGCACGGGGCGCGGGCGGTCCAGCCCGCCGGATCGTATACGGATGGGCGTAGGTTCCACGATTATTCCATCCCCGGCGCCATTCAGCGTTGTTGACGAACACCGCGCGCGAACCCCACACGATGCGATTGCCGCCCCAGCCCCACGGCCGGAAAACCGGTCCGATCGAGATGCCGAAACTGAACGTAATTCCCCGGCCGACCGCGAAGCCGGGCCGCGGCCGGGCAAACACGATCTGGGGATCGTAGTACGGCACATATAGCACCGCGGGGTTCACCGGAGCGATCTCGATATAGGGACCTCCGCTGACGATGATCTGACCGTTGGTTCGCAGATAACCGAAATCACGGGCCTCGCGGCGCATTCGCTGCACCGCGTCCATGACGTCCGGCTCTTGCGCCAAAAACGCATCACCCAAATCGCGGGTCCAATTCATGTCGGAGGCCATCATCCCCAGCACCGACGGGAACGGGAGCAGCGCCTGAACGCTCGGATCCCACGGCAACTGGTCTTCCTGGATGTCCCGCGCCAGCGCGTCCCCGGTAACGTAATGGTGCTCGTCCGACCACTGCGCCGCATCAGGAATCTGATCGGAGTACGTGGCGGCGGCCAGAACCTGCGCCAGTAATGGATCCGGGTAAAGCGCTACCCTCGAAACCAGGCTGTCCAGTTGCTGGGGCGGGAAGGATGGCGGCGCCTGCGCCAAAAGCGGGATGGTCGCCAACATCGCAAACCCAATTATTTTTGTACGTCGCATGATGGCCTCCCGCGTCCTAGCGATTCAGAAATGCCTACCGGCGGCGGCGCCAGTGACCCTCGTAATAACGACGCCCGGCGTAGCGCGGTCCAACCCACACAGCTCCGGCGTAGGGCGGACGCGACCAGTATCCCGCGCGCCAGACATAGCGTGGACCTACGCGATTATAGTAACCGGAAATCCAGACGTATCCCGGCCCGGGATTCGGAGGAGCATAGTAAACCGGAGGCGGGGGCGGCGGCGCGGGGGCGTAATACCCCGCCGGATACCCTCCAAGATTCACTCCGATCGAGAAATGGGTTTCGGCGAACGCCGACACGCTTGCCAGAGCCATCAGGACTAACAATTTCGCTTTCATATTGGTGCCTCCTGACGAACTTTATTTGCATCCACGCTGCCAAACTGGATCTGTAAGGAATATCGAATGTTATGGCCCCGGCACGGCTGGGCGCGGTGGCTGATTTCCACCACCAAGGCCGATCTTGGCCAGCAACTTTTATTCCCGGGCGGCGATGCCCAGCGCTTTCATCTTGCGGTACAGATGGCTGCGCTCCAGCCCCAGCATCTCCGCAGCGCGCGTGACGTTGCCCTTGGCCTCTTCCAGCTTCTTGAGGATGTAGTCGCGCTCGGCCGCTTCGCGCACTTCCTGCAAGCTTCCAAAGCGTTCCACGGGCTTGTAGAAAACCGCCCGCCGCGCGCGATCCAGCGGAATGTGGCGGGCATCGATGCGCGGCTGTGGATTCATGATCACGATCCGCTCCATCAGGTTGCGCAATTCACGCACATTGCCCGGCCAAGGATACTCTTCGAGCACGCGCAGCGCTTCTTCGGTCAGCTCCTTGGGCTTGCGGCCGTAGGCCGTGGTGAACTCGCGCAGGAAGTGATCCGCCAGCAGCGGAACATCCTCGATGCGTTCCCGCAGGGGCGGCACGTGAAACGGAATCACGTTGAGGCGATAGAACAAGTCCTCGCGAAAATTTCCTCGCTCGATCTCTTCTTCCAGGTTCTTGTTGGTGGATGCCACCACGCGCGCGTCCACTTGAACCGATTCGGCCGCGCCCACCGGCTCGAAGCGCTGCTCTTCCAGTGCCCGCAGAACTTTGGCCTGGGTCTTCAGCGACATGTCGCCGACTTCGTCCAGGAACAGTGTCCCGCCGTGCGCCTTTTCGAGCTTGCCGGTCTTATCTTCCGCCGCGCCCGCGAAGGCGCCTTTGCGATGGCCGAACAGCTCGCTCTCGATCATTTCCTCCGGAATCGCCGCGCAGTTCACCTCGACGAAGGGTTCGCTCGCGCGCGAGCTGGCGATGTGGATGGCATGGGCGATCAGCTCCTTGCCCGTACCGCTTTCGCCGAAGATCAACACCCGTCCGTTGGTGGCCGCCATCAGCGCCATTTGCTGGCGCAGCGCCTTCATCGGCACGCTCTCGCCGATGATACGGGTTTTCTGTTCGCCGCCTTTCAGCCGGCTCAGTTCCAGCTCCAGGCGCCGCTGCTGGACGGCGTTGTGAATGACCACCATCACCTTCTCGATGGTCAGGGGCTTTTCCAGAAAATCGAAGGCGCCGAGTTTGGTTGCCTTGACCGCCGTTTCGATGGTTCCGTGCCCGGATATCACCACCACCTCGGGGCGATCGGCGAACGGGATTTCCTGAATGCGCGCCAGTGTCTCCATGCCGTCCATTCCCGGGAGCCACACATCCAGCAGCACGATGTCATAGGCGTGCCGCTGCAGCTCCTCAATACACTGTTCGCCGTTTTCCACGGCCTCGCAAGTGAATTCTTCATCTTCGAGTACCCCGCGCAGGGATGCCCGGATGCCCGGTTCGTCGTCCACAATGAGAACCCGCGTGTTCTTCACGCGCGGACCTCAGCCTCCGCCGGAATCGCGTCAAGGGTGCCAACGGGTACTTCCACGTAGAAACGAGTTCCCGCCGGCCGGTTATCTTCCACGCGGATGCGGCCACCATGCTCGGTCAGGATGTGGCTGACGATCGCCAGCCCCAGGCCCGTACCGCGCCCCTTGGTGGAAAAATACGGCAAGAAGAGCTTTTCCTTATCTCCAGCGGAAATTCCGCAGCCTGTATCCGCGACCAGCAGCTCCACTGAATCCGCCGAAGTGGCGCGCGTCACCACCATCAGTCGTTTTACCATGGCGTCCCGCATGGCCTCGGCGGCGTTGTCCACCAGATTCACCACCACGCGTTTGAACTGGTCTGGATCCAGGTTGACGCGGGGTAAGTCGGGCGCCAGGTCGGCGCGCACTTCGATCCCCTCCAGCCGCCCGTCGAAAACATCCAGCCCGTTTCGGACCACCGCGTTCAGGTCGCAGGGAACCACTTGAGCCTTGGGGAATCGCGAGAACTGGGAGAATTCGTCGGCCAGGGTCTTCACTGATTCCACCTCGCGCGAAATCGTGGCGGCGCATTCCCGCAGCACCCGATGGGATTCGGCCGTGGTGGCTCCCCGATCCAGCTGGCGCGCGATCCGTTCAGCGGAGAGTGCGATGGGCGTGAGCGGATTCTTAAGCTCGTGCGCGATCCGGCGCGCCACTTCGTGCCAGGCCTCGGCTTTTTGCGCGCGCAACATTTCGCTGGTGTCTTCCAGAACCACCACGTAGCCGGGCGCGGCAGGCTCATGCGCCGGCAGCGCGGAAACCGTCAGGGCAAGATGCAGGACCTGACCGGGCTGTTCGAGGTCCACCTGGCTGGCGGCCAGCCCCGTGCGGCGCGCGCGCTTCATCAGATAACGAAGCTCGGCGGCATGCTCGGCGGGAAACAGATCGCCCAGGGTCGCGGCGCGCTCCACCTGATCGGCCGGAAACAGGCCGCGCAGGGCGCGATTCACCCGCTGGATGCGGCCGTCGGAGGTGAGCGAGATGACTCCGGTGGGAATGCTTTCGAGAATAGCTTCCGTAAACCGGCGGCGGCTTTCGAGTTCCCGGCTGTTGTCCTCCAGGCTGTGCATCATCTCGTTGAATCCGCGCACCAGGGAGGCCATCTCGTCGTTGGCGGGCACGTTCACTCTATGCCCCAGGTTGCCCTTCCGCACCTGGCTGGCCGCCTCCAACAGAGCCGATATCGGTATGCTGATCTGTTTCGCCAGGATCAAAGCGATCCAGGTGGCCACGAACAGGATAAAGAGGGCGATCAATACCTGGAACAGCAGGTACAGGTATCGCAGTGACCGGCGGTCGGCGGAAAGCTGGTTGTAACGGTTCACATACCCCTGGATCTCCTGCTGCTTTTCCACCACGTCGACACGCGGCCGCACGCGAACCATCAGGGTGCCGCCGGCGAACGCGGCGTGGGAACTGAACAGCGAGCTGGTGGCGCTGGAGGTGCACAGGACGCGATTCCCGGAAGGTGCGTCGATGCGCAGTTCCTCGATCCGGTTCTCGCGGCACAGTTTGGCGAAGTCCGTGGTTCCGTTTTGCACTTCTGGAACCATGGCAAGCCAATGCGCCAGCGCATCCGCGCGCGATTGGACCTCTTCGCCCAGACCGACCGCGGCATCCCGCAACTGGATGTTCATGCCTTCCACCGGGGCGCTGAACCATTTGTCCAGGTTGCGATTCAGAACCGCATAACTGAACACGAACAGGAACACCACCGGCAGCAAGCTGAGCGCCAGTGCGCCGAATACCAGTTTCGACCGGATACGCGAGCCTTCGCGGTTGCGCTGCCGTTCCAGGTACAACTTCACGGTTTCCCGGAACAGCATGAAGCCCAGCGTCACCGTCAGCAGGAAAATCAGCGTGGAGACGGCCCAGAACAGGAATGTTTCCGCGGTGTTGGTGGGGCCGAACTCACCGAAAGTGAAGGAAACCTGCCACACCACCAGCGTCAGCAGAATGGCCAGAACCACCAGTCCCGCCCCGAAAAGATGCCGTTTGCGCATCGGTATATCAATTATAGTGGGGTCAGGCTTTCGAGCCTGCCGCCGGCTTTCCAGCCGGCGCTGTATCCTGGAGTTCTCCACATGAGTCGCATTTCTTACGCATTTCGCGCTTTCTTCTCCATCCTGTTTAGTAACGCACTGCCCGCTGACATCGCCCAAGGCTTCGGATACTCCAAAGCGATGCCGGTGAAGGCGCCTACGCCGCCTAAGCCGCAAGCCGGGCCATCTGCCGGAGCCGTGCAGATCCTGGGGATCCTGCAACGTGAGGCGCGCCTGGTGGATTTTCTGATGGAGGACATCGGCCCGTTCGCCGACGATCAAATCGGCGCTGCCGTGCGCGATGTGCATGCGCAGTCCCGCCTGGCACTGGATCGCTATATGCGGCTGCAACCCGTGATCGACGGAGTGGAGGGGACGTTCACGAAAACCGAGGGCGTGGATAAAGCGGCACTGAAATTTATCGGCAAGGTGCCTCCCAGCGGAACCGCTCCGGGCGGTGTATTGCGGCACAAAGGCTGGAAGGCCGAAAAGGTGGACCTCCCTCCCACCGGGCCGAATGACGTTCTCGCGCCCGCCGAACTCGAGATCGAGTAGTCTGCGTCCGAATCCATGAACATCGGAATAGATCTGGGCACCACCAACTCGGCGCTCGCATTCATCGACCCTGCACAAGCCGCGGTCGAGGATACTCCCGCAATCCAGGTGCTGGACGTCCCGCAATACGTGGCTCAAGGACGCGTCGAAACCCGCCGCACGCTGCCATCTTTTCTGTACCTCGCCGGCCCCAGGGACGATCAACAATTCACCGGCGTCTACGCGCGCGAGCAAGGCGCACTGGTGCCGACGCAGTGTGTTCACTCGGCTAAGAGCTGGCTATCGAACTCGGACGTCGATCGCACCGCCAGGATCCTGCCGTGGGACGCGCAGGAAGCCGGTCGCCTGCTCTCGCCCGTGGAAGCCTCCACACGCATCCTCAAGCATCTGGCGGACGCCTGGAGCAAAGCTCAGGGCTCGCCGCTGGGCGATCACCCGGTGGTTCTCACCGTCCCCGCCAGCTTCGATGAGGAAGCCCGTGAGCTGACGGTGATGGCCGCCCGCGAAGCCGGGATCGAGAGGCTGACGCTGCTGGAGGAACCTGCCGCGGCGTTCTATTCCTGGATCGCCAACGACCTGGCGCGCTCGCAGAAGAGTCTTTTTGACGGGCAGAATGTCCTGATCTGCGATGTGGGCGGGGGCACCAGCGACTTTACCCTGATTCGCGTAGCACGCGAGGGCGACCGCGTGGATTTCACGCGCACTGCCGTGGGAAAGCACCTGCTGCTGGGCGGCGACAATCTGGATTTGACGCTGGCCTGGCTGGTTGAATCTAAGCTCGGCAAGCAATTGTCGATTCGCCAGCGCAGCGCCTTGCGCCGGCAATGCGCGGCCGCGAAGGAGAAGCTTCTTTCCGATTCGAATCTCAAGAGCGTCGAGATCACGGTGCTCGGCGGCGGATCATCGCTGGTCGGCGGCACGCTCAAGACCGAGATCACGCGCGAAGAAGTGCTGGAGCTGGCTCTGGACGGATTTCTGCCGGTTTGCGAGCTGACCGACAAACCGCAGGAGGACGCATCCAGCCCTTACCGCGAAATGGGCCTGCCGCTGGTGGCGGATCCCGCCGTGACGCGCCATCTGGCGGCGTTTCTTGAAAGCGCGGGCAACATCCGCCCGGACGCCATTCTGTTCAACGGCGGCTTCTTCATTCCCGAAGTTCTGCGCCAGCGCGTGGCCGACGTAATGGAGCATTGGTACGGTCACCGGCCCGCGATTTTCGAGAATCGCGATCTGGACCTCGCGGTCGCGGTCGGCGCTGCGTACTATTCCTATGTCCGTTCCACGGGTTCGGGGCTACTGGTGCGCGGCGGCCTTCCGCGCGCCTATTTCATCGGCTTGGCCGGCAGCGAGGGTGACGAGTTGCGCGCAATGTGCCTGGCGCCGCGCGGCACCGAAGAAGGTTCCTCGATCGAGATCGACCCCGGGAATTTACATTTAGTTGCCAATAAGCCGGTCGCGTTCCGGCTGTATAGCTCGCGCACCCGCACCGAAGATCGCACGGGCGAGGTCGTCACATTTTCTCCGGAGGAGCAGAAGGAACTGCATCTGCACGCTCCGCTTCACGCCGTGCTGCGATTCGGTAAAGCCGGCGAACGTCTGGTTCCAATCAAGCTCGGTGCGAAGCTCACCGAGGTCGGGACGCTGGAGATTTGGGCGGAATCGAAAACTTCGGAACACCGCTGGCGTCTGCAATTCGAGCTGCGTAAAGCGGCCGCGGCCGCAGGCTTGCAAAAACCGGCCGCAGTGATCAGCGAAGAAGCATTGCGATCCGCGGAAATTCTCATCCCGCAAGCTTTTGCGCCGAAGGCGGTTTATACCAATGAGCCCGAAATGTCGCCCGAGCAGTTGCCGGCCCGGCTCGAACAGACGCTCGGATTGGGGCGTAATTCCTGGCCCGTGTCGGCGATCCGTGCGCTTGCCGACCGCATGCTGGAACTGTCCGATGGCCGCTCCAAGAGCGCCGCGCACGAACTTCGCTGGCTGAATCTGTGCGGTTTCTGCCTGCGTCCGGGGTTCGGTTTCCCGGGCGACGATTTCCGCGTTGAGCAGGCTCGCCGCGTGTATGCCTCGGGCTTGCAGTTCTCGAATCAGATACAGAACGAAGTCGAATGGTGGATCTTCTGGGGACGCGTGGCCGGCGGACTGAACAAGAATCAGCAAACGGATCTGTTCCAGCGGCTCTCTCCCGTTTTGTTACCGCGCGGATCCAAGCGCCCGCGTGTGAATTCTAGCCTGTTGCGCGAAATGTGGCGCGCCGCCGCCAGCCTGGAACTGCTGCCTATCCAGACCAAGACCCAATTGGGCGATGAGTTGGTCCCCCGGGTTCTGTCGGGTGAGTTTGTGGATACCGGCCTCTGGTGCATCGCGCGATTGGGCGCGCGAAAGCTGTTCTACGGCCCCATCAACCAAGTGCTTCCTCCGGCAGTCGCCGCGCGCTGGACCGAACAATTGCTGAAAGTCGCCAAAGCCAGCGACGCGATTGGTGCGCTCGCGCGCCACACGGGTGATGCCACGCGCGATCTGCCGGCGTCCACTCTGAGCGTGGTCCGCCGCACATTCCCCAGCCTCGAACTGGATCGTGAGCCGCAGGATCATCTGGCCGCCATGGGCCGGATCTTCGGCGAAGATCTGCCGTCGGGTCTTGTGTTCCATGAATGAGCTGGAACTTGTCGCGCGTCTCCGCAAGATGAGCGGACGCCCCCGCGGCGGCGTGGTTCGCGGAATCGGCGACGATTGCGCCGTGTTTCGTCCCAGGGCTGGCGAGGATCTGCTGCTTAAAACCGACCAGCTTATCGAGGGCGTTCATTTTCCGGCCAGCATGAAACCGGAAGCCGTCGGCGAAAGAGCCTTGGCGCGCGCTCTCAGCGATATCGCGGCGGCGGGAGGCGAGCCGCGCTGCTGCCTGGTGGCATTGGCGGTTCCGCGAAAACAATCCCAGCAGTGGATTCTGTCGTACTTCCGCGGACTACTGCGGCTCGCTCAGCGCACCGGAACCGTGCTCGCGGGCGGCGATCTGGCGTGCGACGCTAAAGTTCATTGCAGTGTGATGGTGGTCGGCGCCGTACGGCGCGGGAAAGCCATGACGCGCGCCGGCGCCAAACCCGGCGATCAGCTTTACATTTCTGGACGGCTCGGCAAACCCTGGGATCAAAAAATCGAGCCGCGTCTTGCTCTCGGCCGGAAACTCTCCGGTCGGGCAACGGCGTGTATCGACCTGAGCGACGGTCTATCGCTCGATCTGCACCGGCTGTGCAAGGAATCTCGCGTCGCCGCCCAGGTGGACCATCTGCCGATGGTTCCCGGCGCAAGCCTGGATCGCGCGCTTCACGGGGGCGAGGATTATGAGTTGCTGTTCACCCTTCCGCCACGCGCGAAACAACCCGCGGGGACAATCCTGATCGGCACGATTGTGGGCGGCAGTGCGGGCGCCGTTTGGTTCGAAGGAAAGAAGCTCGCGCCCAGCGGGTACGACCATTTCGCGTGAAACTTTGGGCGAGGCGTGCCTCACCCCTACTCTGTCGGCGCGTAATAACCGGTGCGCCAATGCGCCCTCAATGGTGGCAGGCCCTTGGGAGGCACCACCTTCACCTCCACCAGGTGATAGCGGCCGTTGCGCTCCCGATTGCTGGGAACATAGCCCAGCAGATAGCGATTGCGCAAATCGATGCTGATCTTCTGCGCGATATCGGATAGGC